>Ga0209340_1001749_pt1 | contig 14294 bp, 12 predicted proteins | sample EPASupsiteSAE323_FD_187266 | JGI IMG/M metagenome (GOLD analysis project Ga0209340, IMG submission 187266) | Bioremediated contaminated groundwater from EPA Superfund site, New Mexico - Sample SAE3-23 (SPAdes) (version 2) | ecosystem: Environmental > Aquatic > Deep subsurface > Groundwater >... | reverse complement strand
ATAACCCGTCAGCCTATATACTCTTCCCCTATTGGTAAAGAACAAGATATTATGATGTGTGGTAGTTACAAATAAATGCTCCACAAAATCTTCTTCTTTAGTCCCCATACCTGCCACGCCTCGACCACCACGTTTCTGATTGCGATAGGTGTCAACAGGTAGCCGTTTAATATAGCTAGAATGAGTAAGAGTCAGGACAATATCTTCTTCGGCAATTAAATCTCCCATTGCCATGTTAGAGGTATCCATTGTAAGAATGGTACGGCGATCATCACCAAAACGTTTTCTCACATCTAATAATTCATCTTTAATAATATCAAGCACTTTTTGATCATCCATTAACACAGATTCTAGCCATTCAATCAAAGCTAAAAGCTCTTTATATTCATTTTCGATTTTTTCTCTCTCGAGACCTGTTAAGCGTTGTAGACGCAAATCTAAAATAGCTTGTGCTTGCTTTTCACTTAAATTAAAACCATCAATTAAAGCTGTGCGAGCAACATCCACCGTCTTAGAGGCACGAATTGCTTGAATTACAGCATCAATATGATCGAGGGCTATTTTAAGGCCTTCTAAAATATGAGCTCTAGCTTTTGCTTTTGCTAGTTCATAGTTTGTACGGCGAACAATCACTTCTTTTTGATGTTCAATATAGTAATATAGTACTTCTTTTAAATTAAGTACTCTTGGACTAGAGTCAACTAAAGCAAGCATTATAATACCAAAAGTATCTTGTAATTGAGTATGCTTAAATAATTGATTTAAGATTACTTCTGCATTGGTATCTCTTCTAAGTTCAATCACAATGCGCATACCATTACGATCACTTTCATCACGAAGATCTGTAATGCCATCAATCACTTTATCTCTAACAAGCTCAGCAATTTTTTCAATGAGTCTTGCTTTATTCACTTGATATGGAATTTCATTCACAATAATGCGCGGTTTGCCATTTGCCATTTTATCAATGCGAGTTTGGGCACGCATCTTTACTACACCACGGCCAGTGGTATAAGCGGAGCGAATACCTTCATCACCTAAAATAAGGCCGCCTGTAGGAAAATCAGGGCCTTTAATAGCTGTCATCAATTCGGGTATGGTTACATCCGAATTATCAATCATCATAATCAGGCCATCAATAACTTCTCGTAAATTATGTGGTGGAATATTCGTAGCCATACCTACGGCAATCCCTGATGATCCATTTACTAAAAGATTAGGAACCTTCGAGGGCAGAACTTTAGGTTCTTCTAATGATTCATCATAGTTTGGTCTAAAATCCACTGTATCTTTTTCAATGTCAGCAAGCATAGCCTCAGCTACCTTAGACATTCTAACCTCAGTATAACGCATAGCTGCTGCCGAATCACCGTCAACAGAGCCAAAGTTACCATGTCCATCAACCATTAAATATCTCGTTGAAAAATTCTGAGCCAAACGCACTATGGCATCATACACTGAACTATCACCATGAGGATGGTACTTACCAAGTACTTCACCGACGATACGTGCTGATTTTTTGTAAGGTTTATTTGATGCCATCCCTGCTTCATGCATTGCATATAAAATACGACGATGAACAGGCTTTAAGCCATCACGAACATCAGGCAATGCCCTCATAACAATAACACTCATAGCATAATCAATATAGGAACTTTTCATTTCCTGCTCAATACTTATTGGTAATACTTTACCTAAGCCAAAATCCACATTCTCACCTCAAAAACACAATTTATCTGCTAATTACTTATTATAACATAAAAATTCATTATTTGAAAAATCATTTCAAATAATATCATTCTATCGTCACCAAAATTTATTTTATTCCATATATTAATTCAGACAGAACTCTCAATTACTCACCCACAGGAGGCTGAAATAATGAATTTATTTTATATCCTCTGCTTAGGACTTGCCGTAAGTATTGATGGTTTTGTTGCTGGCATTGCCTACGGCTTAAAGAATATTTGTATACCAATTACCTCAATATCAATTGTATGTATTATTACAATCCTGTGTACAACTGCCGGTATGGCTACGGCATCTTTAGTCGGAGCCTTTATAAATACCCAGCTAGCTTTATTATTTGGTGCTTTATTACTTATCTTAGTTGGCTTATTTAGCCTCGTTAGAGAACTTTTATCAAAGGATGTCTTATCTAATATTATTACTGGAGGAACACTGCCAGGTCAGTTAACTTTTTCTATTGGCCGCTTAGTTATTAATATTATGTCGAATCCAGAATTGGCCGATGTGGATCACTCCCAAGGCATTAATCCCTTAGAAGCATTATTTCTTGGCCTTGCCCTTGGTGTAGATAATATGATTGCTACCTTTGCTGCTACATTGATGGAACCTTTACCTTTTTACACTCCCCTTATTATGGGTATCATTCAAATTTTGGTAATCAGTGCCGGTAGCTATATTTCAGTATATTTCATCTCAGAGAGAATAAAAAAAAGTTTCCCTTATTTACCAGGCACAATCTTAATTTTGCTTGGCATTATTAGGCTATTCTAAACTTATCTTCCCCAAATACCAAAATTATATAATAAGGATATAAACTAATGCATTACATCCCAGATTTGCTTACCAATCAATAGAATTGACATAAATAAAAACAATGGTCTAACATAAGCTGCCCCTTTTTTTATGGCTAATTTAGAGCCAGCAATAGCACCAAATATCATAGCAATCCCCATAGGAATAGCATAATAATAATGAACACAGTCAAAGTATATAAACGTGACGACCGCAGCAATATTACTGGCAAAATTAAGAGCCTTAGAATTTCCGGCGGCTACCACAAAATCAAAACCAATCATTAAAAACGCAAAAATAAAAAAAGAACCTGCTCCCGGTCCAAAAAAACCATCATAAAATCCAATAGAAAAAGCTGCAAGACCGCTTAAATAAGCTGTCTTTTTTGTTATTCCCTGATAGGTTGATGTATCGCCCCATTCTTTTCTCATAAAAGTATAAATAGTAACAAGAAGTAACATCACAATTACCAATGGCTTTAAAAATTGGGAAGGTATTTGTTGTACTGTAATGACTCCAAGAGCGGAACCAAAAAAGGAAAGAGGAAATAAAAATTTTATTAAATGAATATTAATTTTCCCGGAGCGTAGAAAAGAAAGAGTACTGGTAAGGCTCCCCATTACGCTAGCCATTTTATTGGTACCGAGGGCCATTGTCGGTGGTAGCCCCGTTAATAGTAAGGCTGGTAAGGAAATAAGACCGCCTCCACCTACTACGGAATCTATAAATGAGGCCATGAAACCAGTAACAATTAAAAATATAATTATATCAACATTCTCCATTTTATACCTCATAATTAATAATAAGGAGTGGATTATTACCCACCCCTTATTGCCTACTTTAACAACTAATCTTGGGTAATTGTAACCTTATTCATAGTATCACCCTGCTCAATGTTATCTACTACATCCATACCTTCTAATACTTTACCAAAGACAGTATGTACACCATTTAAATGTGGTTGTGGTTCATAGACGATAAAAAATTGACTGCCACCAGTATTCGGTCCACGATGGGCCATGGATAAGGAACCGCGTTCATGACTGTGGGGATTGCCTTTTGTTTCACAAGGAATTGTATAACCAGGACCACCTGTCCCCGTTCCATTCGGACAACCGCCTTGTGCCATAAAACCTTTTATCACTCGATGAAAAGGAACTCCATCATAAAAGCCTTCCGTTATAAGCTTCTCAAAATTGGCCACTGTTTTAGGTGTATCTGTTTCAAATAATTCAATAACAATTGAGCCTTTATCCATTTCAATGATTGCTTTTTTCAAAAAATTTTACCTCACTTTAATAATTTTATATCTATATTATATCACATTATTAAGATGGATATTAAAAAACGTAAGTATGTCCTACTATTCATTGCAATCGGCCATTTCTCCTAGATACATGGAATAATCCATCAAACAGCAGTCCTCTTTCATATCTAATGCTTGTAATGTTTCATCCCATATAACCTTTTGATTGAAATAATCACTAATTTTACTGGCCTCAATATAAGGTTCTTCTCCGAGCATAGTTACAGCTATCTTGCGGCTACCTAGCCAAAGAGTTTTATCGTCTCTATTCCAATCTAGCTTACGGTCCAAGGCTTTACTAACACTGATAATTGGTACATATAAACAGCCCTTTACAGGATGTACATCATAGGTAACAAGCTGCCCTTTGAGTAATAATTCTGTGGCATGCACTAGAAGACAGTTATTACCCTCATCCCAGCTTTGTTTCACCCCAAATAATGTAGGTAAATGCTCAACTTCAACATATAAAATATTATTTTTAACCATGCCTGGTACAGCATGTTGTTTACCACGAATTAATTTTTGCTGTTCATCCCACTCAATTTTAACATCTAAACGATTTGCGACTGCAAAGGCGGGTGCATATATTTTATTATCCCAAGATATTAAATACTCTTTTAACTTTGCATCATTAATTTTTATATTATATAGGGTCGCAAAGGGTATTTGCTTGCCTTTTTCTTCTACTATTAACTGTGATAAAAAATCATCTTCCACTATATTATCTAATCCCTCGTCCCTTAATTTGTCTTTCACCTTTTCTAGTGTAATATTTTCATATTGATAGACATCGGGATAAATACCGATAGATCCTTGCCCTGTTTTATCAATTCTAATCTTTACCCGGTCATAGGTAATCTGTACAGGTGTATTATTTCGAACATAGGGAAATAACTCCTCTACTTCCTCTTCCTGCATACGAATACAACCATTTGACACTGCCAAACCAATTGACCAAGGAGCATTGGTACCATGTATTCCATAATTAGCTTCAAATCCCATCCAACGGTAACCTAAAGGATTGTTAGGCCCTGAGGGTACTACAACCCCCTTTCTATCAGGAGGATACCAACAAGGGTCTATCTCCTTGTTAATAATCTGAAATAGGCCGATTGGTGTTGGCGTCGATGGTTTGCCAATAGCAATGGAATATTCCTTTACTAACTGATCATTCTCATAATATTCAAGGGTAGAACTTGGTAAATTAATAATAATTTTCGATAATACATTGCTATCCATCGCTTGTATAGCAATGGGATCAATCGCTGATAATATAATGATGACCATAAAACATAGAATTAATCGTAAGTAACCCATAGGCACCCCTTTTTTCATACAAAGCTTCTTTACTGATATGTATGAAAAGGTACCGAGCATTATGCAAAGCTATTACAATAATCTTGGCTTTATTTTTAATATTTTTTTGATTATAAAGTAAAGGAGTTCTTAGCGTGGATATTCGCCATTTAACCTATTTTATAGAAGTAGCCCATCATCTTAGTTTTACAAAAGCTGCCCAATCACTACACATTACACAACCATCGATTAGTAAAATGATTAAATTATTAGAAGAAGAATTAGATGTAATACTGTTTCATCGTTCCGCCAAACAAATCGAATTGACAGATGCCGGCAAAGCCCTACTGCACCAAGCCGAACAAATTGTCAATTCTTTTCAAAATTTAACTTCTGAATTATCCGATGTTATTAATATAAAACGTGGTTCCATTACCATCGGTTTACCGCCCATGGTTGGCGCTAAATTCTTTTCAAAAATCATTTCAGACTTTACCATAAACTATCCTAGAATTACCCTGACCTTACTAGAAGTAGGCTCACAAGAAGTACAAGTAGGTATAGAACAAGGCACTTTAGACATGGGAATTGTAATGTTACCGGTTGATGAAAACATTTTTGAAACTTCTTCTATTATAAATGAACCTTTAATGCTGATTGTTCATCCTGACCACTCACTCGCCAAGCAATCATTAATTGAACTTCATCAATTAAAAGAAGAAAAATTTATTTTTTTCAGAGAAAGTTTTACCCTTCATAACCTAATCATTAAACGCTGTATCCAAAGTGGCTTTACTCCTACGATTGTCTTCAAAAGCTCCCATTGGGATTTCATTGCGGAAATGGTTGCTATTAATTTTGGTATTGCTTTACTGCCAAAAACAATTTGCCAGGATCTTGATCCGAAATGTATTAAAGTAATTCCCATTGTTGACCCCATAATCTATTGGAATTTAGGTGTAATTTGGAAAAAAGATAGGTATTTATCCTTTGCAGCCAAAGAATGGCTGACTTTTGTTTGCAATTTTTTTAATGCTAAGAAATTTTAATATAATAATAAAAGCCGCACATAATGTACGGCTACTTCTATTATTCTACCTCACTATTCGTAGGCTGCGCCTCTTTCGTAAGATACTTGCTATATATCTGATCATAATTCATGATAATTTCACGAGGTTTGCTCCCAATATTCGGCCCTATAATTTTATATTCTTCCATAGTATCAATTAATCGAGATGCCCTAGTATAGCCAATACGAAATCTTCGCTGCAGCATAGAAGCAGAAGCCTGATTAACCTCTAAAATAGCTCGCAATGCTTCTTCAAATAATTCATCCTCAAATTGACTTTGATTTTTTTCTTCTTTACTAGTTCCTTCGCAAGCCGTAATTCCTTCTAGATATTCAGGGGGTTCTACTTGTTTCTTTATATATTCAGTAAGTTGTTCTACCTCACTATCGGCAATGAAAGCTCCTTGTACTCTAAGGGGTTTTGACATACCAATTGGATAAAATAGCATATCACCTTTACCTAATAGCTTTTCGGCACCAGCCATATCAAGAATGGTACGAGAATCAATCTGAGAAGATACAGCAAAGGAAATTCTAGATGGGACGTTGGCCTTAATCAAACCTGTAATTACATCCACAGATGGACGTTGGGTCGCGAGTACCATATGGATACCTGACGCTCTTGCTTTCTGAGCTAAACGGATAATAGCATCCTCCACATCCACTGGAGAAACCATCATTAAATCCGCTAACTCATCAATGATAATCAATATATAGGGTATTTTTTCACCACTCGAGCCTGCTCCTTCTGGAAACGTCTCAATCATTTCATTATATCTGCCAATATCCCGTACTCCGCCAGCAGCAAACATTTCATACCTGCGTTCCATTTCTTGCACTGCCCAGCGCAGGGCTGAGGCTGCTTTCTTGGAGTCAGTCACTACTGGTGTTAATAAATGTGGCAGGCCATTATAACTAGTGAGCTCTACAACCTTAGGGTCAATTAATATTAAGCGTACTTCCTGAGGAGTCGCTTTAAATAAAACACTAGTTAATAAGGTATTTATGCAAACGCTTTTTCCTGAACCTGTTGAACCAGCTACTAATAAATGAGGCATTTTCCCTAAATCTGCCGTTACAGTCTTACCTGCAATATCCTTCCCCAGAGCTACGACTAATTTTGATGGTGATTGTAAAAAATCATCACTTTCTAAAACATCCCGCAGTGGTACACTCAAAGTAACCTTATTGGGAACCTCAATGCCAATGGCTGCCTTACCAGGGATAGGTGCTTCAATACGCACTCCCGAGGCTGCTAGACTAAGTGCAATATCATCTGCCAAATTCACAATTTTACTAACCTTAACGCCAGGTGCTGGTTCTAATTCATACCGAGTAACCGTAGGTCCTTGGCTGATATTTATAATTTTTGCTTTAATATTAAAACTTTCTAAGGTTTTTTCTAATATTCGTGCATTATTAGCAACTTCCTTAGCAAGCTTGCCATCTGTTGCTAAGGCGGTTTTCTTTAATAAAGAAAGTGGAGGCAATACATAACCTGCTACTTGTGTATTGTCAGGCTGCAAGATTGAGCCATCGTCGACAATTTTACTTTTATTTGATTGTTTTTTACTATTTTCAACAATTGCTTCTTTTACTGGAGGAGTACTTTCTGGTTGATTGGCTTGAAATCGACTCTCTGCTTGTTCCTGTAAAGCAGCTTGCTCTAACAATTTTGTCATTAAAGGATTTTCCTTAGGTATATCTTTGTCTTCCGTTATTGTGGAAAACCTTTCCTCACTAAAACTAATTTCAAATTCCTTATTTGCAAAACGCCGATCTTTTTCTTGGTTGTAGATTTTTCCTACCTTTTCGATTTGATCATAAGCCGTATACAATCCTTGTTGTGCTTGATCGCGAGCAGTTACGAATGTTTTATGTAATGACCATGTAGTGGCAATTAAAACTCCACATAAACTAGAAGCTAATAATATGATTAAGCTTCCATAGAATCCTAAAAACTTACGCAGTAAGAATAGGAACATACCACCGATAAAACCGCCGCCATTTACTAAGCTATCTGGCAAAATCTCTTTATTTTCAGGAATTACAAAATGATGAATGAGTGCTAATAAGGATATATATAATAAAGCTAATCCCCAAAAACGTACGCTATACACGATTCCATATTCTTTTTTTATATAAAAACCACCAATAATAATCATTAATACCGGTATAACCATCGATCCTATGCCAAAAGAATACTTTAATAATTTAGCAATATATGCCCCAACCCACCCAGTATTAAATCCAAGCAAACTAACCATAAACAAACTACCCGCTGCCAATAATGAAACACCTATTATTTCAGAGATTAGACGGGGATTTATATTATTTTCTTTATTCTTAACAGCTTTCTTTGCAGAATTTACCTTAGACAACCCATACCACCTAATTTCTTTAAATTATTACGCATTCTATTATATCATTCATTAGGGTTACTCTACAATTTTTTTGAGGAACATATGTTTTTCTACTTAAATAATTAATAAGTATGTAGTTAGATATTATAATCCAAGGAATCTCTACTTGACAATATTTCGAAATCAAATATAATAAAACCATTACAACTTTACACTTTTTAGATCCCTTCTGAATTACAAGGGTGTTAGCTCAAGAGATACCTCTTGCCCTTTATCGTGGCAAGAGGTTTATTTTTTCATTATCAAAAGGAGGACTTTTTTATGCGTAGTGATATTGTAAAAAAAGGATCAACGAAAGCGGCTCATCGCTCTTTATTTTATTCCATGGGCTATACAGCGGAAGATCTGAATAAACCTTTAATCGGAATCGTTAACTCTTTCAATGAAATTATTCCAGGACATGTCCATCTAAGGGATATTGCCCAAGCAGCAAAACTTGGCGTAGCAGCAGCAGGTGGTACACCAATGGAATTCCCTGCTATCGGTGTCTGTGATGGTATCGCTATGGGTCATAAAGGTATGAATTTTTCCTTGGCGAGTCGCGAACTCATTGCTGATTCTATTGAAGCAGTCGCTAGTGCTCACTCCTTTGATGGCCTTGTCCTCATCCCTAACTGTGACAAAGTTGTTCCTGGTATGCTCATGGCTGCGGCTAGACTCAATATTCCTTGTGTCGTAGTGAGTGGCGGCCCAATGCTTGCCGGTCGCTATCAAAGTAAAGATATTAGTGTAAGCACCATGTTTGAAGCAGCAGGAAAATATGAAAGTGGAAAAATCGATGCTGAGGAACTTGATAATATGGAGCAGTCAGCCTGTGCTAGTTGCGGTTCTTGTGCTGGACTCTTTACTGCCAACTCCATGAACTGCCTCACAGAAGCGTTAGGTATGGGACTGCCTGGTAATGGTACCATCCCTGCTGCTTATTTAGGAGCACGCAAAAAGCTAGCCAAACAAGCTGGTGCCGTTATTATGGACTTGGTAAAAAATGATATAAAACCAAGAGACATTATGACCCGCAAAGCTTTTGAAAATGCTATTACTGTAGATATGGGTATCGGTGGTTCATCGAATACCGTCCTGCATTTACTTGCGATTGCTAATGAAGCAGAAGTTGATCTTCCCTTATCACTCTTTGATGAGCTAAGCGCTAAAACACCTTATATTACAAAGCTTAGTCCAAGTGGCACCCACCACATGCAAGATTTAGATGAAGCTGGTGGTATTACCGCTGTTATGAAAGAACTTTCTACCATTGGTATTATTCATACTGACGCCTTAACCGTTACTGGTCCGGTATCAGAAAGAATTAAACGTTCTGCTATCACTAGAAGTGATGTTATTCATACAACGGCAAATCCTTATCGCAAAACAGGCGGTATTGCTGTACTATCAGGCAACCTTGCTCCTGACAATTGTATTGTTAAAGAAAGTGCCGTGGAAGAGGATATGCTAGTTTTTGAAGGACCAGCCCAAGTGTTTGACTCGGAAGAAGAGGTCCTAGAAGCGTTACTTGCTAAAAAAGTAACGAATGGCTCCGTTGTTGTCATTCGTTATGAAGGACCAAAAGGCGGTCCTGGTATGAAGGAAATGCTTAATCCTACTGCCATTATTACAGGAATGGGACTAAAGGTAGCATTGTTAACGGATGGCCGTTTTAGCGGTGCCACTCGTGGTGCATGTATTGGTCACGTATCTCCCGAAGCCATGGAAGGCGGGCCAATCGCTTTTGTAAATAACGGAGATATCATTAGTATCAATATTCCAAAACGCAGCATCATACTAAAAATTAGCGATGAAGAAATGAGTAAGCGCCAAGCAGCATGGGTAAGACCAGAGCCAAAAGTAAAAACTGGTTACCTCGCTCGCTATGCTAAACTTGTTACATCTTGTAGTAAAGGCGCAGTTCTTAGATAAGTAAATTATTGGTAACTACAAAGAAGCACAACAATTTCGTTGTGCTTCTTTTTTCTGTATGAATAGCCTTTTCATATCCTACTACTTCGTATCGTAATGTTTTTATACAATTTACAAATATTTCTTAAATCCTTGAACAACACCTAGCTTATAGCCAATTGAGTCATAAAAGGTATGAGCATCCTTACGTTTTGCCAAAGATACTAGCATAATATAGTCGCAATTTTCCTTCCGTGCACAATCCTCAATATATTCAATTAGTTTTGCGCCGACACCTTGCCTTCGACATTTTTCACTTACAATGACGTTTTCAAGTACCATGAATGGCTTACATTCGCCTACAATATCATTACATACAATCCCCATTACCGATCCTACTAAACGTTCTTCTTTATCTTTTGCCCCAATTAATATGTAATCTCTATTCGTGATTATTTTCTTAAATCGGCATTCCATAAGAGCCATATTAGTTTTAATTCCAGTAAGCTCCTCATATAGTGACGCTAGCTGCCCCAAATCTAAGGAATTTATAGGTGATATGGTTATCATTTTTATTCTCCCTCATACAATTTTAATTTTAAAAAATATAATATATTACGCTTATTTTTCTGTAAATTTTTTCTTGACCAGTCCACAGCTCACTCCTTGCTCATGTTACGGCTTTTATTTTATATTATTGATGAGTGTTCATTCATGCTAGTTTTCTTTTTATTTTTTTACGTCCTTTTTTCATCCTAAAATAGCGAAAGTAGTAGCAGTAGTGTCATTGTCGCTTTTGACGGTACTGACGCTATTTTAGGATTAGTGTGGGGGACTGATTGCAGAATTTAGATTATGCAGTTAGTTTTGACTTGGTTCTTTCGGTAGGAGGCTATGCCGTTCTTGGCTTTATGGAATTTAGCTGGCTGCGTCTTTTGTTTTGTAATGAGTTTGGGCGTTTTATTGCAGTCACTTAGCTTGTATCTGCCTTGTTATTATGAATATCAGTTGTTTTTTTCAAAGAAGTTATCGTATATTTTGTATGACAAAACTGAATATCCAAATTCCATTATTAAAGAACCTGTCCCTCTCTCGATTTATAAATACTTACTTATTTTTCCTCAATCATTTTTATCTCGTAATTATCCCAAGCAACTACCTCAATTACATGATCACCTAAATGAAGAATATAGTGATGAGATTTCTCAACCTCATGTTCACAGTTACTGCGACATTTATCTAATTTTACTAATTCTTGAATCCATGGTGAATCTAGTACTTCTAATATATAAGCACTATATCTCCCCTGATTAAAAACTTCTAAATTGCTTGTAAGAATAGTACCGTCAAAACAATCTATTGATGTTATCTTCCACGCATACACAGGTTTTAAAGTTAACCTCCAACGTTTCTCATTCACATCATCAAATTCTATTACTTGACGATATGGATTTTCATTGATATCGATACTACTCAACGGAACCGAATGAATTTCTGGTATTTTTGCAACTATTTTTACACTCATTATAATCCACCACCTCTTACATGTATACTTAAACCATCTGTTTTTGTTTTCATTTTATAACTTTCTTTTGCTACCTCTTCTGCTGTTGCCCACGTATAAGGAATCTATACTTCAGCCTCTTGAAACGCCTTTAATCTACGATTATCAAGCGTCCATATCTTTCCATCTGGAGTAGAAAAAATCCGTATCGGAGGAATATCTTCTGGCTTAATACTACCATTTTTCAGTCCTTTGATTGTATCTGTAAGTGCACCTTTTCCCTCCTGAAATACATTACTTATAGAATCTTGAGTAAATCTAATTGTTGATGGATTGATGAATCCCTCCGCTTTAGAAAGTATCTTCCCAACTACTTTCCCACCTGGCAAAATTGCAAGTGCCATACCACCTGTTTCGGACATATCAAGGGGACGGGGTTATTGACACCTTTTTTTATGCCTTAAAAACAATTCCCCTGTTAATACCTGTAATTCTTTCTATTTGACGGATTGATAAACTATACTTATTTTTTAACATTCTTAAATATCCGTTTCTTGTTACGCAATCTAATTTTTGTATACCTTTTGCATCCATTAATCTACATTCTCTTTTTACTATATCTCTAGCTACTTCTTCTGTTATGCGCATTTTTATATCATTATCGATATCTAAACAAGATTGTCCATTTTCTTCATTAGTATATTCAATAAAAAATAGTTCCGCTTTCTTCCTGTCATTACTAATCATTTCAAAAAAGAAATTTACGCTTACCAAACTAGATTGATTTACATATTCATGAAAACTGCTCCATTTATATTCGTTCGCATGGATTACCAATCCTGCTTTTACAGGATTTTTATGTATATATCTTAGCACTGTTTGAAAATACATATCATCTATTACAGGTTCACTTTTAAATCGATCTTGAAATAAGTTCCCAATCCTCTGATACTTATTATTATACCAATATACATAACTACCACATAGCCTACGCATTACTTGTTCTAGGGGTTCTTGCCCAATTTTAAATAATAGGTGCACATGGTTTCCCATCAAGCAATATGCATAGATTTGGTAACCACATTTTTCCTTATACCTCTGAATAGTGTTGAGATATTGGAAATAATCTTCTTCATCTTCAAAAATACTTTGTCGGTTTATCCCTCTCATGATTATATGATAAATTCCGCTTTCACTTTTTTCTCTAGCACATCGTGGCATAAATTATCCTCCAGTTTTTCTTAGTAGCTTTTATTCTACTAAAAAATGGATACTTTAATGCATTTTTTGCACAAAAAAGGTACAAATTGAGCCATCTATATACAATGACAATTTGTACCTTTTAATTATATTATCACTATATTTACAAAATATAGATTGTCAGTAACCCCGTCCCCTTGACATTCCTTGACATTCTGCCTATGGATTAAAATGGCACTAGAAGGTCATAGAGATGAAAAGGAGGTCAACGGATTATGTCCACTGACCTCACTTTTCCAGGTTCAATAACAAAAGAACTTCTCTCTCGTATTCCTATGTATTAGTTTTTCTATTGTTCATACTGTAAATTATTTTGCTTATAAAATAGCTTAGCATTACCGTTAAACTAAGTGTAATTATATCGTAACAAACGGTTAATTGGTCAAAATGCAATGTTTGGTGTAAAAAATGGTTTAAGTCAAATGCTTGAATTTTCCATGATATTATCCATAATATACTAGAAATTAATATGCGAGCGAATTTAAACTCCACACCAATACCAGTTTTCATTCGACCAAATAAGGTTCCAAATACAATTAATGGAATCACTAATTTGCAGACGCTAATGATAATAAAACTAAAACCACTTGGATCTGACAGCATCAACATCGAAAATGGCAATGACCACATTAAAACAATTACAATCTGCCCTTTTAATGTACTAGACATTATACACCCATCCTTTCTATTAGTTGAAAAAAGCACTTCGGATCACTCACTGATAGGACGAGTTATATGATGTCACACGCAATCCGTCAGCCCCCACCTTTGGAAAAAGCTTATCTAATAAATCATAATTAATTTTCCCGGTCTGGTACATGTCATTTACTAATCGTGCCGTAGTAATTGAATCTTTAAATTTGTCGAAATTTCCAGAGTTAAACATGTTATCCACGGAAGGAGTTGTATATGTGTTAATCTGTTGCACTTCCACACCATTGGCAATAACGGTTTTACCCGTAGGAATAGACACAACATCCGTTGGAGCATGCTCGATCC
>Ga0209340_1001748_pt1 | contig 14296 bp, 14 predicted proteins | sample EPASupsiteSAE323_FD_187266 | JGI IMG/M metagenome (GOLD analysis project Ga0209340, IMG submission 187266) | Bioremediated contaminated groundwater from EPA Superfund site, New Mexico - Sample SAE3-23 (SPAdes) (version 2) | ecosystem: Environmental > Aquatic > Deep subsurface > Groundwater >... | reverse complement strand
GCCCGAGCATGTTTTAGTAATCAGAGAAGAATTGGATAGATTAAGCAAGCCAGCCCTTTCTAAAACTAAAGCAAAAGCATCATACATCTCTTCAGCTTCGAAATATTTAGACATAGCTAGCTTGAAGAACGCAAGAGTCGCTATCTTTGCGGACAGCAGTAATTCAGACGATTTTAAGAATTGTTCGTTTATTGACGCTGTTACGGACAGAGTTATGGATATAATGTCTGAAGATTACGATGCAGTGTATATTTCATTAGACTCAATTTCTAAGCAAGAATACCTTTCCCAAGCAATAAAGACCATTCAATCATACATTAAGCTTCCACTGATAATTCATTCAAATTCTGTTGAATGCATAGACAAAGCTCTAAGAATTTATAACGGAAGAGCTGGAATAGTTTTGAGAGAGCTTAATGATTCGACTTTTGAAATAGTAAGCCTCGCTCGCAAATATGGATGTGCAATAATAAATACCAATTTGCATCCAATCCACGGATTTTAATTAGCTAAAATTCCATATCACTGCGTTGTCGTCAGATTAGATACACAAAGTATCTGCACCTCCTTTCGCCTTGTGCTCTGAAATTTTTTCTCACTTAAAACCTCATGTCTTAGACGCAAATTGGTATTAGAAATAAAAAAATAATTATAAAACACCTCCCCTTCAATTAAGAAAGGGCGGTGTTTGAATTTAACTTTCTGTTACTGGTACATTCAACTGCTGCCCTACTGTAAGTTCACTACGTTCAAGCTTGTTCATTTCCTTTACTCTTTCAATAAAGGTTCTCGTATCATCATTTTTTGCCTTATATCTTTGTGCTATGTTCCATAAACTGTCACCATTCTGTATAGTTACATATTGTGTCTTGGGATAATTGTAGCTGTATAAAAATTTATTCTGCATAAATATTACTGCAAAAAAGAATACCAGAAAACAAAATATCCTAAATCTATTTATATCCTTGATTTTCATTTTTGTTACTTTCATATTATGTACCTCCCTTAATAGAACATCTGTTTGTGTTTTTATTTTATACGAACAAGTGTTCGTTGTCAATAGGTTTACCATATTTTTTCTTCAAATTCTTTTTCGGTATAAATTCCCTTAATATTTAGCCTTTTTAATACTTTTAATATAATTGACATAATATTGTAAAATAAACAAGTGACTCCGTATTTAAAATCATTCAGAACAAATTATAGTACTTTCTTACACAAAAGAGCATACAGCCTAAGCTGTATGCTCTATCATTCTGATACCAAGTTCTATCTAGTTTTTGATTACGACAAATTTTCTACCAACCTGAAATACATTGAGTATCTCACAAGTTATAGATTGATAATCTAATTTATACAAGCTATCCAGCTGGGTTGCAGTACCATGCGTCACGAACTTATCAGGAAAACCGAATTTTTTTACTTTGATTCCGCTTAAATTATGCTCATTTATTTCATTTAGTATTTGGTCTCCTATGCCTCCAATAACTACATTATCCTCTATTGTAACTACATTTTTCGTCTTTTCCGCAGAAGCAAGTATCAATTTCGAGTCAAGGGGTTTTACAAATCTTGCATTTATAACATCTGCAGTCATACCAAATTTTACAAGTTCTTTCGCCGTCTTAACTGCAGTATGAACCATCCTTCCACATGCAACAATTGTAATATCGTTACCCTTTTGAATAAGCTCTGCTCTTCCCATTTCAACAGGCTGACACTTTTTGATTCCTATTTCCTTTTCCTGCCCTCTTGGATATCTAATCGCAATAGGGCCTTTATGATCTATTGCAAATCTCAACATCTGCCTCAATTCTTCGTAATCCTTTGGTGCCATTATGGTCATATTTGGAATATGAGTCAAAAACGATAAATCAAATATTCCCTGATGTGTTTCTCCATCATTTCCTACTATTCCAGCTCTATCTATAGCAAAGACAATAGGCAAATTCTGCAAGCAAACATCATGAATTATTTGATCATAAGCTCTTTGCAAAAATGATGAATAAACTGCAAACACAGGCTTTATTCCTTCCGTGGCAAGCCCTGCGGCAAGCGTAACTGCATGCTGTTCAGCTATTCCAACATCAAAAAATCTATCAGGATATTTTTCTGCAAATTCACTCAATCCAGTTCCGTGTGGCATAGCAGCAGAGATAGCAACAATCTTTTTATTATACTCTGCTATTTCCATAAGTTCTTTGCCAAATACAGATGAGTAATCCTGCACGTTCTTACCTTTTATAACTTCTCCAGTCTCAACATCAAAAGAAGAAATTCCATGAAATATATGTGGGCTCTCCTCTGCCGGGGTATAGCCCCTTCCCTTCTGTGTAAGGACATGTATCAGTATCGGGCCATTCATTCCCTTAGCCATTGAGAGAACCTTTTTTAAAGCAATTACATCATGCCCATCTACAGGGCCAATATACCTGAACCCTAATTCTTCAAAAAACATTCCGGGAAGCATCAGGTATTTTAATGTTCCCTTTGCCTTTTTAATCGTATTTGCAACCTGCTTGCCTATTGCAGGGATTTTCTTAATTAAAATATCAAGATCCTTTTTTACTTTAAAATAAATAGGCTCTGTACGCACCCTATTAAGACAGCTTGATAGTCCGCCGACATTTTTATCAATAGACATCTCATTATCATTCAAAACTACGATAAGGTTGTTTGGAGACCTTCCAGCATCATTAAGCGCTTCAAATGCCATTCCTCCAGTAAGTGCCCCATCCCCAATCACTGCAATTACTGAATTCTTTTCATTTCTTAAATCTCTAGCTCTAGCCATTCCAAGAGCTGCTGAAACTGAAGTACTGCTGTGCCCTGTATTAAAACAATCATGTATGCTTTCGCTGGTTTTCGGGAAACCGCTTATTCCTTTGTATTGTCTAAGTGTATGAAATTTCTCTTTTCTTCCAGTTAATATTTTGTGAACATATGACTGGTGTCCAACATCCCAAATTATCTTGTCATAAGGAGTATTAAAAATTATATGCAGAACAATTGTAAGCTCAACGACTCCAAGATTGGATGCCAAATGTCCTCCTGTTTTTGAAACTGACTTGATTAAAAATTCTCTTATTTCTCTTGACAACTGTTCTAACTGTTCAAGTGTCAGCCCCTTTAAATCAGTTGGGCTATTTATCAATGGTAAAATCCTGCTCATCTCCCGCAACACTTCTTTCTTCTTTTTAAAATCATTCCGATTATATCAAATTTCCTTAAAATATGATACTCAAATAATGCAACTTTGTATACTATATTATTGCTTTTAGAAATTGCATAGGATTTCCCAAGTCCTTTTCCAAAGACAGTTAATCCCGCAACCAAAGCACTAACAATAACACCTATAATAAAAATATCTACATATTTAAAAACCACCGCAAGTTTTACCACAATAAAAGCACTTGTTGAACCACTTATTACGCTGCACACATCACCAATTACATCATTACAAAACGTAGCAACCTTATTTGAATTTCTTACAAGTCTTATTGCATATTTAGCAGCTTTAACCTTGCTTGAAGCCATTGCATGAAAAGGCGTTTCATCAGCAACTGCAACAGCAATTCCGATTATATCAAATATTATTCCTATAATAATAATACTTATTACGATCATAATAGCTGTAACCAAGTTAGTATTTTGTGTAATAACAGAAGAAACTGAACTCATAGATATTGAAAGTATAATTGTTGTCAGTACAAGAATCAAAATCCATGTCTTGTCTTTATTTCTTTTTTTCTTTTTGTTTATATGTTCACTCAAGTAAAATTCACCAAACCTTATATGAATTGATAGTTTACAATTTAATCTTAGAAAAGGTTTTAACTGTAAACTGTAAACTGCATACTAATATTTAGATGGTGGCAATATTAAGAGTAAATTTTGCGACTTAGGTCCAGTAGGCTTTCCCCTCCAGATACTGGAACGTCACCATTCCAGCGGTTTCCCTTCAAATCCGGAACCTCCAAGTCACCAAAGGAGGGACTGGATTACCACTTAGTTCACACTGTAATCCCCAAAATACTTCATTAAGAACAGTCTAGGAGATTTCCTCAGCAATCCCGACCAGATTCTAGCCTCTTTTGCAAAAGAAGTTTCAAGCAGCAATTAGCGATTATTCATCGGCCAACGAATAATCCCCAGACCCGCTATCCACCAATTTCACTCAAGGCAGGCTACACTGTACACAGCTATTAACCGCATACAGGTTTAATCCTATAGCGTAATTAATCAAGCTCCACAACAAGCTACAGAACCATAAACCACACATACAGGTCTCCACGGAAGAGGGGTCAACGCCCACATGCCATTGCGGATCGCCCCTAATCCTTAACTCCCAGCACCAGCCCACAACTGGGCGTTGCAAGCAAGCACAAGGAACTTCATCGATGTGCCCTTAACGGATTTTTAGGCCCGCCTTCGAATCTGGCAGTACTGACTAGAATACTGCACCACCATCTAATTAATGTATTATATACTACATTCTATCCAAAATTCAAATAGGATTCTTAGCTTTAAAGGGCGTTAGAAAGGTTTGTCTCCCTTTAAGCTTAGAATCCTATTTATTAAATGCTCTATTTCTTCCATTAGGTGCAGTATACTAGCTCACATGACAAGCAATGCAATTGAAATGCCAATTACTGCCCCAACTAAAACCTCAAATGGAGTATGCCCAATAAGCTCTTTAAGCTTGACGTCCAGATGAGTAAGCTTTCCATTTATCTGTGATTCTTCAATTATTTTATTCAATACTTGTGCCTGTCTTCCTGCTGCCCTTCGCACTCCTGTTGCATCGTACATAACCACTGCCATAATAGCAAAGGCTATTCCAAGCTCAGGTGAAGACCACCCACATTCTATACCGACTACAGTTGTGAGAGCCGTAACGAAAGCAGTATGAGAGCTTGGCATACCGCCTGATCCTACAAATCTTTTAACATCAATTTTTCCAATTTTTTTTAAGTCTAGCGCAACCTTTGTTACTTGAGCGATAAACCATGCAAATATGGGTACCATTACAACGGGATTGAAAAAAATATCAAAATGTAGCTCCAATTTGCCCTCCTAATTTTCTCTATCCAATAAGTAATTAGCAAGCTCAACCAAAAATTCCGCTTTTGTACCAAAGTCCTTTAATGCACCAATAGCAGAATCAGTTACTTTTTTTAAAAACACCTTGGATTCATCCAGCCCAAGAATTGTGACATAAGTTGATTTGTTGTTCTCTCTGTCATTTCCAGTATTTTTACCCAACTTTTCCCTGTCACCAATCTCTGAAAGAATATCATCTTTTATCTGGAAAGCCAAGCCAAGATTTAAAGCATAATCATCAATTTTTTTAATATCTTCTTGTCTTGCTCCGGCAATTAATGCCCCTGCAGAAGCAGACGCTTGTATAAGTGCTCCAGTTTTTAAAGAATGCATTGTTTTGAGAGTTTCATAATTAATGGTTTTTCCTTCACTCTCTATGTCGATTACTTGCCCGCCAATCATTCCTTCTGTCCCTGACGCGTTCGAAATTAGCTGAATTGCCTTGATTTTTTTTTCAATATTTGAATTGTCATCCAATGCAGAAAGCATTACTTCAAAAGCCTTATTCAGCAAGGCATCTCCGGCAAGTACAGCCATACCTTCTCCATAAACCTTGTGATTTGTCGCAACTCCCCTACGGTAATCATCATTGTCCATAGCCGGCAAATCATCATGTATAAGGGAATATGTATGTATCATTTCAATAGCACACGCAAAAGGTATTGCATCATCAATATTTCCACCAAACATCTCACATATTGCTATTGTTAATACTGGCCTTATTCTTTTCCCCCCGATAAGAAGACTATATCTCATCGCTTCATAAATCTTTTTCTGAGATGTTTCAATTTCTGGCACTAAAGTGTTGAGATTGGAATTAATTACTGAACAATATTCGTTCAACCGCAATTTTATGTCAGTCATTAGTATCTCCTCTCATAACATCAAAAGGTACCTCAATCAATTTATCTCCATTTTGCTGGACTAAAACTGTTATCTTCTTCTCAATTTCATCAAGCTTTTTACTACAGAAGGCAGAAAGATCCATGCCTTCTTTAAATCTTTCAAAAGAATCGTCCAGGGTTAAATCCCCCGACTCTAGTTCTTCTGCGATTTTTTCGAGTCTTTTCATAGACTCTTCAAAGTTCTGATTCTTCACTTTATACCTCCACCATTAATAGTTCACAATTTACACTATACAGTTGACAGTTAAATTTAAAGTCCTAATTTCTTATTCTGTCTTCAAATATTTATGCTGCTTTTATCAACTTCTAATACTTTGCATGAAGCTCTTCCATCAATAAATTTTATATTGATTTCTTGATTTTTGCAAATCCCTTCAAGAGATTTTATTATTTTATTTGTTTTGGAAACTTCTGCAACACAATAACCTCTTGTCAGGATTGAAAGAGGATTTAAAGAATTCAACCTTGAAATTTGGCTCGAAAGTCTATTTTTCTCAATTTGAGTTTTTATAGAAATATTTCTAATCAAAGATTTCACAGACATATCCAGTAACATTCTAAGCTGATAAGTTCTATCCATAGGCTGGCTGAAAGGAAGTCTGTTTTTTATTCTGTCTAGTTTGTTTCTGGCATTTACAGTACAATTACGCAGAGAATTAATCAATCTTTTCTTTGCTGCGTATACTCTAAAATCAATTTCTCTCTTATCTGGGACAGCAATTTCAGCCGCTGCCGAAGGTGTAGGCGCCCTATAATCAGCAACCATATCCGCGATTGTATAATCAGTCTCATGCCCAATAGCGGAAATAATAGGAATTGTCGAATTGAAGATTGCCCTTGCAACTATTTCCTCGTTAAAAGACCAGAGATCTTCAAGCGACCCACCGCCTCTTGCCACAATAATTACATCAATATTTTTTGCGAGATTGAAAGATTCAATAGCGTTTACAATCTCTCCTGCAGAAGTTGGTCCTTGAACTGTAACCGGAAAAAGGACTATCTGAACACCAGAAAACCTTCTTGACGAAACGTTTATTATATCTCTTATTACAGCTCCTGTTTTAGAAGTAACCACTCCTATACGCTCGGGTAGAAATGGAATGTTTTTTTTGTGTACAGCAGAAAAAAGTCCTTCTTTTTCAAGCTTTTGTTTCAACTGTTCAAAGGCTGCATACAAAGCTCCAAGCCCATCTGGCTGCATTTCTTCACAGTATAGCTGATATTGTCCGTCTCTTTCATACAGACTAATCCTACCAAACGTAATTATCTTCATTCCATCTGTAGGAACAAATCTAAGTCTTGAAGCCTGAGTTTGAAACATAACACATTTCAGAATACTTGTATCATCCTTAAGCGTAAAATACATATGTCCAGAACTATGATGCTTAAAATTTGATATTTCGCCTTTAATCCATATTCCGTTTAGCAATAAATCTTTTGAGAAAAGTTCTTTTATGTATCTATTTATTTGGGAAACTTCAAGTATTTTCATATATACCTCACAAAAAACAAACTTCCTATATAAGCATCAGAGCAGGTTCTGAAACCTGCTCTCTCATTTTTCACCATTATTTTTTTTGTTTTTCCTTTACTACCTGACCCAGAACTCCATTTATGAAAGCTGCCGACTCTTCGGTTCCATATGTTTTGGCAAGCTCAACGGCTTCATTTATTGATACACTTTGCGGAATATCTTCTCTCTTTAATATTTCATAAACAGCAAGCCTTAAAATGGACAAGTCGGTTTTGGATAATCTGCCAAGCTTCCACCCCTTGAGATATTTACCAAACATCTTATCAATTTCAGCAATTTCTTTTCTTGCTCCCCTAACAATATCAAGTATATATTCCTTCTGCGTCTCTTCAACTTCATTCTCTTGAAAAAAAGTTTCAATCTGCTCATCAATATCACTTTTTTGTAATTCTGTCTGGAACAACAGTTTAAATGCCAGCTCCCTTGCAGTTCTACGACCCATTTCAAATCCTCCAGAATAACATGCAGGATTAATTTCATTCCTGCAGATTTTATCATATTTTTATTATTGCAGTTTTAGTTTTAGTCTATTCAATCTTGAGATTATCTTTCTTTTACGAAGGTTACGATTTTAGCAATGGTTTCCCGGAAGAAGTTATTATTTTCGTATGCTTTTTTCCCAATATACCAGCCAGCAGCTGAGCAAAGTACAACAAACAACATACTCCAAAATCCAAAAATCAGCACAAGAACCGCAAAGACCAGACCCAAACCGGCTCCAATAACTTCTCCCTTATGATTCTCATAATATTCAAGCAATTTTTCCATATTCAAACGGTTCACCTCCGGCATGCTATTCTACTTTACTTTTTATACTTGTGTTATTATAAATGTTTTCTACCTTGACACGTACATTCAGAACCTTTACTTCTGTAGTTGTCTCGATAGCTTCAATAATCTTTGTCTGTATGTTTTTGCCCAACTCAGGAATATTTGCCTCAGGAATAACAAACATCTTCACCGAGACACTTACACTTGAGTTTATATTCTTAACTTTTACAGTATATTCTTTTGCTTCAGAAATCTTTTTCAGTGTCGAAGAAGCTATACTCTCAAATGCATCAAGCGCAACTGAAATCTGCCCTGTTTCTGTATTAATTACTACCGGATCCCTGCGTTCTTTCTTCGGAATGCCTGTAAATATGAGAATAAAACTTATAAGGAATATTATTGCAAGCACGGATATTGTGATAGGGAAAGCCAGCGGATATGTAAAGTAGTATTCAAACTGGTAGCCAATAAAATCATACGATATCGTCTCAGTCCAAAAAAGACTTAAAACTACTATCATGGTCATTGAAAAAACTGTCATAACAAATCCATACAATGCAAGAAAGAATCTTCCGATAATTTTCAAAAAGTATACCCCCTCTTTTTTAGAATATTATTATAATGCCAAGTATATTATAGTTTATTTTATAAAAAAAATAAACCCTTCGTACAAGGGTTTATTTTTTATGTTATTATTCTATACTTGCAACGGGAACAAATTTCCTAAGGAAGCAAGTATAACTGCACTTATCGGTTCGGAAACTATCGTTTTCTCACCGAGTGCAGTATATTATTTAAGTTTAGGTTTTTCTTCAGCTTTTTCTTTTTCCTTTGGTTCTTTAGGTTCTTTTGGCTCTTTTTTAATTTCTTTTTCAAAATTAACTGCTTGCACGTGAATATTAACTTCTACAACAGCAAGACCAGTCATGTTTTCTACTGCTTTCTTAACCTTATTTTGAATTTCCCATGCAATATCAGGAATCCTAAAACCAAATTCAACAATAATAAATAGGTCTATGGCGGTTTCTTTTTCTCCAACTTCAACTTTTACACCCTTGGAAAGATTTTTCCCCTTAAGTATTTCTACAATATCACCTGCAATACCACCAGACATTCCAGCAACACCGTTTACATCTGCTGCTGCAAGGCCAGCAATTATTGCGACAACCTCATTAGCAATTTTTATTGATCCAGCATTTTCTTTTGCCTGTTCAGCCATAGTCCGCGTCTCCTCTCTAATAATTTTAAAATTATCTGTTCAATTATTATTTTACCACAATAAAACACTTTTTACCATAAATTTTAAGACACATCTTCAAAATCGTTTATCACTAGATTCTTCACTTCATCCAATTTGCCGTAAATTGTCAGTTTGTCTCCTGCTTCAAAAATGTACTCTGGTTTTGGGAACGCATAGTGTTTATCTCCCTTACTAATTTGAAGAACCTGAATGTATTTCGTCTTCAATCCTGAATCTTTTATTCTAAGACCAACGAGATAATTGCCTTGGTCTAAAACCACATCAACAATTCCAAAATCCTCAGATTCCAAAAGTGTTTTAGAATTGTACCGCCTTTTATTTTCCCTTGATTCTTTAACAAGAGAATGCTCAACAAATATATCTATCTTGGATATAATCCACTTATTTTTTAGGACTGCAAATATTGCTGAAAGCAATATTAACCATATTGCAACATCCATTAATTTTATCTGCTCTTTAACCATCTCAACATAAACATTGAATAAAGTAGCTGTTCCTATAATGCTTCCGAAATATTTGAATATCATTATTCTTTCTGCAATTTTTCTTCTTATTGGGTGTTGAGTAATTAATTCAGATTCACGCGTTGTAAAACCTGTAGATGACAATAATGAAATAACTTGGAATCTCGCCTTATCTCTCGACATTCCAGTAATTTTTAGCGATATTATGAAAATCTCCATAAAAATAATTATTATGTATAAAAGTATTATAAAATACGTCAGTGCCAAGGTAGCACTCCTCTCCGCAAAAGTTCTTTAGTACTTGATATCCAAGTCTATTATACCATATTTTTGGCTGAAAATCTATCAAAATGATTATAAAAACATAGCCACCCGCGGGTGGCTATGTTTTTATTTTTTCATTGTCTCTATTCTATCTTCAACCTTCGCAAGCATTTCCATGTATTTGATTTTCTTTTCCTTTTCTTCATCTATAACCTTTTGTGGTGCTTTTGCCATGAACTTCTCGTTTGACATCATTCCATCAACCCTTGCTATCTCCTTTTGAAGATTCTCTTTTTCGTTTTCTAATCTTTGGATTTCTTTTTCTATATCTACCAATTCTCCCAATGGAATAAAAATTTCCACTCCTGGGACAACTGCTGAAACAGTATTCTGTTCAATCTCTTCCCTTTTAGGATTCACTACAATTTCACATGAAGCAAGTCTTTCAAAATAATCCTTCTCTGCGCCTAGCATACTTGCTGTTTTAGAATCCGGTGTAAAAAGCATTGTTCTGCACTTCTTTGAGCTTGGAACATTTACCTCTACCCTTATGTTTCTTACTGCCCTGATTATTTCCATTACCTTTGACATATTTTCCTCATCTTCGGCAAAATCAAAAGTAGAATCGTACTGCGGCCATTCTGAAATCATAATATTCTTTCCATCGTGGATGAGATTATCATACAATTCATTCGTAATGAACGGCATATATGGATGCAAAAGCTTAAGTGCTGTGACAAGAACTTTGTTTAGAACATACTGTGCTTCTAGTCTTGTTGGATTTTCAGCATTGTATAGTCGAGGCTTCACCATTTCAATATACCAATCGCAAAATTCGTCCCAAAAGAAATCATAAAGCTTCTGTGCTGCAATCCCAAGGTCAAATTTCTCCATATTTTCGGTTACTTCTTTTGTTAGAGTGTTAACTCTGCTTAGGATCCATTTGTCAGCTAATGTAAAGTTTTTCGGATTGTAATTATTAATTTTTTCTCCTGAATCCATGTTCATTAGTACAAATCTCGAAGCATTCCATATCTTATTTGTAAAATTCCTGATAGCCTCAATTTTTTCAGTTGAAAATCTAATATCATTCCCCGGAGTATTACCTATCATCAATGAAAATCTCAATGCATCTGTTCCATATTGGTCAATGATTTCAAGTGGGTCAATTCCATTTCCAAGGGATTTTGACATTTTTCTTCCCTGTGCATCCCTTACAATTCCATGAATCAGTACATCTTTAAACGGTTCTTGCTTCATGAATTCCATTGATGAAAATACCATTCTTACAACCCAGAAGAAGATTATATCGTAACCAGTTACCAATACACTTGTTGGGTAAAAGAACTTTAAATCTTCTGTATCCTCCGGCCATCCCAATGTAGAAAAAGGCCAGAGAGCGGAGCTAAACCATGTATCAAGAGTGTCCTCATCCTGTTTTAATTTAGAGCCCCCACATTTTTCGCAGGCTGTTGGTGCTTCCATCTCAACCATTATGTGTCCACAATCCTGGCAATAATAAGCCGGAATTCTATGTCCCCACCATAACTGCCTAGAAATACACCAATCATGAATATTCTCCAGCCAGTTAAAATATATTTTCGCAAACTTCTCAGGAACAAATTTCAATATTTCTTTTTTAACTACATCAATAGCTGGTCCTGCAAGAGGCTCCATTTTAACGAACCATTGTTCTGATAATGATGGTTCAATAATGGTATGACAGCGGTAGCATCCCCCAACATTGTGATTATGCTCATCAATTTTTACAAGAAGTCCAAGAGCCTTTAAGTCTTCAACTATTTTTTTTCTAGCCTCATATCTGTCCATACCTTTATATTTTCCGGCATTTTCATTCATTAAAGCTATGTTATCCATAACCTTTATCTGTGGTAGATTATGTCTCAAGCCTACTTCAAAGTCATTTGGGTCATGTGCCGGAGTAATCTTAACAGCACCTGTTCCAAATTCTTTATCAACGTATTCATCAGCAATTATCGGAATTTCCTTGTTCATGAGCGGAAGAACAACTGTCTTTCCAACAAGATGTGAGTATCTTTCATCTTCTGGATGAACTGCTACGGCAGTATCGCCAAGCATAGTCTCTGGTCTTGTTGTAGCTACAATTATGCCATCCTTGCCATCAGGCGTTGGGTATTTAATATGCCATAGATTCCCAGCTTTTTCCTCATAATCAACTTCTGCATCCGAAATAGAAGTTTTACATGTGGGACACCAATTAATTATTCTTTCGCCCTTGTAAATCAATCCTTTTTTATAGTAATCAACAAACACCTTCAAAACAGCTTTTGACAAGCCTTCATCATAAGTGAATCTTTCTCTTGACCAATCGCATGAAGAACCAAGTTTCTTTAGCTGTTCTGTTATTCTTCCACCATACTGCCTTTTCCAAGCCCAAGCTTCCTCAAGAAACTTTTCTCTGCCAAGGTCTTCTTTTTTAAGACCATCTTTCCTAAGCTTTTCTACTACCTTTGCCTCTGTCGAAATTCCAGCATGGTCAGTACCAGGAAGCCACAAGGTGCAATATCCCTGCATTCTTCTCCATCTAATAAGGATATCCTGCAAAGTATTGTCAAGTGCATGCCCCATATGAAGCTGTCCTGTAACATTAGGGGGGGGGATCACTATTGTATAAGGCTTTTTATTTTTATCTATCTCAGCTCTGAAATAACCTTTATCCATCCAATCGGCATAAATTCTGTCTTCAACTTCTTTGGGTTCGTATGTTTTTGCTAAAAGTTTTTGTTCAGCCATATCTTTTTCCTCCAATTTATTCAATTTATAGTTGACTGTTAATTCAATTACGTTCTAGTAAAAAATACTAAAAATGCTCCTGCTACCACTATAAAGAATCCAATAAACTTAAATGTCATTATGCCTTTTTCATTTGCAAACTTGGGTAGTAGTGTGTTCACCAGAAATCTGGCAAGATAGACCATGATTCCACCTACACCGACAAGCATTAGGCCTATAATGATTTGCAGTAACATGTTTATTCCTCCAATTTCATTTCTTTTTCGTGTATTTATTTCAAATGGCTTTATAGCTTTTTTTCTTCTAATTTTGGGAGAATGATTGCGGATAATGAAAATTAACAAATAAAAAACTCCATCCTCATAAAGGACGGAGCTTATTCCGCGGTACCACCTTAATTCATACCCCAAAGGGTATACACTCTAATAGTATTTAACGGTACAACCCGCAGTATCCTACTATGTTTCAGACACCAAACTCCGGAGCGACCTTCTGCAGCTTATCCTGGATACCTTTCAGCCTTGGGCATCCTCTCTAAAAGGCTTTTCTGCGTACTCTTCTCCTTCAATGCTTCTTATATGAATTTATTCTAATATAGCAACTTAATTAAAATATGTCAATTATTCTAATAATAAAAATTTTTCAGATATATATTGAATATTAAGTATTAAACTAATATAATATAATTTAGTTTGATTACATATAACCATTAATGCTGACGGTAAATAAAAGAAGCAGGAGGTAAAAAACACAAGGGGCCATACTCCCAAAATAATTATTTAGGAGGCAATTTTATGAGAAAAGACGTTAGAAGATTACAAGAACTGAACACAAGGATTATGACTGAAAGAATCTATTATGGGTGGTCCTGGGATGGTGAAAATTTTCTTGAGAGTTATAAACTGGCATTGAAGCATGAAGCTCCAGGAAGGTTTACACTCTATGCACTATTAAATGACGGTGAGACAATCATCATTGAAACCGGCCTTTACGAGATCAACCTAAAGGAAGAAAAATATCTCTCTCCTGAGTGGGTCATTTCTCAATTCATTGCTGAAGCAATTGTCACGAGTGACCCCATGTATGCCAAGATTGATGAGAGTTCGCGTAGTTCTGCCAGTAAAAAAGCCAACTCCAAGGAAGTCAAATCCGAAAAAGTCGAAGACAGAAAGGCTGAAAAAAGGAACTTCAAAACAAAAAAGGTCAAAGCTGGGAAGTG
>Ga0209340_1001746_pt1 | contig 14299 bp, 22 predicted proteins | sample EPASupsiteSAE323_FD_187266 | JGI IMG/M metagenome (GOLD analysis project Ga0209340, IMG submission 187266) | Bioremediated contaminated groundwater from EPA Superfund site, New Mexico - Sample SAE3-23 (SPAdes) (version 2) | ecosystem: Environmental > Aquatic > Deep subsurface > Groundwater >... | reverse complement strand
GAATCCTGTCGGAGGCACAAAAAATATTTTAAATTTTTGTGCTATGAATAGAGAAGAAGCATTCAAAGTTTTAAATGAAAATGTACATGAAAAGAATTTAATTAAACATTGCCTAGCTGTGGAAGCGGGAATGATGGGTTTAGCTAAATTCTTTAATGAAGATGAAAATATTTGGGGGATAGCTGGACTACTTCACGATGTAGATTACGAAGAAACTAAAGATAAGCCAGAGATACATAGTTTAAAAAGTCTAGAAATATTAAAACCATTAGGTGTAGAACAAGAAATCTTAGATGCTATTGAGACACATAATGAGTATCATCAAAAAGAACCTGTTAGTAATATGGCTAAGGCATTATTTTGTTTAGATTCCTTGACTGGGTTGATTGTAGCTAGTGCTCTAGTATTGCCTGATAAAAAATTAGAATTGGTTAGCACAGAAAAAGTTTTAAATAGATTCAAAGAAAAAGCATTTGCTAGGGGAGCTAATAGGGAACACATATCTAGGTGTGAAAAGTATCTAAATATGCCATTAGAGCAATTTGTAAAAATAGTATTGAAAAGTATGCAAAAAATTAATGAAGAATTGGGGCTATAGCCCTCTGACGTTTGTCCTTGACAAACGTCGTTTTCTTTGATATCATATTCACCTAAATACTTATGCTTCTTAAAATAATAAAGAAGATTTATATACGTGTTATTATAACTATAAGGAGGGATCTATGGATCTAGATGAGGGTACGAAAAAGATTATTCTTGATTTTATTGCAACGGATGGTTTTAAAGTTTTGAAACCGTTAATGCGAGAAACAGCGATTGAAGCCATAAAAGACGCTAAAGGATTGCCGATTATATTCTTCGCATCAGAGGTTTGTCCGACTCTTAGGCAAGATATATTAGAGAATTTGTGCCTATTATTACAAAAGCCCATAAAGGCATCCGAATATATCAGTGATGTCTTCGCTGACAAAGAAAGAAGACTGAGGCTTGAAAAAAACGTACGGAATGGATTTATCTATATCGTACAGTCTACAAATGCCCCAGATTCGAATCTTTTCGAAGCATTGATGTTCATTAGAACAGCAAAAACTTCTTCAGCAGAAAGAGTTACTTTTGTTGTTCCTTATTACGGGTATGCTCGTCAGGATCAAAAGACGAAAGGCAGAGATCTAATCACTGCAAAACTAGTATCTGATCTTATAGAGACTGCAGGAGCATATAGAACCGTTTGTGTTGATATACATGCAGGTCAAATTCAAGGTTACTTCAACGGTATTATGGATCATCTAACAGCTTCTAAATTGTTTGCCCAATACATACAAGAGATGGTTAAGAAAAATGGTTGGGAAGATAAAAAAATCGTTGTTATATCTCCAGATGCCGGAGGAAAGAATCGTGCTAAAGCTTTGGCGGATTATTTGAATGTGAAATTCATAATCGCCAATAAGAACCGTAAGACTATAGGTACAGACGAACTCTCTTCTCTGACTATGAATACGGATGAAAGCCTAGAAGATACGATTGCTATCGTGATTGATGACATTTTCTCTACCGGTAGTAGTTTAAACCTAGTAACTTCCAATATCAAGGAAGAGAAACCCTTTAAAATTATTTCCTGTATTACTCATTCTCTGTTCTGTGAAGGATCATTGGAAATCTTGAAGCAATCACCGATAGACTATTTTGTAACTACAAACAGTACGGTGTTTCCCAAGATAGTTAAAGAAAAGAACCCAGAACTCCCCATAGAAATAATCTCCCTGGGATCCTTAATTGCAGCAGCAATAGTGAATACCTATTTTGGATTCTCCATTACTGAATTATTCTCTCAATCGCTGCCCCTTAGAATTTATAAGAGTTTTATGACTGAAGACCAAAAGAGCAATCTTTTTAAATTAGCAGAACTCAATCTAAGTGAGGGAGACGCTTTACAGGCGAACAAACAGATTGAAATGCTGAAATATACTTTTTTAACAGATTCGGAAAAAGTACGATATGATCTTCTAAAAACTAAGATTATTAGCTAAAGAAAAAGATGAAACACATTATCCCTAAAAGAAAGGAGGCACAAATGACAAAAGAAGAACAAGATAAGGCAGTAGGTAAAGCCGTAAAGATCTTTTGTATTTCTGGAATGGCGCTCTTATTAATATTAATGATTGTGTTCTTCGTCCAGAACCCGCCAGGACCATTTCCGACCTATAACTGGTCCTTGATAGCTCGTTGTTTAGCACCATAACAAAACTATTAATGAGCTAATTCCCCTTGCGATCTAAAAAGATTGCAAGGGGGATTGTTTTTTTATTTTTATTATGGTATAATATTTTGCGACACAGACAAATTAAAAAATCAATATGGTTAATTTAAAAACTTTACTTACTGACTATCTTAATTTTATAGAAATCGAAAAAAATAGGAGTATTAAAACTCGAGATAACTACAATCGTTATATCAACCACTTTTTAGATTGGTTATCTAGATATTCTAAAAAGAATATTGATAAATTGGTTCCAAGCGATATTAATCTAGATTCGGTTAGAGAATATAGATTATTCTTAAATCGAGAAATTACTCTACACGGAGATTCTCGTAAGAGAAATACCCAGGGATATTATATGATAGCCTTACGTAATTTATTAAGATATATTACCCGTAGGGATATTGAAGTAATGTCTCCTGATAAGATCGATCTACCGAAAATCCCAGAAAGAGATATTAGTATTATAAACGAAGGCGAACTAGAAAGATTGTTAGGAGCTCCAGAACTATCTAATTTAAAAGGAATTAGAGACAAAGCAATATTAGAGGTTTTGTTTTCTACGGGATTGCGTGTTTCAGAATTATGCTCCCTGAATAGAGAAACTCTTAATTTAAAAACAGGAGAGTTCCCAGTAAGAGGGAAGGGGAGCAAAATTAGAATCGTATTTTTATCTGATAGGGCTGTTAAATATGTAAAAATGTGATTGGAGGCGAGAAAAGATGTAGAAGAAGCATTATTTGTGAGTATTCCTCACCATGTTGGAGCTATATTCTTTCACAGATTGACTCCAAGATCTATTGAAAGAATCGTGCAATACTATGCTGCTAAAGCGGGAATTGCTAAAAAAGTAGTACCCCATATGATAAGACATTGTTTTGCTACGGATCTATTACAGAACGGCGCTGATCTAAGATCAGTACAGAGCATGTTAGGACATTCTTCTATTACTACCACTCAAATATATACCCATATTACAAATAAAGAATTAAAAGCAATTTATAAGAATTTCCATGGGAAGCAGATGGAATAGAAAAAACCGCCAAGATTGTCTTGGGCGGCTTTTCTTTAATTTTGTGTTTGTAGTCATTATTGTATAATGACTTTTCTCATTTCGGAGTCTGGTGCTACGTCTGTAGGAGAAACAACTTCCAATGGGTTGACAGTAAGATCGTTCCTGCGTGTCGCCCTTTTAATTATATCATCAATAATCTCTTCGTCCGTTGAATCATTATTAACTGTTTTGTAAGGAAAATTATCATAACTATGGATTGAAGAAATCACAAAATGATTTTCTTCTGTTTTTATAATTATCCTTCCACAATTAGGACATTCATAGCATATCCCCTCTATATTACTTTTTGGATCTGGCGTTACCTCTTCTAACATTGAGCCACACCCCATACAAAACCATATTTCGTCGTTCATTACTTCCTCCCTCTGTTTACTTTAATACGGAAACGTTGATTTGGTATATTGGGAAGGTTTAACTCTCCCAAAGGATGTTACTACTGTTATGCAGTCACAGTTTTGATCCAGACACTCAAAATACTGGTGCTCAGTATTTGGGTATGTTTTCGGGTTTGGCACAATTTTTTCCGTTGGTCCGCTACATTTAGCACAAGGAACGTTTTTAATTTCATTATCCATTGTTGCCTCCTTTCTTTATTAATTTACTGATATTAGATACTGTATATATAACACATTATTTGATTAAATGCAAGAGCTGTTTACATAATGATATTTTTGTGATAATATATGAATCATGCCCTCGTAGCTCAACTGGATAGAGTGTATGGCTTCGAACCATGAGGTTGCAGGTCCGACTCCTGCCGAGGGCACAAAAATATAAATATATTAAATATGAAAAATTTAATTAAGGCGGATAAAGAGATTTATTCGATTATAAAAAAAGAAGAAAGGCAACAATCAGAATGCTTAATAATGATTCCTTCTGAGAATATGATTTCTCAGGCTGCGTCTGAAGCACTGAGTTCTTGTTTTACTAATAAATATGCGGAAGGGTATCCAGGAAAAAGATATTATCAGGGAACTGGAAATGCTGACGAATTAGAAAATTTGGTTATGGAAAGAGTGAAGAAATTATTCAAGGTTCCCTATGTTAATGTTCAGCCATATTCTGGATCTCCAGCTAACCTGGAAGTATATTTTAGCATTTTAAAACCAGGAGATAAGATTTTAAGTTTAGGATTAGATGACGGAGGACATCTAACACATGGAAGTTCTGTTTCTTTAACTGGAAAATTATTTAAGATTATTAATTATCATTTAAAATATGGAGTTTTAGATTATACAGAGATTGAAAAGATTGCTTTAAAAGAAAAACCGAAATTAATTATTGCTGGTTTTTCTGCATATCCAGGGATTATTAATTGAAAGAAGTTTTCAGAAATATCTAAGAAAGTTGGTTGCTATTTTATGGCAGATATTTCCCATATTGCTGGATTAATTGCTGGAGGAGTTTATCCTTCACCGGTTGAATATGCGGATATCGTAACTACGACTACACATAAAACTTTAAGAGGACCAAGGGGAGCAATGATTATGGTTACTGAAAAGGGACTAAAATTTGATCCAGAATTGAGGAATAAAATATCTAAATCAGTTTTCCCTGGTATGCAAGGAGGACCTCATTTGAATAATATAGCAGCTATGGGAGTTTGTTTAAAAGAAGCTAGTTCTTTAAGTTTTAAAAAATATGTAAAGCAAATTATTTTAAATACCAAAGCTCTGGCTTTGGAATTAAAGAAATTAGGATATACATTAATAGGAGATGTGGAATCTCATTTAATCCTGATTGATTTAGGAAATATGAATATTGATGGACAGACTGCGGCTCTGGCTTTAGAAGAAGCTGGAATTATAGTAAATAAAAACAAGATACCCGGAGATACAGGGTCTGCTTTAAAACCATCAGGAATTAGACTGGGGACTCCATTTTTAACTTCCAGGGGAATGAAGGAAAAAGAAATGAAAGAAATCGCTCTAATTATTGATGAAGTAATAAAGAATGTTTCTGATAAGAAAACTTTGAAAAGATTAAAAACAAAAACTCTAAAACTGAGCAAAAGGTTCTAATTTTTACAAAGTTTGGTGATTTTAGGGTGAAAATGACAAAAAATCACCGAAGATTTGACTTTTTATGATTTTTAGTGTATATTTGATATATATTAAACTAATAACTATAAATAACAATATGCCGCTAACAAAGCCCTTAAGAGATAGGATTTTGGTTTTAAAACGAGAATTCGACGATTTGAGTAAGGGGAAAGAATCATTATTAAAAATACTAGAGGAAACAGAGATCCCAGAGAATGTATATAACTCAAATGCTATTGAGAATTCTACCCTAACATTACAAGAAACTGAGAAAATATTATTAGATATGGAAATATCCAGGGATATTTCTTTAAGAGAAGTGTTTGAAGCTAAAAATTTAGCTAAAGTAATTGAGTACCTGCATCATAAGGGTATGAGCATAAAAATTGATAAAGACTTGATTTTATTATTACATAAAATGCTGATAGGAAATATTGATGATAATATTGCCGGACGCTTTCGAAGTACTGGGGAATATGTAAGAGTTGGATATCATATTGCTCCTGGTCCAGAAAAAATAGATTCTATGATAGATTCTATTCTGTCTGAATATATGAATGATTCATATTTTATTGATAAGATTGCTAAATTCCATCTAGCTTTTGAAACAATCCATCCCTTTAACGATGGAAACGGAAGAATAGGCAGAGTTTTAATTTGTTTCCAGCTACTACAGCTGGGCTATCCTATGGTAGTGATACGAGATAAAAATAAAAAAGAATACTACAAATCTTTTGGGGAGTATAAGGATAAAAAAGATACCAAAACCATGGAAAAAATAATCTATTTAGCCCTAGCAGAATCTTTGCACAAAAGACTAACCTACCTAAAAGGAGAAGAAGTAATTACTTTACCAGAATACATCAAAATGAATAAATATTCACCTTCTGTTGTTGGTAACGCAGCTAAGAAACAAACAATTCCGGCATTTAGAGAAAAGGGAATATGGAAGATATCTAAAAACTTTAAATACAGGTAATTGCTTTTTTTATCATATTTTGATAAAATATGTAATATATCAATAAATTAAATATATTAATATGAAAAAATATAAAATAAGTCAAAAAAGAGTAGATTGTTTAGGATGTGGACGATGTACTATGGTATGCCCTGAAAACTGAGAAATGGATGAAACAGATTTCAAGGCTAAATTCAAAAAAGAGGTTATCGATGAAAATGAGTTATTGAATAATAAGATGGCCGAAGAAGAATGCCCAGCACAATGCATTAAGATTGAAGAGATAACAGAAGAAATTAAATAATTATTATGTTAGATCAAGATTGCGTTTTTTGTAAAATTATTCGAAATGAAATTCCTTCCAGGAAGTTTTACGAAGATGAAAATTTCTTAGCTTTTTATGATATTCAGCCAATTACCCCTGGACATGTAATTTTAATTTCTAAGAATCATTATACCAATACTAATGAGATGCCTAGTGATGAATGATTCAAATTTATGATTAAGGCTAGAGACATTGCTGAAGACTTGGTTAGGGGATATGCAGCTGATGGATATAATCTACTAATTAATCAGGGAGAAGCAGCCCAATCAGGAGTAGCACATAGACCACATTGCCATATTATACCAAGAAAAAAAGGAGACTGTATCAAAATTGATCCAAGATAATTAAATTTTTTTATGAATATATTCGAACTAATTTCAACATACTTACAATACTATGTGCCTAATTGATTTTATGGTTTTATTAATTTTACATCTAGTTCTTGAGCTAAGGTTATTGGAGCAGTAGCAGTTTTGCTATTAGCTCGTACTATTATTGTATTCTGCAGATCTCAAAGAAAATGACAAAGAGATAGGGCAATTAGCTTAGAAGAAGTAAAAGAACTAGCTAAGGGAAATCTACCCTTCTTTTCTGTGTTGGTTCCAGCTCGTGGAGAAGCAGAAGTAGTAGGGGCTACAGTTTTAAAATTAACAGAATTAAACTATCCTAAAGACAGATATGAGGTTATTATAATCACAGATGAAAAAGAAACACGAAATGCTAGCGAAGGGGAATATACCACCCAGATGGCTATGGCTGAAACTATGGAAAAATTGAAACAAATAAATTCCGAACTAAAAGTTATCCATATGGATGTTCCATATGATTTTGATGGAGAGTTTGGAGGAATCTGCACTGGAAAAGAAATCAAATCTACTAAGGGAAGAGCATTAAATTGAACCCTAACAGAGATGAAAGATAAATTTGAAAAAGAAACTGATTTCTTTGCTTTTTTTGATACAGATGATCATCCAGATATTAATTGTCTATTACACATTGCTAAATCTAATTTATTGAATTCTAATAACAAGGCATTTCAATTACCTGTATATCAATGCAGAAATTTCTGAAATGTATCTGCTTTTTCTAAAGTAGTTTGTTTGAGTCAATCTTTTACTCATGAGAATTTCTTACCTTGGATTATGTCTTGGCTTCCTTTCTTGGGGGGGACTAATTTATTTATTGAAAAGAATACTTTAATGACCGTTAAGGGGTTTAACTATCATTCCATTACAGAGGATTTGGATTTAGGGGTTACCATATTTTTAAAAACTCATGTATGACCTACATTCTTACCAGTTCCTTCTTCTGAACAAACTCCTCCTACGATGAAGACATATTATAGGCAAAGAAAGAGATGATCTTTGGGGCAGTTAGAAGTCATGAAGAATTTGAAAGAAATGATGAGGAATAAAGAAGGAGATCAGAAAGTTATTAAAGATTTGTATTGAAAATTAAATTTATATGGGCCTATAGAATCTACATTATTCTTTATGTTGACCTTGTTTAGTTTTGTAATTATTGTTTCGAGATTAATTAGGGGATTGTTCCTGTTGATTACCCTGCATTCTTTATCGGTATATTTTAGTCCCAGTTTTACAATTAGAGAAACTATATATACCATGATATCTATTATTGGGTTACCTATGGTATTATTCTCTATGTTCTTGTTATTTAGGTATCATAAATTCATTGAAAAACCAAGATCTAATAGATTTGCATTTATGGAATTAACTAAATTTATGTTAATTGAAGGGTTATTTATACCTTTAGTTTTGTTTGTTTATCCTCTACCATTCTTTATGGCATTGGTTGAACATAGTTTGGGCGTGTATAAAAAAAGAGAGTTAATATGAGTTAAGACGCCGAGGACTAAGGAAAAAATTTAACAAAAAGGGCTGTTGTATAACAGCCCTTTTTAAATTTATGTAGTTCTTTTAACTATTTAAGAAGAAAGAAGGAAGCGGAACCAAAACCGGGGTTCTTAAAGTTAATATCGTGTGCGCCAAACCTGAGTAGACCACCAATGAAGCAGAAACTCGGAACCTTGACGAAAAAGTCACCGCTACTAATAGAAATCTCATCCCCAGCACAATAGATATCTAATTCATTAAAATGAGTAAATCTCTCCGGATGAGTAAGGGCGATGATCCCCACTGCAGAAGTCCAGAGACCAAATTCGTTTTCGTCAAAAACTTCGCGTGATCGACGAGTAGAACGACCACGATGTTTTAGCCCTAATTGAGCCGGAATAATGAGAACATCTCCTGGTTGTTCTTTTTCAAGTTGTATCATGGCTCCAAAAGTACGAATAGAAACTCTTAAGTGTTGAGGACCAATCAGCAATTCATGACGCCAGCTATAGAGCGGGAAGACTTCTCTAATCTTTTCTAAAACAATTTCAGTAGCCTTGCAATACTGCAAAGTTATATTCTTCTCCTCTGGAACTAGAAATTGAAATTTCGGTATTGCAAACCATTCAATTCCCTCTGATAATTGGGGAAGGGATTTTGCATATTGTAAGGCCATATCTCCCCTTACACCAAATAGCTCAACCAGTGTTTTGATTTGATCGGCTATTGGTTTGGCTCCCTTATAACTTTCTGGGTAGGTATATAAGGATTTTACTTCTTCATCAGCAAACCTATATATAGTAGAAAGTTCACGAACAGTTGTCACAATCTGGCTCTGGAATTCATCGCCTCTTTGAATCAGCTTTTGAATTCCTGATTTACCTGGATTAACAATTTTCAACGCCTTTAAGGCAGCATCCTCTACAAACCTCAAATATTGCCTCTTTTGTTCCTCGGACATAACTTCGGATGTAATCGATGTACTCATCGTTATCATCCCTCCTTTCATAAAATGATTTTGTAAAATACACACATACTAAATATAGCATATTGTCAAGTTTTTGTCAATAGCATTGTAATATTTTTAATTTTATGATATACTTAAAGTATCAAAGAAAGAAATTAAATACCAATTAATGATTATCACTTGATTCGGACATTCATTTTTCAAAATTGAAACCTCAGATAAGGTTATAGCCATAGACCCCTACGAAGAGGAGTCTTTAGGGTTAAAGCCGGCCAGGTTTAAAGCTGATATATTATTAAAAACACATGACCATGAGAATCATTCAAACCAAAAAGTAATTTTAGGGGAACCTTTTGTATTAGAGACTCCTGGGGAAATTGAATTAGACGGAATATTCATTGAGGGAGTAGAGACATTCCATGATAATAACAACGGAAGTGATTTTGGGAAAAATACAGTTTTTATGATTAAATCTGAGGGACTAAATATAGTACATCTAGGAGATTTAGGGGAAAAGAAATTAAAAGAAGAAATGGTTGAAAGATTGGGAGATGTAGATATATTATTCGTACCAGTAGGTGGAAAGACTACTATAGGATATTCAGAAGCTGTGGGAGTAGTTAATCAGATTGAGCCTAAATTTGTTATTCCGATGCATTACAAATTAGATGGGGCTAAAGCAGAATTGGAATCAGTTGATAAATTCATTAAAGAATTTGGGTTAACTCCTGAAAAATTAGAGAAGTTTGTTATACGTAAATCAGGTATATCTGCCGAACAAGATACAAAATTAATTATCTTACAAAATCAATAAATATGGCTGAAGAAAAGAAAAAAGATAAAACACTAAAAACGGAAATAGAATCTGAACAAAACGATGTTATACACGATCGTAATATTAGTGATGAAATACGTGAATCCTTTTTAGATTACGCTATGTCTGTTATCATCTCCCGTGCTATTCCTGATAGCAGAGACGGGCTAAAGCCAGTACAAAGAAGAATATTGTATGCGATGAAAGAGCTTGGAATAACTTCCAGCGCGAAGACTAGAAAGTCTGCTACTATCGTTGGCCATTGTATAGGACACTACCACCCACACGGTGATGTAGCCGTATATGATGCTATGGTTAGATTAGCACAAGATTTTTCTTTGAGAATGCCTTTGGTCAAGGGTCAAGGAAATTTTGGAAGTTGCGATAACGATCCCGCGGCTGCCATGCGATATTGTGTTACAAAAGATTCTTTAATCGTAACAGAAAATGGATTATTACCCATAAATATGATATCAAAAAAAGAAGATATCAACTTAAATGTTTTAAATTATGAAGGTAAAAAAGTAAAAGCTTCTAAATTCTTTGACTCCGGGGAACACAAGATCATAGAAATTAAAACTGAACAAGGTTATTCTTTAAAAGGATCATACAATCATCCTATATTATGTTGAACCGTTGATAAGTTCGGCTTCCCTTCTATAGAATGAAAGCTATTGCAAGATATAACCACTGATGACTACGCAATTATTAACAGAGGTCATTCTATGTTTAGCACAAAAGATCTTGATTTAACTTCTTTCTGGCCAAAAAATAAAAGATATAAGGAGGTGTCTTTACCTACAAGAATGAATCCGGATTTAGCCTTCTTATTGGGGGCTTTGGTTTCTGAAGGAAGCTTTCATCAAGATCAAATACTATTCTGTAATAAAGATATTGAATTTTATAATAAAGTAAAGGATATTATTCAAAAACAATTTAAAGGCTCCAAACTTTATGAAAATATTCTAAAAAATGGAAATTGCCCTCAGCTAAGCTTATATCATCAGAATGCAGTTAAATTTTTAGAAAATATTGGATTAACTAATTGTAGAGCAGATAAAAAAGAAATCCCTTGATCTGTATTACAATCTAATAAAGAATGTATAAAAAGTTTTATGATTGCTATGTTTGAAGGAGATGGTTCTGCCACTCTTCACGCAGACCAAAGACATGGTGGAAAAACACTCGAACTTACTTATGATTCTAAAAGTAAACGATTGATGAGTCAATTAAAAATACTACTATTAAATTTTGGAGTAGTAACAACTGATCTTTATATTGATAAACGAAATGGTTGTTCCAAAATACAAATCTCTGGCGTAGAGAATACTAGAAGATTTGGAAAAGAGATAAACTTCTTTTCCAAAAGAAAACAAGATATTTTAAATAATTGTTTCGATATAAATCCTAATAGAATGAGTCGCACCGACTATATCCCGTTTATAAGTGAGTATCTAAGGAAAAAATACAAAGAAGAATTTATGGCAAGACATAATTTCGATAGGTATAACAAGCTAAAAGAAAATTATGATAAATTAATTAAAATCATTGATTCTTTTGACAAGAATATTATTGATTGATTATTAAAGAATAACTATTATTTCAATAAAATAAAAACTGTAGAAAAATTAAAAGAAAAAGAAGAGGTGTATTCTATAAAAGTAGAAAGCAAATGTCATTCTTTTATTAGCAATGGGTTTATTAGCCATAATACGGAAGCAAAATTAAGTACTATATCAGACTATTTATTTGAAGATATTGATAAGGATACTATTAATTTTGTACCAAATTTTGATGGAAGCGATAAAGAACCGACGGTTTTACCGGCTCGTTTTCCTCAATTATTAATTAACGGAACTACTGGTATTGCTGTATCTATGGCTACTAGTATCGCACCCCATAATTTAACTGAAGTTATGGATGCTACTTTACATTTAATCGATCATCCGGATTCTGGAGTTGAGGAATTAATGACTTTTGTTAAGGGTCCAGATTTTCCTACTGGAGGAATTATGTATGGAATGGATGATGTTAAAATGGCATATGCTACCGGAAAGGGAAGAGCATTAGTTAGAGGTAGAGCAGAAATCGTTGATAATAATAAGAAATCTCAAATTGTGATTACAGAAATTCCATATATGGTTAACAAGTCAGATATGATTAAGCATATCGCTACTCTAGTTGAAGATAAAAAAATATTAGGAATTAGAGATTTACGAGATGAATCAGATAAAGATGGAATGAGAGTTACTATTGATTTAAAATCTGATGCAAATCCACAATCAATTCTAAACCAGTTATATAAATACACGGAATTAGAAAAGTATTTCTATATGAATCAAATTGCCTTAACTGATAAGGGAACTCAGCCTAGATTGTTAACATTGAAAGATATGTTGGCTGATTTCATTGGACATCGTAAAGAAGTTGTTTTAAGAAGAACTAGATTCTTATTAAAGAAATATGAAGATAGACTACATATATTAAGTGGGTTAGCCACAGCTTTAGATCATATTGATGAGATTATTCAGATTATTAAAAAATCTGAGAGTAAAGAAGATGCAAATTTGAATTTGTGTAAGAAATTTAAATTTACAGAAATCCAAGCTAATGCAATTTTGGAAACTAAATTACAAGCTTTGGCTAAATTAGAAAAACACAAAATTGATGAGGAAATCAAAGAAAAAGAAAATTTGATTAAAGAGTGTAATGCAATTCTAAAAGATGAAAAGAAGTTGTTCGGAGTTGTTAAATCTGAATTACAAGAAGTTAGAGATAGATTTGTGGAACCCAGAAGAACAGAAATTAAGAATAACCTACCTAAAGAAGTTTCCTCTATGGATTTAATTCCTGAAGAGAATGTTTTAATTACATTATCAAAGAGTGGATATATCAAGAGGATGAATTCTGATTCCCTACGTACTCAACAAAGAGGAGGAAAGGGAGTTATTGCCTTTGAAGGCCAGAACCCTGATGATTTCTTAGCTAGAATTATCTCTGCTAATACCAAGGACTATTTATTGTTCTTCACTGATAAGGGAAAAGTATATCAGGCGTTAGCATATGACATTAATGAATCATCAAGAAGTGCTAAAGGAAAGGCAATTCAAAATTTTATTAATATTGATGCTAGCGAAGTTATTACTGCTGTTTTGAGCTATAACCCACAAAAAACTGGAACCAACAAATTCTTAATTATGGCAACTAAGAAGGGGGTTATCAAAAAAACAAAAATTGAAGAATTTGCCAGTATTAGAAAGACTGGGCTGTTAGCTATTAATTTAGAAAAAGAAGATGTTTTACAATGAGCTAGTTTCTCTTCTGGAGATGATAATGTATTGTTAGCTACATGTAAAGGACAATCTATTTGTATGTCTGAAAAAGATGTTCGCCCTATGGGAAGAGCTACTGCGGGAGTTTGTGGTATGAAATTAGGAAAAGATGATTTTGTAGTTGGGTTGAGTGTTATCCCCGCTAAAACAGATAAAAATGTTGCTACCTTATTAACTGTAAGTAAGATGGGGTACGGAAAGAAAACTCAAATCAAAGAATATAGACTCCAAAAGAGGGGGGGGACGGGAATCAAAACATTTAAGGTTACAGATAAAACTCAAGATTTAGTAGCCTCAAGATTAATACTTGAACAATTAGTTTTAATTACAATTTCTAAGAAGGGATTAATTCTAAAAACAGAATTAGCTGATGTTTCTATACAAGGGAGAACCACTCAAGGGGTTAAATTAATGAGTATGAACCCAGGAGATGAGGTTTCAGAGATAGAAACATTGTAACCTCTTGATTTTTAATTAAAAAAGTAGTATACTAGATATATATACAAAACAAAAAAGAAAATAACAATGTTAATAAATTCTAAAAAGTCTTCCTTCACCCTAGTAGAACTTATGATAGTATTAGCCATATTAGCTATACTAGCAGCTGTTATTATCTTTGCAATCAAACCTGGTAACATAATTGATCAAACTAATGATTACAAGAGGGTTTCTG
>Ga0209340_1001741_pt1 | contig 14351 bp, 9 predicted proteins | sample EPASupsiteSAE323_FD_187266 | JGI IMG/M metagenome (GOLD analysis project Ga0209340, IMG submission 187266) | Bioremediated contaminated groundwater from EPA Superfund site, New Mexico - Sample SAE3-23 (SPAdes) (version 2) | ecosystem: Environmental > Aquatic > Deep subsurface > Groundwater >... | reverse complement strand
GGGAGACATATTCAGGTAAGGTTTCTGCCAATTCACGATAGGTTAGAAGTTCATTATCTCCACTACGTCGCCAAGAGCCTAAATGAACTTCGTAAATAAGTACGGGGCTTTGATAGGCAGGCTGCTCTTTTTTCTCCTGCCATACCTCATCCCGCCATTCATAGCCCCTTAGGTCATACACTACCGAAGCAGTATCAGGTCTAAGTTGAGCATAGAAGGCGTAAGGATCGGCCTTTAGTATTTGTCCGCCAGCCGCTGTGTGTATTTCATATTTATAAATGGTCCCAGCGGCAAGTCCTGGTATAAACAGTATCCAAATACCTGACTTTGGAACCCACTCCATAACATGTCCTTCGCCCTGCCAACCATTAAAGTCACCGACAATTCTTACTTCTTGAGCATTCGGTGCCCACAAAGCAAAACGTACACCGGAAATTTCTTTTTGGCAGATGACATGAGATCCTAGCAACTGATAGCTACGAAAGTTACTACCTTCATGAAATAGATATACATCTTCTTCCCTTAAGCGGGAAATGTTTTTCACCACAGTAGCTCCCCCCTTTCAGTTTTAAAATCCTGACAGGTTATTGGTTGCTAATCTCTACAGGTCTAGTTTTCCAGATTTCTTCTGCATATTGATAAATAGTACGATCACTAGAGAAAATCCCTGAATGGGCAATATTTTGGATACTCATTTGAATCCATTTTTCTTTATCCTTATAGCGTTTATCTAGTTCCATCTGCGTCTTCACATAGGAATCAAAATCCTGCAACACAAAAAATTCATCATTATTAGAAAGGAGAGAATGATAAATGGCTCTGAATTCTTCTCTTTGGTAAGGTAAAAATCCATTTACCAATTGTTCTAATATCGTTTTAAGACGTACATCACTGTTATACATATTCCAGGCACTATAACCACCATGAATGTAATAATCAAATACTTGTTTGCTGCTTAGACCAAAAATAAAAATATTATCTTCGCCGACAGCATCGTGTATTTCTACATTAGCCCCATCCATTGTACCGATTGTTACAGCCCCATTCATCATAAACTTCATATTGCCAGTCCCTGAGGCTTCTTTACTCGCTGTGGAAATTTGTTCACTAACATCGGCTGCTGGGAATATAAGTTCACCTAAGGAAACACTATAGTTTTCTAGAAATACGACTTTTAACTTATTCTTAATGTTCTTATCTTTATTAATTAAGGAGGCTAACACATTAATTAGTTTAATGGTTTGTTTGGCAATATAATAACCTGGCGCCGCTTTACCTGCAAAAATATAGGTCCGAGGAGTAATCTCAAGGTCAGGATTCTCTAATAAACGGTTGTACAAATCCATAATGTGGAATATGTTAAGCATTTGCCGTTTATAAGAATGAATACGCTTTATGTGAACATCAAAGATTGAATTCACATTTACAGCAACACCAGTGTGTTCTTTAATATATTTCGCTAATATTTTTTTATTAGCAAGTTTAATTTTACGTAGCTGTTCCTGAACCTTTTTATCGGTCGCAAAATCTGCAAAATTCTTTAACTGATCCGGATTCTTTATCCACTTATCGCCAATACATTCTGTAATTAAAGCAGCAAGCTGGGGATTGGATTTTAATAGCCAACGTCTATGAGTAATACCATTTGTCTTATTGTTAAAGCGGTCGGGATAAAATTCATTAAAATCTTTCATAATGTGTTCTTTTAGAATATCCGTATGTATTTGCGCCACTCCATTTACACTATGGCTACCAACAACTGCCAATCTAGCCATGTGTACCATCCCATCTGTAATGATGGCCATATCCTTAATCTTATCCCAATTTCCCGGAAATTTTTCCCATAAACTTTTGCAAAAGCGTTCGTTAATTTCATAAGTAATCATATACATTCTAGGCAATAGGGCTTTGAACATTTCAATGGTCCAAGTTTCTAAGGCCTCTGGCATAATCGTATGGTTTGTATAGGAGATGGTTTTTGTAGTAATCTCCCAGGCTGCATCCCAGGATAAACCTTCCTCATCTAGTAATATACGCATTAATTCAGGTACTGCAACGGCAGGATGAGTATCATTAATATGTATAGCCACCTTTTCCGGTAACTTATGAATATCGGAATAGGATTTTTTATACCGCCTAATAATACTTTGCACGCCAGCTGAAACAAAGAAATATTGTTGTTTTAAACGAAGGACACGACCTTCGTAGAAATCATCTTGGGGATATAAAATTTTAGAAATTTGCCCAACTGCATTTTGATAGCCCATTGCTTGTAAATATTCACCTCTATTAAAAGAAGCAAAATCAAAGCCATCATTTACAGCTTCTGCGCTCCACAATCGCAATGTATTTACCGTATTATTATTGAAACCAACAAGCGGGACATCATAAGGTACTGCTAATACGGCCTCAAAATTTTCATGGTTAAAAATAGTCTTACCTTCTTGTTGTTCTTCACGGATGGAGCCACCAAACTTGACTTCTACTGCTTTGTCATGTTTACGAAACTCCCAGGCATAACCATCTTTAAGCCAATTATCAGGTAATTCAACTTGATAACAATCCACAATTTTTTGTTCAAACAAACCATATTTATAGCGAATACCGCAACCATGTCCAGGAAGTCCTACTGCTGCCATTGATTCCATAAAGCAAGCTGCCAAACGCCCAAGACCGCCATTACCAAGCCCTGGATCAGCTTCTTCTTTTTCTAATTCATCTAAATCAATGCCAAGTTCTGCTAAAGCTTCTTGGCAGGTATCTTTAATTCCGCCATTTACTAAATACATGTCCAGCAATCGTCCAAGCAAAAATTCCATGGAAAAATAGTATACTTGCTTTTCCCCTGATTTCGTATACTGATTATTTGTCTCTATCCAGTTTTTACTAACCACATCCCGAATGATACGACTTAGCGCCATGTATTTGTTATTATCTGTTGCTTCCTCAAGTCCCTTGCCAAACATGGTTTGCAATTTAATTATAAATAGTTTTTTCAATTCTTCTTTATCTATTACCATGCGCCTATCCCCCTATTGAAATATAGTCAAAAAATTTCTAATTTTATTACAACTCTTATTTGTTATTATTTCCCGTTTCCTTTAAAAATTCCTGCTATCTTTTATTATTTTTTTCTTAATCTTCGGTCAGCTCCTTGTTATTTTAAAAAACAATCATATCGAAAAAAAACGGGGATATACTATTTAGTATATCCCCAATAACTTACTGCATTACAATAGAGGGCTTAATCTTCCATATCCCCACCGCATATTCTGTAATCGTTCTATCACTGGAAAAATTTCCAGAGTGGGCAATATTTCTTACACACATGGCTAACCATTGCTGACGATCTCGAAATTTTTCCTCAATTAACAATTGGGCTTGGCAATATACTGCAAAATCTTTAAGAACAAAAAACTCATCATTATTTTGTAGTAAATAATTATATAGTGGCCTAAACTCCTCCTTTTCATTTGGCAAGAAGCCGTTAACTAGCTGCTCCATGACCTTCTTTATCCGTTTATCCCCATTATAAACATCCCAAGCATTATAACCTCCATAACTATAGTAGTTTAGTGCCTGCTGAGCTGTAAGTCCAAAGATTACAATATCATCTTCCCCCACAGCCTCTTTTATCTCTACATTAGCACCATCTAACGTTCCAATTGTAATGGCGCCATTCATCATAAATTTCATATTGCCGGTACCAGAAGCCTCTTTACTTGCTGTAGAAATTTGTTCACTTACATCTGCTGCAGGAAAAATCATTTCACCAAGAGATACACTATAATTTTCTAAAAAAACTACTTTTAGTTTATCCTTAATTTCTTTATCATTATTAATAACCTCTGCCAAAATATTAATTAATTTAACAGTTTGTTTGGCAATATAATAACTAGGAGCCGCTTTTCCTGCAAAGATAAAGGTCCTAGGTATCATATCAAAGTTAGGATTTTCTTTTAGCTGATTATACAAATGCATAATATGCAGTGCATTAAGAATTTGGCGTTTATAGGCGTGGATACGTTTAATTTGCACATCAAAAATCGAATGTACATTTACCATAATTCCATGTTTTTCCTGAATGTATTTTGCTAATCGCAGTTTATTTTGCAGTTTAATCTCAGCGAGTTGTCCTTTAAAAGCAGGGTCGGTAGCAAACCTGCATAAGCCAAGGAGCTCTATGGGATATTTAACCCAATTATCACCGATAGAGTTACTCACGAGAGCTGCCAAGCGAGGATTGGCTTTTAATAGCCAACGCCGATGAGTGATACCATTTGTTTTATTATTAAACTTATAGGGATAATACTTATGAAAGTCATGCATAATATGTTTTTGCAAAATATCCGTATGTAGCTGGGCTACTCCATTTACACTATATGATCCTACGACTGCTAGACGAGCCATATGTACCAATCCATCGGCAATAACGGCCATTCCGCCAATGTATTTCCACTCCCCAGGGTATTTATCCCATAACTCCCGACAAAATTGTTCGTTTATTTCTTGGATAATCATATAGATGCGCGGCAAGAGGGTTTTGATCATTTCCACAGGCCATGTTTCAAGAGCCTCTGGCATAATTGTATGATTGGTATAGGAAATTGTCCTAGTCGTAATCTGCCACGCCTCATCCCAGTTCAATCCTTCTCCATCCATTAATAAGCGCATTAATTCAGGAACTGCTAAGGCTGGATGCGTGTCATTAATATGGACAGCAATCTTTTCTGGCAATTCTTTAATTTTATAGTTTTTACGTTTAAATCGTCGTAGTATACTCTGCAGTCCTGCGGAAACAAAAAAATATTCTTGTTTTAGCCTTAGCAACCGTCCTTCGAGAAAACTATCATCTGGATAGAGAATTTTAGATATTCGTTCCACAGAATGTTTATACTCTACCGCTTTTAGATAATCACTGCGATTAAACGAAGCAAAGTTAAAATCACTTTCTTCTAGCTCTGCACTCCACAGGCGCAACGTATTGACTGTATTATTTTGATAACCAACAATAGGGATATCATAAGGTACTGCCAATACAGTTTCATATCGTTCATGATCAAATCTCACCTTGCCATCTGGCCCCTCGACTCTGGTTACCAGACCGCCAAATCTTACCTCGACGGCTTTATTACTTCTACGATATTCCCATATGTATCCATCCTTTAGCCAATTATCTGGCACCTCAACTTGATTATTGTGAACAACTTTTTGTTCAAACAATCCATATTTATAACGAATTCCACAACCATGACCTGGCAAACTAAGAGCGGCCATAGAATCAAGAAAACAGGCTGCGAGCCGCCCTAGCCCCCCATTACCAAGCCCCGCATCCGGCTCTTCTTGTATAATTTCATCCATTTCAATACCCAGCTCCGTTAGAGCCTCCGTACACACTCCTGCTAGACCTGTATTCAGTAAATTCATTTCTAATAGCTTTCCTAAGAGAAATTCAATAGAAAAGTAATATAGCTGTTTTTCGCCTTTTTCATTATATTGTCGATTGGTTTTTGTCCAATTGGAATGGATACAATCTCGAATCAAACTGCCTAAGGCGACATATCTATCGTTTATACTAGCCTCAGCAAGATTTTTCCCATACATGGATTGTAATTTATGAAGATAAGCTTCTTTAAAACTTTCCTTATCGATCAACAATAAAACCCCCTGACATAAAGTAGACTTTCCTTACGTCAAACTTAGGCGTCTACCCTTAGCTGCCTTTACTTGAAATCATTTGCTGATCGCCACCTTTCTATAATATTTTAAATTATAGTTCCTTTTTCAATGACAAGAGGGTAGTTCTTTTCACCTTTTAACCATTTACCATTAGTAATATTCACATTTTTATCACAAATGACATTTTCAATGACTGCATTTTCCGCAATATCACATCGTTGCATAATAATACTATCTTTCACATAAGCACCTTTGCGCACGCGTACACCACGAAATAAGATGCTATTTTCTACACGCCCCTCAATCATGCATCCATTGCCAATCATAGCATTGGCGACCTTTGCCTCCTCCTTATATTTTACTGGAGCCTCATCTTTGACCTTCGTATAGACCAGACCAGATTTAAAAAATAATTCTTCCCATTTCTCAGGTTTTAAAAGTTCCATATTGTGTTTATAATAATTTTTTACGTTATCTACTCGCGCAGCGTATCCCTTATAGGGAAAGCCATATATCTTTAAGCTATTTATATTCTTAATTAAAATATCTTTAACAAAATCTAATCCGCCCCGTGCCTGACAATCCTTAATTAAGCTGACTAATAATTTTTTTTCAATAAGGTACATCTCCATTGACACCTTACGAGATGAGGACTGGGATGGATTAATTGCCAAATCACTTAGGCGTCCATCACTGTGGCAATCCACAATCCCACAGTGGGCAAATTCTTCATCCATACTGTTATCTTTATACATTACCGTAATATCAGCACCTTTTTCCTGGTGGAACTTAAAGATTTTACGATAATTGAGATTACACACAATATGGCTGCCAGCAATAAGTACATATTCTTGTCGACTGCTTTCTATATAGTCCAAATTATTATAGAAGTTTTCAATATTCCCACGATAGATACCAGGTAAAGCTTGGGTACGGCCTGGAGGCAGAATAAATAAACCGTCCCTTTTTCTAGCCAGATCCCATTCCTTCCCCGATCTTAGATGATCCATTAAGGCTCGATATTTATCCTGTACTAAAATACCAACATTTTGAATCCCCGAATTGACCATATTCGATAAGATAAAATCAATCATGCGATACCGTCCTCCAAAAGGCACGGCAGCAAGCGGTCTGCCTTTTGTAAGCTCTGTTAAGTACTCTTGCCCATCATTAAGGTTAATAATTCCCATTACATTTTGCATATTATCCCACCTGCTTCTGTATTCCCATGATATTGCCCGCTATTAGATCAATATCACTTGGAATTACTATATTTTCTTCCACAACCGTTATATTCTTACTCATAGCATTGCCAATAAGTCCTCCCATTTCCACTACACTCTTACGCCCAATAATCGATCGATAAATCTGAGCATGGGCACCAATATTTACATAGGGCATCAGAATAGAATCTTTTATTTGAACGCCCTCAGCGATATGCACCCCAGGGAAAATAACCGAATTATCAACCTCGCCGAAAATCGAACACCCTTCACTAATGAGGGACCTAGTTACTTTTCCTGTAGAACCTACAAAGTGAGGAGGCCGAGTCGCATTTACTGAATACACCCTCCAATTTGGATTATATAAATCTAGTTCGGGTTCATCCTTTAGCAAGTCCATATTAGCCTCCCAGAAGCTTTCCACTGTCCCTACATCTTTCCAGTATCCTTTAAAATAATAAGCGGATAAGCGATGATCTGCCGCTAGCAACTTAGGAATAACATCTTTCCCAAAATCATGACTTGAACGAAGGTTTTTGCTATCCTCTTCTAATGTTTTTCTCAGCAATCGCCAATTAAAAATATAAATCCCCATGGATGCTAAGTTACTTTTTGGTTCTTTGGGTTTTTCTACAAATTCAGTAACTCTACCTGATTCCCCTACGCTCATAATTCCAAATCGTGAGGCTTCATGCCAAGGTACTTCAATGACAGAAATAGTTACCTCAGCCTTTTTAGACTTATGATGTTCAAGCATTAAAGAATAATCCATATTATAAATATGATCGCCGGATAATACTAAGACATAGCTAGGATTCATCATATCAATAAAATTAATATTTTGATAAATCGCATCTGCTGTTCCCTTATACCATTCAGCACCTTTTTCACGAGCATAGGGCGGCAGCAAAAACACCCCACCATCCCTACGATCCAAATCCCATGGACTTCCAATTCCAATGTAACTATGCAATGCCAAGGGTTGATATTGAGTGAGCACACCCACTGTATCAATTCCTGAATTATGGCAATTACTTAGAGGGAAATCAATAATACGATATTTACCGCCAAAGGGTACTGCTGGCTTTGCTATTTTCTTTGTTAGACTACCCAATCGACTTCCCTGGCCACCAGCTAAAATCATTGCAACACACTCTTTTTTACTCATAATACCAATCCCCCATTTTCTTCTAAACTGAAATACCCATCTCTAAACAACCCATTTTCCATCCTATGCAACGACAATTATAAAAATTACTACCTTTTGCAAATACATCAGCTCATTTTACACTATTTACCATTCAGCTCTTTTATTATGTATTTGACACTTTTTCCCAATTCCCTTTTTTAGGAAAGTGGTTTATGGATTTTTTTTGAAATTTCCTTTTATAGTTATGAAAACAGCAGTTATTATGAATTGAATGTGGTATAATATACTAAAATAATACATTTTTCACCTTATTTTTGGTTAAATTTTCAGAAAAATGCAATAAAGGAGGACTATTTTGGATACTTTACACGATAGCCAGCTACCAGTCATTTATATTTTGTCTGATTCCATTGGCGAAACAGGAGAAATCGTTGTAAAGGCAGCGATTAGTCAGTTTGACGGCGTAAACATGAAAATTCACCGTAAACCTTATTTGAAATCTGCAGAACAAATTGAACTTGCCATCAAAGAAGCATCTGAAAATAATGGTGCCGTAATGTACACCTTAGTACGTCCTGATTTAAAGATTGTTTTAGAAAATAACGCCAAGGCCTTAGGGGTTGTTCATGTGGATATTATGGGTCCTGTCGTCAATGCCTTGGCCGCTGTTTCTCATTTATCACCTCGTAACGAACCCGGTCTGATTCGCAAAATAGATAAAGCCTATTTTGCAAAAATTGAGGCTATCGAATTTGCCGTAAAATTTGATGATGGCAAAGAACCTCGTGGTTTATTACAGGCTGACATCGTCATTACTGGCGTATCTAGATCTTCCAAAACTCCCTTATGTATGTATCTAGCACATAAAGGCATTAAAGCTGCCAATGTTCCCTTAGTCAAGGAGATTGCCCCGCCACCAGAACTTTTTCAGGTCCCACCCCATAAAGTCGTCGGACTAATGATCAAACCCTCCCTGCTATTTGAAATACGTAGAGAACGTCTAAAATCAATGGGCTTACAGCAATCTACCTCCTATGCCAATATGGAACTTATTATTGAGGAACTTGAATATGGACAAGGAATCATGCGCAAAATAGGTTGTCCAATTATTGATGTCACTAATAAAGCTACTGAGGAAACAGCTGCTAAGGTCATGGAAATTTATAGCAAAGGAGTTAATAAATAATGGAACAATATGTATATCTCTTTAGCCAAGGTCGTTCTGAGATGCGTTCTCTACTCGGAGGTAAAGGTGCCAATTTAGGAGAAATGACTCATATTGGGCTTCCCGTACCACCCGGTATGACAGTCACCACAGCAGCCTGCAAAGAATATTACAAAGCTAATAAAAAACTGCCCGACCAAATCGTGCAAGAAATCAATAAGAATCTTGCTATCTTAGAAGCTGATGTTGGTAAAAAGCTCGGCGATAACAACAATCCTCTGTTAGTTTCTGTGCGTTCCGGTGCCGTATTTTCCATGCCTGGTATGATGGACACCATCTTAAACTTAGGTTTAAACGAAATAACGGTACAAGCCATTGCTAAAAACACAGAAAATTTAGTTTTCGCTTATGATTCCTATCGTCGTTTTATCCAAATGTTTTCTGATGTAGTACTAGAAATTCCTAAATATGAGTTTGAAAATTTACTAACAGAACATAAGCATGCCCAAGGAGTGACCTATGACCAAGAACTCTCCGCAACAACCTTGCGAGCTGTTATCGATAGTTATAAAGATGTGGTTTTAAAACATACGGGTTCTCCCTTCCCTGAAGATCCTGTAGAGCAGCTCTTTCTCTCAATCGAAGCGGTCTTTCGTTCTTGGAATAACGACCGCGCCTTTATCTATCGCAATTTAAATAAAATTGATCATGACCTGGGTACTGCCGTAAATATTCAGTCCATGGTCTTTGGCAATATGGGTAATGACTGCGGAACAGGAGTAGCTTTCACAAGGAATCCATCGACTGGTGAAAATGTCCTGTATGGTGAATATTTAACGAACGCCCAAGGTGAAGATGTAGTAGCTGGTATCCGCACTCCCCAACCCATTGCCAAACTAGCAATGGAAATGCCAGAAGTCTATAAGCAATTTGCGCAAACAGCTGATTTACTAGAAAGGCACTATAAGAATGTCCAAGATATAGAATTCACCATTGAAAAAAGCAAACTTTATATTTTACAAACTCGTAATGGTAAACGTACTGCCCAGGCTTCCCTTAAAATTGCCCATGACTTAGCAATGGAGGGCTTGATTAGTAAGAAAGACGCACTCTTATTAATCGAACCCGCCCAACTTGACCAGCTGTTACACCGCCAGATTGATAGCAAGGCAAAGCTTGATGTACTAGCGATTGGTCTACCAGCATCTCCTGGAGCTGCTTCTGGTGTCGTCGTTTTTACGGCTAACCACGCCGAAGAAATGAACAAAGCTGGTAAAAAAGTGCTCCTAGTGCGTACCGAAACCACTCCTGATGATATTCATGGCATCATCGCTGCCCAAGGAATTTTAACCAGTCGCGGCGGTATGACAAGCCATGCTGCTGTAGTCGCCCGGGGCATGGGAAAGCCTTGTGTTTGCGGTTGTGATGGGATAAAAATTGATTATAACAAAAAATGTTTTATTGTTGGACAAACCGTTGTCAAGGAAGGGGACCTGGTCTCTATTGATGGGGCAACAGGCCGTGTGATTTTAGGAAAAGTTCCCCTCTTAGATCCAGAACTCTCTGCTGAATATTTAACAATCCTGACTTGGGCCGATGAAGTGAAGCGATTGGTAATAAGAGCCAATGCCGATACCCCAGAGGATGCCATAAAAGCCCGGGAGTTCGGTGCAAAAGGCATTGGTCTCACCCGTACAGAGCATATGTTTATGGGGCAAGACCGCCTCCCCTATGTACAGCGTATGATTTTAGCTGAGACCAAAGAAGAACGTCATGCTGCTCTCGATTATTTACTACCTATTCAAGAAAAAGATTTTTATGGCATCCTAAAAGCGATGGAAGGTTACCCTGTTTGTATCCGTCTACTCGATCCACCACTTCATGAATTCCTGCCTAGTTTGGAAGAATTGCTGGTTGAAACTACGACACTTAGTATCACTAAAACCAATATGTCATTACTGGGCGAGAAAGAAGTTCTACTGAAAAAAGTTCGTTCCTTACATGAATCCAATCCTATGCTTGGACATCGGGGCTGCCGTCTTGGCATTACTTTCCCTGAAATTTATGAAATGCAGATGCGAGCTATTTTTAATGCAACTGCTCGCTTAAGTATGGAAGGCTATAAAGTATTTCCAGAGGTAGAAATTCCTCTTACCATTGACAAAGCAGAAATGGTCTTCTTTAAAGAAAAAATTGATACCATTGCCACAGAAATCATGGGAAAATATAATATTTCTTTCCACTATAGCTCCGGCACCATGATTGAAATACCTCGCGCCGCCCTCCTTGCCAATGAACTCGCCGAAGTTTCTGAATTCTTCAGTTTTGGTACCAATGATTTAACCCAAACCTGCCTCGGTTTTAGCCGTGATGATGCGGAAGGAAAATTCCTCAATCATTATTTGGATATGAAAATCCTGTCTGAAAACCCCTTTATCACCCTTGACCGTAAAGGCGTTGGTAAGCTGATGGAAATTGCTGTAGCCAACGGTCGTAAGATTAAGCCTAATCTACTCATTGGTATTTGTGGTGAACATGGCGGGGAAGCCAGTTCCATACAATTCTGCCATCAAATTGGTCTCGATTTTGTTAGCTGCTCCCCTTACCGCGTCCCCATTGCTCGTTTAGCCGCTGCTCAGGCTGCTATCAGTACTGGGGAAATTTACGGAACTAAGTAATAACGACAAAAATAATCAGCACTTCATGATGGTGCTGATTATTTTTGTCACAATGTATCTATGTGAATATTTCCCAGAATTTAAATAGTACCACCAAGTCTTATTATTTCTTGTTTGACTTTGTTAATAGCAGGATGAGTAGAAGGTGCATAGTTTATAAATAATTTATAGGCTTGAATAGCCTCTGAGTTACGGGCTAATTTATTATAAGCAATTGCTTTGTTAAAATAGGCATTTGCATGCTGTGGATTTAATTCAATGGCTTTATTACACTCCTTAATCGCTAGGTCATATTGACCTTTAAAGATATAAGCCTTTCCACGATTATTATACGCATCTGCATACTTTGGACTTAATTCAATTACCTTATTATAATCGGTAATCGCTAGGTCATATTGACCTTTAAAGACATAAACATTTCCACGATTATTATAAGTATCTGCATATTGGGGATTTAATTCAATCGCCTTATTATAGTCGGTAATCGCTAAATCATATTGACCTTGGGAGTGATAAATGTGCCCACGATTATAATAAATCTTTACATCCTGTGGATCCAATTCAATTGCTTTAGTATAATTCTTAATCGCTACGTCATATTGACCTTGAGATTCATAAGCAAGCCCACGATTGTAATAAGCAAGTGCAAGTTGTGGATTTAATTCAATGGCTTTATTATAATCCTTAATGGCTATATCATATTGCCCCTTGCAGTAATAACTATTGCCCCGATTATTATACGCATCTACATACTTTGGATTTAACTCAATAGCTTTATTATAGTCCTTAATGGCTAAGTCATAATGACCACCTTGGAATTGAGAAGCAAAACCACGATTGTAATAAGCAAGTGAAAGTTGGGGGTCTAATTCAATGGCTTTATTAAAATCCTTAACCGCTAGGTCATATTGACCTCGAGAGTAATAAACACCTCCACGATTATTATACGCCATTGCATACTGTGGATTTAATTCAAGGGCTTTGTTAAAAAATAAAATGGCATTATCATAATCTTTTTTTCCCCACTGAACGTTCCCTTTTTCTAACCATTTTTTATCATCACTATGTTTTTCCCCTGCACAAGCAGAGCTGAGGAATAATACAATTATAAGTAATGTAAAAATAGAAACCAATCGATAAAAGGACTTGTTTAGAAACATATAAACACTCTCCTTAATATTTATTGCAATTATCTAAAGCAATCTATATTTCTGTTAAATACTATAAACAATCACATCTAGTCCCCTTAATTTCTAAGCGGCAAATTGGAGCTAATCAATGCTTGACAGTGGAGGTAACGACGTTGTCTGCCAATCCAATTGCGGTAATTTCTTCAATTTAGCCTTTAAGCCTAACTGTTTGGCTGCGCGCAGAATAGCAATTGTATCTACCGGTTTCCCAGAAAATCCTTAGCTTCGCTGCAATTGCTGATAGTCTACCTGTCTATCCAGCAGCGTACTGATAATGACTAGGCAACGCAAACCTTCATCAATCGCCTGTTTTTCCATCATTTGCTCTGCTTGCCGTCTCATTGGTTCTGTCATATTGCTTTCCTTTCTTTTAACTCATGTTTTTTAGAGGAACTTTAAACAAGTACTTACTTTGTACTATTCTTTTCGAGCCAAGTGATTCTACATACAAACTGTTTGTTTTCCCCATCATAGCTGAAAAACAACTCGCACTCCCCTTTATCTTCCGGCAAAGATTTGTAGAATACCATTTCCCCATTTTCCCCTTGCCGCTCTTCTTTCGCAAGGTGCCAATCGTTTTCTAACGCTTTTTTCATATAGTTTTTGCGAAATTTTTCGTAATTCTCTGGGGCTGAAAATAACCACTCAACATACGAAGGCTTATTTTTATAAGGATGTTTGCTACTTATAGATTGGGGTAGAAAAGAAAGTTTACCAAATTCCGCCGATATAATACCTTTTGCCTGGCTTTGTCGATTACTATCAGAGAAGTCTTGCGGCCCAAAACACAACGTAAAGACAATCACCAACCCCATGATAATTGATTCATACCGTTTCATATTTGCCCCCTTATAGCCCCCTCCACGCTTATTCCCTTTGCCTCTTATTACTGAACCTATTAATACTGTTCCCCTGCCTCCGTCGAACGCAACAAAGGCAGATTATACTTTCTTCTGAGATAAAATCGATAGTAATGCAAAGCAGGAAACCATACAAGCATTAAACATATCACCGGGAAGATAAATATACTTACCTTATCATAGATTTGTCGCCCTAGTATTTTCTTACCGATCCATTGAAAGAGCGCTGTACCGCCAACTACCCCCATAATCATCTTCGAAAAACGACTTCGAGCAACCACTATGTAGTCATCTTCATTATGTTTACATTTTTTTGTTATATTTCCATTTGAAACATTATATTCCTGCAATAAAAAGAAAAATTTCTCGAATTTTGCAACTTTTAATTGGTCTCGATTTTGTGAGC
>Ga0209340_1001740_pt1 | contig 14352 bp, 18 predicted proteins | sample EPASupsiteSAE323_FD_187266 | JGI IMG/M metagenome (GOLD analysis project Ga0209340, IMG submission 187266) | Bioremediated contaminated groundwater from EPA Superfund site, New Mexico - Sample SAE3-23 (SPAdes) (version 2) | ecosystem: Environmental > Aquatic > Deep subsurface > Groundwater >... | reverse complement strand
TGCTGCTGCGTCTGCGGTGCTTGGAAGGATTGCAGGACCAGACTCTCTGTAGCCCTCACCCATCTATCTTCCCTCTCCCAGAATTGAGAGAGGGAAGGAGTAGTATTGCTTTCTTTTAAACTTTTACATTAATAAGCAAGAAGGTTTTGGGTTTTAGCCCCAATAAAATTCTTTGCGTAGAGATTATTTATTTTGTGAATGAGTGAAGCTGGTATAAAAAATTTGAATGGATGCAAATTTTAAACTTTCGGGCTACGGAAGGCCTTCGAAAGTTTAAGCGTAAAGAAGGAATAAAATATTAGAATCTCTTTGAAAATAATTTGGGGGCTAGAGGAAAGGATTGCAAAAGGAAAACCCTAGGTTTTCCTTTTGAGATGAAGACTGCAAAGACGCTCAAAATGAGTAGAAAAGGAGGACAATTAATGCAAAAAGCCCACGGAAAAGCTATAAAATACGGTGACAACGTTGACACCGATGTAATAATACCTGCACGATACTTGAATACTTCAGACCCTCAAGAACTTGCACAATACTGCATGGAAGATATCGATAAAGATTTCGTAAATAAGGTTGAGGCTGGAGACGTAATCGTAGCTGGAAAGAATTTTGGATGTGGCTCTTCAAGAGAACATGCTCCGATTTCGATAAAAGCTTCTGGAATTTCATGTGTTATAGCTGAAACATTTGCGAGAATTTTTTACAGAAATGCTATTAACATTGGTCTTCCCATAATTGAGTGTACTGAAGCAGCAAAGGATATTTCCGACGGAGATTCAGTAGAGGTTAATTTTGAAACAGGAGAAATACTGAATGCTACAAAAAATAAAAAGTATCAAGTGGTTGCGTTTCCTCAGTTTATGCGGGCAATCATGGCATCTGAAGGGTTGATAAACTATATAAAAATAAAGAAATAACTGCCAACGCGGGGTATTTACATAATTTTGTTTTGTGCTAAAATATAATTTATATTATTTGTATAGTTTTTAAAGGAGGGTTTTTTGTGTCCTCATATGATATGGATAGAGGAAGCAGCGGAATCATAAAGGATTTTGATGGTAATATCGGGATTAGTCAAGAAATGAAAATTGGACAAAAGGTTAGAGTGAAACATTTTAATGTTTCTGAATATGCAATAACAGAAGTAATTGAAGTTTCTGAAAGTACATTTAAAATAAGAGTAACGCCTAAGCTTATTAGATGTAATGTTTTTGAGGGAGACAGCATTACAGTTGTTTTCATCAATAATGAAAATGAAGAATGCTTGGTTGATGGTATTATAGATAAGGCACAGGCAGAGTTCCCGTCTTCTTTTCTTGTTAAGAGTATAAGGATAAGAAGATTTAAAGATTGTAGAAAAAGTCGCAGGTATGAGATAGATGCATGCTGCAATATAATAGATGAAGATATTTCGAGGTTTGGAAATATTAAAAATGTTAGTTTCAATGGTTGTAGAATGATGACAAAAGCAAGAATAGATGACCGAAGAAATTTGAAGATGGAAGTATTCCTTGAAGAAAATAAAAAAGCAATAATTGATGTTGGAGTTGTTAGAGTGAAGAAACATATAAATTATAATGAATATGGACTTGTTATATTGGGTATGGAAGAAGAATCAAGAAAAAATATTAGTGAAGAGATCGATAATATTATTAAGAGGGAAAGAGAAATTTGTAAATAAAAGCCAAAAAAACAGAAAAAATAGAAAATAACAAAAAAGACTTGACGAGGCAGGTGCTATGTGGTAAAGTATTCATGCTTCTCGTTGGGTCTTTTTTTTTATGCATTAAATATTAACTTTTAAGATAATATAAATATTTTGGTGTTAGACACGTGGATGGAGGTGTGCGCAAATGAGAGTTAGAATGACAATGGCATGTACTGAATGTAAGCAGAGAAACTATGATACGAACAAAAACAAGAAGAATGATCCTGATCGTATTGAACTGAAGAAATTCTGTAAATTCTGTCGTAAACATACGCCGCACAAAGAAACAAAATAATTGTTTTGTGCGATGGTTTACGGGAAATGTTTTGGGAAATCCTAATAGCTTAGGAGAGAATCCAAAAATAATTGAGTGCGGGTGATAAATATGGCAGATAATAGTATGACCGAAAAGGCAAAAACAGCAGGAGTAAAAAAATACTACAAGGATACCATTGGGGAATTAAAAAAGGTTATATGGCCTAATAGACAGCAAACAATAAACAATACAATTGCCGTGTTAGGTTCTGTTGTAGTAATAGGGTTACTAATATGGGTTTTCGACATATTTCTTGAACTTGGTTTGAGTAGGTTAATCATTGGCATCAAATAATCAAAAGGGGTATGGATATGTCCGAGAATTCAAGATGGTATGTAGTTCATACTTACTCCGGGTATGAAAACAAAGTAAAAGCTAATATAGAGAAAACAATTGAAAACAGGGGTCTCCAGGAACTAATACTTGATATAGTTGTACCAATGGAGGAACAGATAGAAATTAAGGATGGCAGAAAAAAGGTCTCCTTGAGAAAAGTTTTTCCAGGGTATGTTCTAATTAAGATGGTTATGACTGATGAATCTTGGTATGTTGTTAGGAACACAAGAGGTGTTACCGGATTTGTTGGACCAGGATCAAAACCTGTGCCACTATCAGAAGAAGAAATAAAGACAATGGGAGTAGAAGAAGTAATACCGACAGTTGATTATGAAGTCGGAGACAATGTCAGGGTTATTTCAGGACCATTGGAAAGCTTTATAGGTGTTGTTGAAGAAATAAATATCGAGAAGAAAAAAGTAAGAGTTTCTGTTTCAATGTTTGGAAGAGAGACTCCAGTAGAACTGGAGTTGTTACAGATACAGAAGTTGTAATCTTGAAAAGCGTAATAAACTTTTAAATTATAATAGACTTTAGTGCAATATTTAGGAGGGTTATAGTCATGGCAAAAAAAGTTACTGGATACGTAAAGCTTCAAATTCCTGCGGGTAAGGCTACACCGGCACCACCAGTTGGTCCGGCACTTGGTCCTCACGGAATAAACATAATGGCTTTTGTTAAGGAATTCAATGAAAGAACTGCAAAGGATACAGGTCTTATAATCCCTGTTGTTCTTACAGTTTATGCAGACAAGTCATTTTCGTTTATAACCAAAACACCGCCAGTTGCAGTTCTTCTAAAGAAAGCTGCAAAAATTGAAAGTGGTTCTGCAAAACCGCATAAGGAAAAGGTTGCAAAGGTATCAAAGGAAATAGTTCGTCAGATTGCAGAGCAGAAAATGGTTGACTTGAATGCAAACACGATTGAAGCAGCTATGAGCATGGTTGCAGGAACTGCAAGAAGCATGGGAATAGTTGTTGAAGAATAAAAGTAGGTTAATGGTTGGTAGTTTGTAGTTGGTGGTTTTTAGTAAGGCTTCGAAGATAGGCTTGTAAACCATGAACAACGAACAATGAACCGTGAACTATAAATGTGGGAGGGTTAACCCCCGCTATTTTACCACAAGGAGGATTTATATTATGAAAAGAGGAAAGAAGTATCAGGAAAGCGAAAAGCTTTTACAGGAAGTAAAAATCTTTGAACCAGCTGAAGCATTTGAACTTGTTAAAAAAACAGCTAAAGCAAAATTTGATGAAACAATTGAAGTGCATGTAAAACTCGGAGTTGATTCCAGGCATGCAGACCAGCAGGTTAGAGGTGCAGTTGTTCTTCCTCATGGAACAGGAAAGAAGGTAAGGGTTCTTGTATTTGCAAAGGGAGACAAAGTTAAAGAAGCTGAAGCAGGTGGCGCTGATTATGTTGGTGCAGAAGAACTTGTAACAAAAATTCAAAATGAAAACTGGTTTGAATTTGATGTTGTAGTTGCGACCCCAGATATGATGGGTGTAGTTGGAAGATTGGGTAAGGTTTTGGGACCAAAAGGACTTATGCCAAATCCTAAGGCTGGAACTGTTACAATGGATGTTGCAAAAGCTATAGCTGATATAAAAGCTGGTAAGATTGAGTACAGGTTAGATAAGACGAATATTATCCATTGTCCTATTGGAAAAGCATCTTTTGAGGAAGCAAAACTTAGAGAAAACTTCAGAACCCTTATGGAAGCAGTTGTTAAGGCAAAGCCTTCAGCTGCAAAGGGACAGTACCTTAAGAGCGTAGCAATTTCATCAACAATGGGACCTGGAATAAAGATAAATACAACAAAAGTACTAGACTAATCAAAAAAAACAGATATAATAAATATTGATAATATTCCATAGACAGTAGGTGCTTTGCTTAATAGAAGTTATTCATCCTACCGAGGAGAAGGTTTTAGTTTTTACACAAATAGTGTATTTAACCCTCATGTGTCTATGGCATGAGGGTTTTAATATTTTAATTTTTCCAAAGGAGGTGAATTATTAGTGCCAAGTGAAAAAACCTTAAACGCAAAAAAATCTGATGTACAAGGATTAAGTGATAAGATAAAGAAAGCTCAATCGTTTGTACTGGCAGATTATAGAGGAATAACAGTTGAAGAGGTTACAAACCTCAGAAACGAGCTTCGAAAGGTGAATGTTGAGTATAAGGTTATTAAGAACACCCTTACCAGATTTGCTGCAATGGAAAATGGATTGGATGATTTAATTCCTTTTCTTGAAGGTCCAACAGCAATAGCAATAAGCTATGATGATATAGTTGCACCAGCTAAGATACTCAGCGAATACGAAAAAAAGAATGACAGATTTAAACTTAAAGCAGGATATGTTGAGGGAAAAGTTTTAAGCGTTGAAGAGGTTAAAAAACTTGCAAGCATTCCATCCAAAGAAGTTCTTGTATCCAAGCTTCTTGGAAGCTTCAATGCTCCTATTACGGGTCTCGTAACTGTATTGAATGGCAATATTAAAGGACTTGCAATTGCTCTGAACGCAATAGCTGAAAAGCAAGCCGCAAAGGCGTAATTGGTTATTAGCGGTTAGCTTATAGCTTTTGGCTAAAACAACAAAATAGCCAACGACCAATTTTAAAAAAATATTAAATGGAGGTATTTATATTATGGCTAGCGAAAAAGTAACAAAACTTATTGAAGAAGTAAAAAAACTTACGGTTCTTGAATTATCAGAAATGGTAAAGGCTTTAGAAGAAGAATTTGGAGTATCAGCAGCAGCTCCTGTAGCTGTAGCAGCCGCTCCTGTAGCAGCAGCTGCTGCTGTAGAACAAACAGAGTTCTCAGTAGTACTTAAGGAAGCTGGAGCAGAAAAGATTAAAGTTATCAAGGTTGTTAGAGAATTAACAGGGCTTGGTCTTAAAGAAGCAAAAGACCTTGTTGATGGAGCACCACAGACAGTTAAAGAAAATGTATCCAAGGAAGAAGCTGCTTCTGTTAAAGAAAAACTTGCAGAAGCTGGAGCAACAGTTGAAATAAAATAAGAATAACTAAAGAATCAAAGAACTCCTCCCTGAATAGAATTAACTATGAAGGGGGGAGTTCTTTTTGTTTGATCCTGTTTTTGGAGAAAAACTCTCCGAAGTGTTAAGAGAGAAGCAAAAGCTTTCAATATACTATAAGAAGCTACTTTTATTGGTCAAAAAAGAAGTAGATAAAGAACAGATTAGCAGTATTATTGAAGAAGAAATGAAACATGTGAATATTATTAAAAATATCATCATTAAAATGTTTGAAGGGCAAGTAAATACTGATGGTCAAAGTGATTTGGAAAAAGGAGCGCAGGTTAAACTTCTAGAGAAGATAATCTATTCTGAAATAAAGATTATTAAAGCAATAAAAGAGATATTAACATCGGTACAAGATATTAGAATAAAGAATGGGCTGTATTATATTCTTGCAGATGATCAAAGACATATAGATACAATCGTTTTCTTGTATTCCAAATATACGTGAAATATATTGACTGGTAGGAATGGCTATGCTAATATATACTTGCCTTGAAAGTATATATTACAACAACTGAATAACAAAAAAGAACCTTATCAAGAGAGGTGGAGGGAATGGGCCCGATGAAACCCGGCAACCAAGCGTAAGCTCAGGTGCCAATTCCTACAGAGTAAAATCTGGTAGATGAGGTGGTTATTTTATAGTCGCCTCTTCTTGTGAAGGGGTATTAATTTTTTAAGGAGGAATTTTAAATGGAAAGAAAATTATTTACGTCAGAGTCTGTTACTGAAGGTCATCCAGACAAAATGTGCGATCAGATATCGGATGCAGTACTTGATGCAATATATGAACAGGACCCATATGCAAGGGTTGCATGTGAAACATCAACGACTACGGGACTTGTAATTGTTATGGGTGAAATTACAACACACTGTTATGTAGATATTCCAAAATTAGTTAGAAACACAATCAGAGAAATTGGATATGATCGTGCCAAGTATGGTTTCGATTGTGATACATGTGCTGTAATTACAACCATTGATGAGCAATCAGCTGATATTGCAATGGGTGTTGATAAGGCTCTTGAAGCAAAAAAAGGAGAAACAGAAGAGGAATTTGCGGCTATTGGCGCAGGAGACCAGGGAATGATGTTTGGTTTTGCATGTGATGAAACACCTGAATTGATGCCGATGCCTATCTCTTTAGCACACAAGATGGCTAGAAGACTTACTGAAGTAAGAAAAAATCATACACTCTCTTATCTTCGCCCAGATGGAAAGACGCAAGTAACTGTAGAGTATATAAATGGAAAACCAGCAAGAATTGATGCCATTGTTGTATCAACACAACATGGACCAGAAGTCGAACATGATACTATCGAAAAAGATATAATCGAAAACGTAATTCGTCCAATAGTACCTTCGGAGTTGATTGATAATGAAACAAAGTTCTATATTAATCCTACAGGAAGGTTTGTTGTTGGGGGACCACAGGGAGATTCAGGACTTACTGGTAGAAAGATAATAGTTGATACATACGGTGGATATGCAAGACATGGGGGAGGAGCTTTTTCAGGAAAAGATCCGACTAAGGTTGATAGATCAGCTGCATATGCGGCAAGATATGTGGCAAAAAATATTGTTGCAGCAGGACTTGCTAAGAGTTGTGAAATTCAAATTGCATATGCAATAGGTGTCGCTAATCCAGTATCAATAATGGTAGATACATCTGGAACAGGAGTAATTGCTGATGAAAAAATTCAGGATATTATTAAGAAGATTTTTGACCTTCGTCCGGCAGCGATAATTCACAATTTGAACTTAAGAAGACCAATATATAAACAAACAGCGGCGTATGGGCATTTTGGAAGAGATGATATTAATCTTCCGTGGGAAATAACCGACAAGGTTGAAGATATAAAAAGAGAAGCAGAAAAATATAGATAAAATAGCAAAAAGAGAGTTTCGTTGGAAACTCTCTTTTTCTCAAATATTATTTATAATATCAACTATGAATAAATCTTCATTAGCTGCAAGATCTACGATGTAGGGTTCAAATATTGGCGGACCTTCCTTCCGAGAAATAACCCTAATTTTTGGTCTAAGACCCATAGCACCATGATGATCTGATACAGTAACACTACCAATTTCTCCTGTGTTGAGAATAACCATGGTTCCTTCTGGATAAATGGTGATGTTGTTAACAAATATTTTAGTAATATCAGGGTCAAACATAACTGCCGAATTTGCAACTACAAATTCAGCTGCTTCATGGGGTAGGGCTTTCTTTTTATAACATCTATCTGCAGTAAGAGCATCATAAACGTCTGCAATTGCAACAATTCTTGCAAGGACATCAATCTGATTCCCTCTAAGACCTGACGGATAACCAGAACCATTCCATTTTTCATGGTGCTGACACGCAATATTTGCTATTCTTTTACTTAAGCCATCTGTACTCTGGATTATTTCATAGCCAAATATCGAATGAAGCTTCATAGTCATAAATTCTTCATCAGTGAGCTTCCCAGGTTTATTAAGTATGCTTAGAGGCACTTTGCATTTGCCAATATCATGAAGAATTGAGCCCATTCCTAATTCTGTCATATCTTCAGCGGAGAGACCAATGCTTTTCCCAGTTATTACAGAAAAAACACAGACATCAACACAGTGGTGAAAGGTATAATTGTCAATATCCTTCATTCCCGTAAGCTGATTAAAAACGAGCTCATTATTTATTACTCTGCCAACAATTTCATCAACGGTATCTTTTACCGGTGCAATATGGAGAGTTCCTCCTTCGGTAACCGTTGTCAAAACATCTTTCATGGTTGAAAAGGCTTCATTATATACTTCTTCTTCATTGCGGTCTTCAATAATTATCAATGGAGCCTCTTCGTCAATATAAACATACATTATGCCCAGCGAATTTAGTTTTTCAATATATCTTTTTTGCATCGAGAATCCTTTTAAAAGTAGGAGTCTCCCGTCTTCGTGATTATAAACATCCTTTGCCAAGGTCATTCCTGGTCTTAATTCTGCAACTGGGATTTTTCTCATAAGACACCTCCGACCATTATATAGAAAAAGGTTTGTATTGCTTTGTAACAGATTAGAATTCTAATGCATACCATAAATCCAGAGGTGGAAAGAATGATTATTCAAGTAATTATCTGGATTTTAGCATTGTATGGGTTAATAGAAATAATTATTGAAGCTTACAGGGCTGTTTTTGTTTTAAAAAATGTAAAGGATATGTACATACTCATTGCAGTAAAAAATCAAGAAGAAAACATTGAGGGCATTGTGCGCTCAATAGTATTTAAAAACCTTTATGATAAAAATGAAGAAATCTTCAATAATATAATTTTTGCTGATATGGGTTCAACAGATAATACCGTAAAGATTCTCGAAAAACTATGCGGGGAGTACGAATTTCTAAAGGTAATAAATTACGGTGAAGCTAATGATTGTCTAAAAGAAATATTTAAACAAAATAATTCTCTATAACAAAAATAAAGTACTACCCATTAATAATTTTACCACAAAATCTTACACAAGTAAAACGTTACAGATTATATTTAAATTGTTCATTTTTATGAATATTTTTGTTGTATAATTATTTTTGAACATATTTAAAAGCTAAAGGCTTTTTGATTGGAGAAAAGGAATGGATATACTTCAAGGTGAAGTTGAACAAATCATATATAGAAATGAAACAAACGGTTATACTGTGTGTTGTATAAGGTATAATGATTCTACAGCAACAATTACAGGAAATCTTTTTAATGTTTCTGTCGGTGAGACAATAAAGGTTACTGGAAGCTGGACAATGCATCCCAGTTATGGTGATCAGTTTAAAGCAGATTCCTTCGAAAGAGAGCTTCCGAAAACAGAAGAAGCAATGATAAAATTTTTAGGATCCGGCATAATCAAGGGAATAAGAGAAGCTACAGCAAAAAAAATCATGAAAAAATTTGGAGAAGACGCACTTAATATATTGAAAAATAAACCTGAAAAGCTTTCTGATATTAAAGGAATCAGCATTATAAAGGCTCTTGAAATTGGACAAGCTTTTGCAGATTATGGACAATTGTGGGAAGTGCAGCTTTTTCTACAAAAGTTCGGTGTTAGCCCTACGTTTTCAAATAAAATTTATTCTTGTTATGGTGAAGATACTATTAAGCTGATAAAGGAAAATCCTTATAGATTGATTGACGAAATTCCTGGTATTGGTTTTAAAACAGCGGATCGAATTGCTATGTATATTGGTGTAGATCCGGTTTCAAGAGAAAGAGCTAAGGCGTGTATAAAATATGTGCTTTTAAAAGCAGCACTTGAAAGCGGAAATGCATTTCTACCGGAAGAAAAGCTCTTTGAAGCTGGTTTTCACATTTTGGGGGCTGATGAAATTATTTTTAAAGAAGCCCTTGAGCTTCTTACAAAATCAGGAGAAATTGTTCTTGAAACTGATGAACAGAAGCCAAATGTTTTTTTAAAAATTCTCCATAATGCTGAAAATAATACAGCCAGAAAAATAGCGGATTTGTCTGCTGCTGTTTTTGATGAAACATATAAGGTCGTAGAAAGATATCTTGTAGAAATTGAAAAAGAACAAGGAATTATTTTAGTTGAAGAACAAAGAAAAGCTGTAATTGAATCAATCATAAATGGGGTCGTTGTAATAACTGGTGGACCAGGAACGGGCAAAACAACAATTGTTAAAACAATTGTCAAGATATTAGAAAAGATGAGGATGAGCTATGCTCTGGCTGCACCAACAGGAAGGGCTGCAAAAAGATTGTCAGAAGCAACCGGAAAGGAAGCCAAGACAATTCATAGATTACTTGAAATTGGTGGGAAAGGCGAAGGAGCAGCGAATCTTCTTTCTATAAAAAGAAATACAGCAGTGATTCTTGAAGATGTTGTAGTAATTGATGAGGCTTCAATGGTTGATATTATTCTTATGAATCAACTCTTGGAAGCCATTCCAAAAGGAACGCGGCTTATTATAGTTGGAGATGCTGATCAGCTTCCGGCAGTAGGACCAGGAAATGTTTTGAAAGACCTAATTTCAAGCAGTGCATTAAAAGTTGTTAGACTTAAAGATATATTTAGACAGGCAAGTGAGAGTATGATTGTTGTAAATGCTCATAAAATTAATTGTGGTGCTTACCCGGAGTACAATAATTCTGGAGGAGATTTTTTTCTGGTTAGAAGTAATGAAGAGGAAGAAATATTACAAAACATTCTTTCTGTTTGTTCAGTAAGGCTTCAAAAGGCAAAAAAATATGATTTTTTCAGGGATATTCAAGTTTTATCTCCAACCAAAAAGGGGATAATCGGAATAAAAAACCTTAATGCACGCCTCCAAGAAGTTCTAAATCCTGCTTCAAAGAACAAAAACGAAAAAACGTATTCGGATGTTGTTTTTAGAGAAGGAGATAAGGTTATGCAAATAAGGAATAATTATGACTTGGCGTGGAGAAAGGTTGATGATTCAGGGGAATACGGATTTGGAGTTTTTAATGGAGACATAGGAATAATAACTGATATTGATAACAGCCAAGCACATGTTACAGTTATCTATGATGAAAGGGTCGTTGAATATTCTCCTGATATTATGGAGGAGCTTGAACTAGCATATGCTGTAACAGTTCATAAGAGTCAGGGAAGCGAGTTCCCGGTTGTAGTGATGCCAGTCTATAAAGGAACACATTTACTTACAAACAGGAATTTGCTATATACAGCAGTTACTCGTGCAAAGGAAATGGTTGTGCTTATTGGAAGGGAAGAAAACATTAAATATATGGTGGATAACTGTTATAATGCAAGAAGATACTCGGCTTTGGCAGACAAAATTGCTGCAAATATGCTATTTTAAAGAAAGGGAAAATCGTGAACGAAATAAAGAATAAAAAGCTTAATGATTGGGTACATTCAATTAAAAAAAACATGAATCTGATTCTTAATATTCTTTTTCCGCCAAGATGTGTTTTTTGTTCACGGATTATGAATTGGTCGACTGAGGAAGAAGAATTACTCTGCCCGGATTGTCTATCTCAAATACCTTTCATTGATACACCGGGGTGTAACTTCTGCGGCAAAAGATTGGAACAAGATACTATCTGTTCGTGTAGATTAGAAGAAGATAATCTTTTTTACTCTAAAGCTTATAGTGCATGTGAATACAAAGGTATAATCAGAAACAGACTTTTAGATTTTAAGTTTTCAAATAGAAAAGGATTATCTAAGGTTTTTGCAGGGTTAATAATAAGGAAGTTGCAAATGACAAATGAGAAAACTTTTGATATAATAATAAGTGTACCTATACATGAAGTAAAATTTGAAAAAAGAGGCTATAATCAATCAGAGTTAATTTCAGAACACATCGCAAAATATTATTTAAAACCTCTAGTTAAAAAGAATTTAGTAAAAACAAGAGAAACTCATACTCAATCAAAATTGCACAAAAAGGATAGAGTTCAAAATATTAAAAATGCATTTGAAATAATCCTGAAAGAAGAAGTAATCGGGAAAAATATTTTACTTATAGATGATATATTAACAACAGGTTCGACAGTTAATGAATGCAGTAAAGTATTAATGCAAAATGGAGCAAAAGAAGTTATTGTCGCTACTGTTGCAACAGGCAAAACATTAAATGACTAACCTACAAAAGGGGAGAAAAAAATGGAAATAAAAAACTGTAAAAGATGCGGTAAAATGTATTCCTACATTGCTGGAATACCAATTTGTGATCAATGTAAGCAAAAAGACGAAGATGATTTTCAAACAGTAAAAAAATATATTTACGAGCATAAAGGAGTTTCTTTAAAAGAGGTTTCGGAAGCTTGTGAAGTCAGCGTAGAAAAAATAACACGATTTCTTAGAGATGGAAGATTAGAGATTAAAGAGGGTACAAATATTATACTCGAATGCGAGAGCTGTGGACGTCCAATAAATAGCGGTAGACTTTGTCAAGAATGCTCGAAGAAACTGGAAAGAGATCTTTCAAAAGCAAGCAATACTGCGGCTAATAGCAATACGCTCAAAGAAAAAAATGAAGAAGAGGGAAAAGCAAAGGGTGGAGGAATGAGATACCTAAAATCATAGCCGGAGAGAACGGAAACATAGATAAATAAAATTGCTTCCTGTTTTTAATGGTGGCAATTTCTTTTTTAATATAGGAAAGTTCTTTTCAAAGCATTTATAGAAGAATATTTTATAAATATTTATAAAAACTATAAACTTTTAAAATATTAATCCGATAAATATAATGAACAGAATAATAAAGCATAATTATTCATATAGATTTTGGGGTGGTTATTATGAAAATTTGGGGAAACATACCACAAATACAGGAGTTATATAATAAGAATAAGTCAACATCAAAGGTTGAAAAATCCTCGGCAATATCTTCGAAAAAGGATGTTGTTTCAATATCCAATGAGGGTAAGGATTTTCAAGCTGCTTTGAAAGCGGCTAAAGAGGCTCCTGATATTAGAACTGACAGAGTTGAAGAGATTAAGCAGAGAATGCAGCAGGACAGCTATGAGGTAAGTTCGGCAGATGTTGCAGACAAGATTGTTGAATCTATTTTGAACAAGAAAATTTAATTCTGTTCTAAGGATAGAATAATATTTTATGGATGATTTGCGGGATGAAAATCCCGCATCTCCTTTAATACAAGGATTTTTACGAGGCATTGATCGCAAGGAGGGATAGTATTGGAACAGGATCTTATTGAAAATTTTATTCAAATACTAGAAGATGAAAATAAAATCTACCAAGAAATACTAAAACTATCAAAACGAAAAACAGAAATTGTTATTGAAGGAAAGGTATCCGAACTGGAGCATATAGTTAAATTGGAGCAAGCACTTGTATTACAAATATCTAGAATTGAAAAAAGCAGAAATGAGTTTTTCTTAAAATTTAGTCAGGAAATCAATTTTAATAAAAAAACATGGAATGTTTCGCAGCTAAAAAAGATTGCTGCACCTGAACAGGTTAAGCGGCTGGAAAAATATCAGGAAGGCATGGCTAGTATTTTATCTGAATTAGATCAAGTCAATCAGCTCAATTCAAAGTTAATTGCCAATTCTCTTGAATTTATTGAATTTTCATTAAATATGATATCAAGTGCTGATATTGCAAGTAATAATTACGGAAATAAGGGAGATACCCTTAACAAGGAAAAAAGGAATCTATTTGATAAGAGATTATAAAGGGTGGTAGACTATGTCCGGTTTTTCTAGTTATGAAATAGCACGCTCTGGCCTTTTTGCAAGTGAAAGGGCTCTTTATGTCACAGGGCACAATATCTCAAACGTAAATACTACCGGATTTTCCAGGCAGCAGGCTATAATTGCGTCATCTACCCCGGATAATTCAGGAAAATTTCCGCAAGGGTTAGGTGCAACTATCGAGCAGATACGTCAGATTAGGAATACATTTCTTGATAATGTTTATAGGTCAGAAAACGAGCTTTTGGGATATCAGGAAACAAAACTTAAAACAATAAATGATATTGAATCAATTATTGGTGAGCCTATGACGGAAGGATTACAGAGTGTTTTAAATCAATTTTGGGACAGTTGGAATGAGCTTTCAAAAAACCCGGAAAGTCTGACTGTTAGGGCACTAGTAAGGCAGAGAGCAAATGCATTGGTAGAACAGTTTAATCATACGGGAGAGCAATTAAACAAGCTTCAAGATGATTTAAGCTCAGAGATTAAGGTAAGGGTAGATGAAATCAATACTCTTTCAAGTAATATTGCAAATTTAAATATTCAGATATTAAAGACAGAAAACAGCGGTGATAGCGCAAATGACTTTAGAGATCAGAGAGCATCATATTTAGATAGATTATCAAAGCTTGTAAATATAGGGGTTACAGAAAGACAGGATGGGATGGTGGATGTTGATATTTCCGGGCGTTCTCTTATTTCTCATGGCGAAGCAAGCAAAATATATGCCGGAGAAAATAAAGTAGGAAGTG
>Ga0209340_1001739_pt1 | contig 14354 bp, 10 predicted proteins | sample EPASupsiteSAE323_FD_187266 | JGI IMG/M metagenome (GOLD analysis project Ga0209340, IMG submission 187266) | Bioremediated contaminated groundwater from EPA Superfund site, New Mexico - Sample SAE3-23 (SPAdes) (version 2) | ecosystem: Environmental > Aquatic > Deep subsurface > Groundwater >... | reverse complement strand
GCGCTCTGCCGATATTAATAAATAAGCGAACCATACCCGCTGCAGCACCAGTATTACCAAAGTTAGGTTTTTCATCTTCTACTGTGAATTTTTCTTTAAAACCTTCTTGAGCTAATTTTAAAGCAGCAGCTGCAATTTCAATTGGATCATAGTCTGCAGCTAAATCTACAATAATATCTTGGTAGACGTTAAAATTACCTTGTTCAATGGTTTGTAACAAACGATTTTTAATCATTTCCCGTTGACGATCTAAAATATCAGCAGCGGATGGTAATTGCTTGCGTACAATACGTGACTTTGTTAGCTTTTCAATCAGTTTAAGCTGTCTGTATTCACGAGGGTTAATAAAGGTAATAGCTACCCCTGTTTTACCAGCACGACCTGTACGACCAATACGATGTACATAAGATTCATTATCTTGAGGAATATCATAGTTAATAACATGAGTGATATCTTCAATATCAAGTCCACGAGCAGCAACATCAGTGGCAACTAATATTTCAAGTTTACCATCGCGGAATTTTTTCATAACCCGATCGCGCTGAGCTTGGCTTAAATCACCATGTAGACCATCTGCCATATAACCACGAGCTTGTAAGGATGCAACCAGGTCATCTACCCCACGTTTTGTGCGGCAGAAAATAATAATTTTACCTGTTGTTTCTACATCAAGTACGCGACATAAAGCTTCTAATTTCTCACGAGTTTCATAGTAGCATTGATCAATTAGAGGTACAGTAAGTTGTTCGCGGCTTACTGCGATAATTTTCGGACTTGTCATATATTTTTTAGCTAATGTAGCAATTGGTCCTGGCATAGTAGCAGAGAATAAGAGGGTTTGTCGTCCTTCAACAGGGATTTGTTGAATAATCGTTTCAATATCTTCAATAAAGCCCATATCTAGCATTTCATCTGCTTCATCTAGAATCAGCATTTTTACGTGCTCAAGCTTAATGGTTCTGCGGCGAATATGGTCAAGAAGTCTGCCTGGTGTACCAATAACAACTTGTACGCCCATATGGAGTGCCTTGATTTGTCTGTCAATAGGTTGTCCACCATAGATGGATAAGGTTTTAATTCGTTTAAATTTACCGATTTTTGCTAGCTCTTCTGCTACTTGAATAGCAAGTTCCCGAGTTGGGGTAAGGACTAGGACTTGGATTTGACGACCTTCTGTAATACGTTCAATTGCTGGTATGCCAAAAGCCGCAGTTTTTCCTGTACCTGTTTGTGCTTGGCCAATGACATCATGACCTTCTAGTACCAAAGGAATTGTCTGGCTTTGAATTGGTGATGGTTCCTCGAAGCCCATTTCTGTAATGGCTGCGATTAGTTTTTTGCTTAATTGAATACTACCAAATAGATTTGTTTCGCTCAATGTGTATGCCTCCTAAAATTTTAATAAGTATTATATTATAAGGATAATGTATACTGTCGTAGCATATGTAAAGCGGCTAATGAGATACGATGTTTAATGTCAGTACGCTGACCATTAAATGTATATTCTTTACACTGTATGCCAATAGGTCCGTCAATTGCAATAAATACCGTACCAACAGATTTTGTTGGTGTTGCGCCAGTTGGACCAGCTATACCAGTAATTCCCATACCAAGAGTAGCAGTAAATTTCTGGCGAATACCAGCGGCCAGAAGTGATGCTGTTTGGTGGCTTACAGCGCCATAGTCATCAATAATTTGTGATGGAACACCAATAAAATCTGTTTTAATTTTATTAGAGTAACAAACTATAGAGCCCATAAGGTAATTAGAACTACCAGAAATATCCGTAATGCGACTGGTAATCAGCCCGCCTGTACATGATTCGGCTAATGCAATAGTTAACTGTTTCTTAGTTAAAATCTCGCCAATATTTGCTTCGATTGTATCACTATCTATACCCCAAATAAAATCGGCAACTTGGTGCCGCAGCTGTTTTTCTAAGCCAAAAATTAAATCTTCAGCCTCGGATGGGGTGCTACCCCTTGCCGTTAACCGGATAATAACTTCTCCCTGCTTTACTAGTAAAGCAATGGTTGGATTGGACTGGGCAAGAATAAAAGGTTTAATCTTGTCTTCGAGAGCCGATTCTCCAATACCATAGGTATGAAGGATTTTGGAAACAATGACTCCTTGCCTAGGGAAACGTTTTTCTAAATAAGGAACAATGGAATGTTTAAACATCCACTCTAATTCATAAGGCGGTCCCGGCAGATGAATGATTGTTTTATTGCCATGCTCAATAATTACGCCTGGGGCCGTTCCACATTCATTCTTGATGATAATTGCACCTTCAGGGAACATTCCTTGGCGTAGGTTGCTATCCGCCATTTGTAGATTTCGCTTTGCAAAAAAAGCTTTTATGTCATTTGCGCTGTCTTCATCTAAAAACAAAGGGCGATGTAATAGCTCGGCTGTTACTTCTTTGGTGATATCGCCTTGGGTTGGACCAAGGCCACCAGAGGTAATGATAATATCAGATCGTTCTAAGGCATGAGTAAATACTTGTGCCATTCGAACTCTATTATCACCCACTGTGGAGTGATATAAGACATCAAATCCTAGTTCGTTTAGACCCTTCGATAAAAAAGGTGTATTCGTATTGGTTATTTGCCCTAATAACAACTCTGTACCCGTAGATATTATTTCTACTATCATGGAGATCACTCCCAAAGAATGTGTTAGGATTCTTAGTTGGATATTTTCTCTGCCACTACATCATAAGTAAAACCTTGTACGACTTTGGCTTTAATGACATCGCCTGGTTTACAATCAGCAGCATTTTCCACATAAATCTGTCCGTCTACATCTGGTGCTTCCCGGTAAGAACGACCACAGACTACAAGCTCTGGATCCGTACTAATTTGTTCAATCAAAATATCTAATTCAGTTCCTTCTAAGTCTTGATTGAGACTTTCGGATATTTGGCATTGCAAGGTCATAAGATGATGATAACGTTCTTGTTTTACTTCATCAGAAATTTGATTGGGAAGATTACCTGCTATCGTATCATCTTCTTGAGAATAAGTAAAGACACCGACCCTATCAAATCGTTGGGAAGTGACAAATTCACAAAGAGATTTAAAATGAGCCTCGGATTCTCCGGGGAAACCAACAATAAAAGAGGTTCGAATGGTGATTCCTGGAATACGAGCACGTAGCTTAGTTAATAAATCTTCAATATCTTTGCGACCATCGTGCCGGAGCATTGCTTTTAAAATGGCATCATCAGCATGCTGCAGGGGCAAATCAATATAATTGCAAATTTTTTGTTCTGTTGCAATTAGTTCAATGAGTTCATCGGAAAAGTACTTAGGATAACAATATAGCAACCGAACCCACATCAAATCGTCAATTTTAACTAATTCTTTTAAAAGCTCAGTGAGCTTAGGGTCACCATACAAATCACGACCATAACTAGTTGTATCTTGTGCAATCAGATTAATTTCCTTTACACCACTTGCAACGAGGTTTTTGACCTCAGCCACAATGGATTCAATCGGTCTGCTGCGAAAAGCTCCTCTAACTTTAGGAATAATACAATAGGAACAACAATTACTACAACCTTCGGCGATTTTTACATAGGCACTATAAAAGGGTGTAGTACTTACTCGTGGCATGGTTTCATCATAAAGAGTATTGGTTTCATCAATTAATAAAACCCGATTTTTATCAACAATCGTTGTATTAATCGCCTCAATAATACGATGCCAAGCTCCTGTACCAACGATGGCATCTACTTCTGGCAACTCATCTAATAAGTCCTGTTGGTAACGCTGGCCAAGACAGCCAGCTACAATTAGACATTTACATTTGCCTTGTTTTTTATAATCCGCCATTTGGAGGATTGTTGCAATTGATTCTTCTTTCGCAGAATCAATAAAACTGCAGGTATTAATAATCAAAATATCGGCTTCTTTAGGTTCTTCTGTAATTGTAATATGATTGGCGGCTAGTAATCCTAACATGACTTCTGTGTCCACAAGATTTTTAGCACATCCCAGGCTTATAAACCCGGCTTTTAACATGAATTTTCCTCCTAAGGGCTATTCTTACTTCGTAGCAAATCGTACAGTTTTAATCCATTTCTCCAGGAGTAGAGTTTTCTGCTCTGGGGTAAGAAGTTCTGACGATTCGAGAAGTTTGATATTTTTTGTGGCATATTGCTTATAAATAAGTGTTTCAGGGTTGGTAGGAATAAAATAAAAACTATTATTTGCTAAGATATTTTGGGCGGTATCTTGCAATAACCAATCAATAAATTGTTTTGCAGTGTCTTCTTGCTGTGTACCTGTTACTAGTCCAATACCCGTTAATACAAAAGCAGTTCCATCTTCAGGATAGATTATTTTTATAGGGAAATTGTTATTTATATAACGCAGGGTCTCGCTCTGCGTAGCAATCCCAATATCAGCCTCACCCATACCTACCATACGTACGGGGGTAGCTAAAAATTTAGCATATTGTACAATTTGGGGATGGATTTTCTTTAAAAATGTAAAGGTTTCCTTTTCGCCATTGACAGCAATCAGCGTGAAAAATAAATTAGCAGAGGCGTCCGCTGCCAAAAAATCCGTTATGCAGATACGATATTTACCATCTTGTATAAGATCATTCCAAGTGCTGGGAACCTTCGGAATCGTCTTAAGAAAGTCTTGATTACTGGCAAAAACCATTGGATCATACCAAAGGCCCGTCCAATAGCTACTGTCATCCTTGAATCTTTCCGGTATAATATCTGTCTGTTCTGAAGTATATGGTAGCAATAAATTGCTTTTCTTTACTTGCTCTAATACCTTGCTGCTAGTAATAACAAGGTCTGCACTTGGTTGATTTGTTTTTATTTTAAGATGTGATAATAAATCTTGCTCCGATAAAGGAACAACATTGATTCGCACTTGTTGGGTTTTCTCATATTCTTGAGCTAATAAAGAGATTTGTTCGATGGGTAATGAAGTATAAACAGTAACATTTACATTATTACTACTTTGTTCATTTGAATTCCCAGCATAGCTGGCTAAATAGGTACTACCACTCATTATAATTACTAATAAAAAAAATGCCATTAATAAAAGTGGTTGATAACGACGCATATTTTACCTCCATTATCAATTAGACCAATAATAATATATAACGTATTCTATAACTATGCAAGGCTTTTTTATAAAGCATTAATTTTTTATGCTAGTTATAGCCGACCGTAACCTCTAGTGGGCAAAGAATATTATTAACTACCAGTAGTATACCCGATAATTAATCTTGCTATGTAATATAAGAAAACAGACTAGTGTTTTCTAGTCTGTTTTCTTGAGCTTTTTAAAGGTTTTTTATTCTGATTAGGTTTGTGGTTTCTTGTATTTACATTTGTATTTGTATTGGTGTTGGTCTTAGTGTTGTGAGCAGATCTTTGTGGCGGGCGTATTAAGCATTTTGGACCATGGCCAATCAGGTCTTGGCGATTGCCTTTCATGAGAGCTTCTAAGACCAGAGGATAATTTTTAGGGTCACGATATTGCATTAGAGCCCGTTGGATTTTTTTATCATGAATATCTTTAGCAACATAAACTTTTTCCCCAGTAAAGGGGTTCATTTCCGTATAATACATACAAGTAGACAGGCTACCTGGTGTAGGAATAAAATCTTGTACCTGTTCTGGACGATAGTTTAAATCACGGATAAATTCCGCTAGTTCAATTGCTTCTTTTAGACCAGCGCCGGGATGACTAGACATAAAATAAGGAACAAGGTATTGCTCTTTACCTAATGCTTCATTGACGCGTTTAAAAGCTTGGCTAAATTTTAAATAAACATGTTTGCCAGACTTACCCATTAAATTTGTAACGGAGGAAGAGATATGTTCCGGCGCAACCTTTAGTTGACCGCTAACATGATGTTCGCATAGTTCGCGTAAAAACTCTTCACTGTTTTTGTCAGCAATTAAATAGTCATAGCGTAAACCAGAGCGGATGAAAACTTTTTTTACACCAGCCAACCCTCGTAATTTTCGCAGTAATGTTAAATAATCAGTGTGACTGGGGGCTAATTCTTTACAAGGATTTGCGCCTAAGCATTGCCGGCCTTTACAGGTTCCCCGCTCCTCTTGGTGTTTACAAGATTGAATACGAAAATTCGCAGTTGGTCCGCCAACATCATGGATATAGCCTTTAAAGTCAGGCATAGCAATAATTGTTTTTGCTTCATTGAGTATTGAGTCTTGGCTGCGGCTTTGAATAATACGTCCTTGATGAGAAACAATAGCGCAAAAGGAACAGCCGCCAAAGCAGCCACGATGACTAACAATACTGAACTTTACTTCAAGGATTGCTGGAACACCACCCACTTTCTCATAGGAAGGATGATAGGTACGCTCATAGGGAAGATCGTATACTTCATCCATTTCTTCGGTGGTAAGTGGCAGAGCAGGAGGATTTTGAATTACAAAAAATTCTCCATGATTCTGAACAAGAATTTTGCCTCGTAGGGCATCTTGTTCTTGATATTGGATGGAAAAAGCTTGGTTAAAGGCTTTTTTATCACTTAGCACAGCATCATAACTAGGGGTCTCAAGATAATCCCAGAGGTGATCTAGAGAATCAGCCTTATAACAAGTACCTTGTACATTGCGGATATCATTCACAGGAAGTCCTTGCTGCAATTGAGTAGCAATTTCCACGATTTGTTTTTCGCCCATACCATATATTAAAAGGTCAGCTCTACTATCAATTAAAAGAGAACGACGTACGGAGTTTGACCAATAATCATAGTGGGCAAAACGCCTAAGACTTGCCTCAATGCCGCCAACAACCAAAGGAATGTTTTTCCATATTTCACGTATGCGGTTACAATAAACAATCGTTGCTCGATCTGGACGACAGCCTGCTTTTCCTCCTGGTGAATAATTGTCTGTGCTTCGATATTTCTTAGCAGCCGTAAATTTATTCAACATAGAATCAAGATTACCAGCGGATACTAAGACGCCTAAACGGGGCTTACCTAGCTTTTTAAAATCAAGCGTGGATCGCCAGTCAGGTTGGCAAATAATTCCCACCCGAAAACCGTGTTTTTCCAATAAACGCCCAATGATAGCAGGTCCAAAACTAGGATGATCTACATAGGCATCACCGCTAATAAATAAAAAGTCTAGTCGGTCCCAGCCACGTTTTTCCATATCTTCTTTCGAGATGGGTAAAAAGTTATTATCCATAATTTATTTCTCCTATAGTAAACTAAGGCTTGTGACAAACCTTAATACTCTTACTTAGAATCAAGAAAGAGTATTACTTTCTGATTCCGCATAGAAAACTTGGCCTCAGCCAAGCCTTAGTTGCCCTTGCTTGGAATCAAGAAAGTGTTATGCTTTCTGATTCCGTAAAGAAAACTTGGCCTGCGCCAAGCTTTCGTGTTCCTTATTATAAATACTCGGGGATTTTTTAAGGTTGACCAGCAAAAGATTTCACAACAACCTCGCCTTTACCGCCAATTTTCCCTAAGGATTTTCCATTGGAGGTAATATCAACAGCTCCTGCATTACCTACTGTTAGGGTAATATTTTTTTGTGCTTCCCAAGTAAGGGTCTCGCCACTTTGAGGAGTTCCTTCATAAATTTGTTTGCCATCGGCAGTTACAGAGGTCCAACAACGTTCGCTATATTTTGCTACAACGATTACTGGTTTGGTTTGCACCGGTGTAGCTGGCGTACTAGGTGTGATTGGTACCGATGGTACTGGAAGAGGAGTTGGGGCAACTGGAGTAGTTTGGGCTTGGAGGTTACCTTGGGGTTCCTTCGCTACATTGTTGGAAGTACCGAATAACCACCAGGCGGCTCCCGCCACACAAAGTAGAATGATAATGACTTCTACTAATTTACTGGAATTTTTCCTCTTAATTTTTCGTACCACTGGTGATTCCTGAACAGTTGGAGTATCCATGCTCGGTTCTGGGGCCCTCGGTGCTTGCGCTTCACGGTAAGCATCAACCATTTTCTTTCCGTCTAATCCTAAGAAGTTAGCATAATTGCGGATGAAACCTTTTAAGTAGACTTCACCTGGTACGATTTCATAATTGCCTTCTTCAATCGCATTTATATATAAGACTCGTATGCTAATCGCTGCTTCAATTTCTTTTAAGGATAAGCCCTTTTTTTCCCGCTCACTACGTAACAATTCGCCGACAGTTTGCATGAAGTTACCTCCTTAGTCCTTCTAAATAGTTAATTAATTGTAATGATGCTTGTTCTAAATCATTTGAATTTATAGTGATTTCATAGGTCGCTTTATCTACGTTATCGTATCCATATAATGGATCATAATAATCAACTAATAAAGTACCTACTACACTGTGAATTTCGCCTCTGGTAAAGTCCTCTATGAGTTTTTCCATTTTTTTTGCACCAAAACGCTTACTTAAGGCTTTCATGCATAGAATAATTTCGTTATTATTTTCTGCGTTTAAATCTTGATATTCAGCGATTAAACGTGTAATTCGTGTTTCTAAATCAGCATAGAGCAAAACGTTTATACCCTTAGACATGGCTTGATATAAACAATCGGGTAAATAAATATTACCAATTCGTTTACTTTCACATTCAAGGACAATATAAGGCTCAGTATTAAAAGTATGTAGTGCCATTAAGATAGCCTCATCAAAGGATTGGGCCGTTACAGATTTACCAAGGCCAACCTGTCCAAAGACCGATCCTCGGTGATTTGCTAATTTTTCTAAGTTAATAACAGGAATATTTTTTTCTTCTAATAATTCTAATATTCTTGTTTTGCCTACCCCAGTAGAACCGCACAGCAGGATAATTTTAGAATCAATCTTATACGTCAGCAGACTGTCTAAAATAAAGCGTCGATAAGCCTTATACCCACCTATCAGTTGAGAAACCCCAATACCCAAAAGATTGAGTATGGTAACAATTGAAGTTGAGCGCATACCTCCCCGCCAACAATAAACAATTACGGAGCGCCCTGTTTTAGATAAAGTCTTAATTGCCGCTACAATCTCAGGTAGTTTCTTGGAAGCAATGGATAATCCAAGTTCTGTAGCTTGCTCCACACCAACCTTTTTATAGAGAGTACCCACTTCTGCTCGTTCTTCATTAGAAAACAAAGGAATATTAATGGCATTATGAATATGTCCTATGGAAAACTCTGCAGGAGAGCGCATATCAATATAGAGTGGATTGGATAATTTTTGTGCTTCTTCAATTATAATCCGTTTATGCAATTTTTATTCACCAACATTAGTAAAAAACGAGTACTAATATTTTCCTTAGGAATTTTTTTACGGAATCAGAAAGTATAACACTTTCTTGATTCCAAGCAAGGGCAACTAAGGCTTGGCGCAAGCCTGTAGGATTTTCAGCAAAATAGAAATATGATTTTTAACAATAGAATTAAGTTAACTTTATTCTACATGATAAGCTAAATTCCTGTATTTATATATAAAAAATTACAATGTTTTCTATAAAAATATTATTTATTTTCTATATAAATAATATTGTATAAAGAAAAGACCGTCAAGTTTAGAAAATAGCTTGTGACGGTCTTGTTTTTACTGTGTAGCGCATTAGCTTACTATCATTTTATGTTCCTCTTGTAGAGGGTCATAGGTTAATAGCTTACCGGGCTCTAATTCAGTAGATAAGTAATCAGTCGGATTTGTGGTTAACAATCGTACTACCCGATACTGGGTAGTACTTGTTTTTTCAACTAAGCACTTCATACCATTGTATTCTATTTCTTCATAAGGAGAAGGAGGATTCACAGTACCCCAAATCATTTCTGGCGGTATTATACTCCACAAAATCATTGTTTTAACCCCTTTGTTTCCTTATTTAGTTTAATTAATTCATTTAGTTTATGCTGCGCTTGGGATAATCCCCCAATTTCATTAATAAGTCCATAGCGAACGGCATCTCTGCCGACAACGGAAGTACCAATATCTCGGGATAACTGCCCCATTTTAAACAGCAATTCTTTCCACTTTTCTTCGGAGATTGTAGAATGATCCGCAACAAATTTATTAACTCGATCTTGCATTTTTTCTAAATAATCAAAAGAGCTGGGAGCACCAATGACTAAGCCGGTAAGGCGAATTGGATGAATGGTCATGGTAGCGCTTTCTACGATAAAGGAATAGGTTGCTGACACGGCAATTGGGACACCAATACTATGGCCGCCGCCTAATACTATGGAAACAGAAGGTTTGGACATGCTAGCAATCATTTCTGCAATGGCAAGCCCGGCCTCCACATCGCCGCCTACTGTATTTAAGAGCAATAATAAGCCTTCAATTTCTGAGCTTTGTTCTATGGCTACTAACTGAGGCATAATATGCTCATACTTCGTTGTTTTATTTTGAGGGGGTAAGATCATATGTCCTTCTACTTGCCCGATAATCGTCATGACGTGGATGTTGCTTTTAGCAGTTGGTACCTCAGTGGTGCCTAGTTCCTGGATACTTTCTATGGCGTCAACTTTTTTAGCTTTTATTACTTTCTTCGAAGGTTCGTGATGTAGCGGCGGTTCAGTAGGAGTTTGAGGAGTGGTTCCAGGGGGTTCTACAACTGGATTATCATTAACGAGCATTCTATTACCTCCAGTATATTGGTCTTTTCTTTATAGATAGTATTAACATTCTAGCAATTTTAATACTGCTCTTCTTTTGAAAATAACGTTGTATAACTGTAAGCAGGCAAGGAGGAAATGAGCTTGTTGTTTATATAATAAAAAAACTTGGTTGCTATCTCGTCTGTAGGACGGAATAATAACCAAGTTTCGCTACTTATACTTCCATAATAATCGGTAATATCATCGGGCGACGGCGTGTTTTTTCGTATAAATATTTACCTAATGTATCACGTACGCTAGATTTTATCGTAGCCCATTCTGTAATGCTATTAAGTTCACATTTCTCTAAGGTTTGCCGCACTTTGTTTTTCGCTTCATCCATTAACTGTTCTGATTCTCGTACGTATACAAAGCCGCGAGATACAATATCAGGACCAGCCAACAGGGAACCACTTTGCTTTTCCATTGTCATCACAACAATAAGTATGCCTTCCTGAGAAAGTTGCCGGCGATCACGCAGTACAATATTTCCAACATCGCCCACGCCTAGGCCATCTACTAAGATAATACCCGCTGTAACTTTACCAGCAATCGCACCTTTTTCCGGTGTGAATTCGATGATATGGCCATTTTCAGCGATAAAGATATGATCTTTTTTCATTCCAAGTTCTTGGGCAATTTTAGAATGTTTTACCAAGTGACGAAATTCCCCATGGACAGGTATGAAAAATTTCGGCCGAATCAAATTATGCATGAGTTTTAATTCTTCTTGGCTAGCATGTCCTGAAACATGAATGCCAGATGCTTTTTCATAAATCACCTCTGCTCCTTGGCGCAAGAGATAATCAATGGTACGGGATACAAGCTTTTCATTACCAGGAATTGGAGTAGCCGAGATAATAATAGTATCATTTGGTGTAATGTCAACTTTACGATGATCGGACATGGCCATTCTCGTTAAGGCGGACATTGGTTCTCCTTGGCTGCCTGTAGTGATGATAACAGTACCAGCAGGAGGATAATTCTTTAGTTCATCAATATCAATTAATACCCCTTCAGGTATGGTAAGATAACCAAGTTCTGAGGCAATGGTAACGACATTAATCATGCTGCGACCTAAAACGGCTACTTTACGTTTGTATTTACAGGCCGTATCAATGGCTTGCTGGACACGATGTATATTAGAAGAAAAACTAGCAATTATTATACGTCCTCGAGCATTGCCAAAAGCTTCATCAAAAGTGACGCCTACTGATTTTTCGCTCATGGTATAACCAGCATGTTCCGCATTGGTACTATCAGCTAAGAGTACTAAGACACCTTGATCACCAAGTTCTGCAAATTTATGAAAATCTGTTACTTTACCATCCACAGGTGTTTGGTCAAATTTAAAATCACCAGTATGTACAATGGTACCAATTGGCGTTTTAACAGATAGTGCTACTGCATCAGCAATGCTGTGGCTAACATGAATAAAACCTACGGCAAAAGGACCAATTTGAACCTCATCCCCTGCTTGTACCGGTACTAAATTCGTGGTCGGGACATTATGTTCTTTTAATTTACCATCTAGGATGCCGAGAGTTAATCGCGTACCATAGACAGGAACATCCAGTTGTTTTAACACGTAAGGTAAGGCACCGATATGATCTTCATGACCATGGGTAAGGACAATGGCTCTTACTAAATCCCGATTATCTAGCAAATAAGATATATCTGGAATTACCAAATCAATACCTAACATATCATCTTCTGGGAACATAAGGCCAGAATCAATAACAATAATATCATCACCGAAACGAATGACGGTCATGTTTTTTCCGATTTCCCCAAGCCCTCCTAAGGGGATAATCTGAAGTTTAGTCTGTATTTTTGTCAAAAAAAAGTACACCTCCAAATTTTTTTATGAAACAGAAAAAATAAGTTATTTTTCTTAATGCCGTTCATTAGAAAATGAGCTAAGAAACCGGCCGTTCATACACTTCTGCTAATTATAACCTATTTTAAAGTAGATATGCAAGATATGAACTTGTCTTTGTTAATATTATATGTAAATTATACTAATACATACAGTATCCCATCCAAAATGATTTGGATGGGATACTGTATGTATTAAAGCATATTTATTTTACGCAAGATAGCCTCTATTTGTTCAAATTCACTTGCTGAGGGTGGAACTAAAGGCAGCCGAAATGGACCGCAATTTTGTCCCATGAGCGTTACCGCCGTTTTTATGGGAATGGGGTTGGTGGTAATAAACATGGTTTTAAAGAAAGGTAATAGCTCCCCTTGAATGGCTTGGGCTTTGGCCATATCTTTATTAAAATAAGCGGCAATCATTTCCTGCATCCCATTACCTACCACATGAGCAGCTACGCTAATAACGCCAATACCGCCCACTGCTAAAATAGGTAAGGTAAGACTATCATCACCGCTATATAATGCAAAGTCCTTCGGTGTAATTCGGATAATTTCTGCAGCCTGCTCAAGATTTCCGCTTGCTTCTTTTATGGCAACAATATTTGTGATTGCAGCCAAACGAGCAACGGTTGCTGGTAATAAATTAGAACCCGTACGGCCAGGAACATTATATAAAATTAACGGTAATGCGGTAGCCTCTGCAATCCCTTTAAAATGCTGGTAGAATCCTTCTTGGGGTGGCTTATTATAATAAGGAACGACAAGCATTGCACCATGAACTCCAAGTCTTTCTGCGGCCTGTGTTAATTCGATAGAAGCACGGGTATCGTTAGAGCCTGTGCCGGCAATCACGGTAGCTTTATCCCCTACAGCATCAAGGACCGTACTGTAGAGCTTTAATTTTTCTTCATTACTAAGGGTAGCTGCTTCCCCAGTACTGCCAGTAACCACTACCCCATTAGATCCATTTGCCACTAAATAGCGGGCCAAGTCTGCTGCTCCTTGATAGTTTACACTAAAATCATCATGAAATGGGGTTACCATAGCCGTTAAAATCCGTCCAAAACCCTTCATACTGTTCTCTCCTTGCTTAACAAGATAATTTGAATTTTTCATGTAATGCTGTAACAGCTGGTTGGATAAAAGTATTTTTTATTAGAACGGAAATTGAGGTATGGGAATCTACGGTTTGGAGTATTGGAATATCGTTTGTGGCTAAGGCCTCTACAAAGTTTGCCATTACGCCAGGCACGCCATTAATTCCTCCACCGACGACAGAAACTTTTGCACAGCCAAGAGTTGTTTGTACATCACAACCAAATTCATGAAGCTTTAGAGTTGCTTTTTCGGCAAGGTCTTCAGCAACCGTAAACATAATTTGCCCAGGGTGAACGTTAATTAAATCCACACTAATTCCGTTATCTGACATGGATTTAAAAATATTAAAACTTGCAATATTATTGTTGGCATCATGTAAGCTGATTTTAATCTGGGCAATATTATTAATATAGGTTACGCCTGTAGCAATGCGATCACTTACAGCCGTTTCTTTTGTATCTTCTGGGGTAACATTTGTTATTAAGGTACCTGGTGCATCGGAAAAAGTTGATTTCACAACTAAAGGAATGCTTTTTTGCATAGCAATTTCTACGGCACGAGGATGGATTACTTTTGCACCTTGATGGGCTAATTGGCATACTTCACCATAGCTAATACAATCAAGAATTTTAGCATTACTTACAATGCGCGGATCGGCGGTCATAATGCCATCCACATCTGTATAAATTTCAATCATATCTGCATCGAGGGCGGCTCCGAGGGCAGCAGCGGTTGTATCACTGCCACCGCGTCCTAAGGTAGTAA
>Ga0209340_1001738_pt1 | contig 14364 bp, 20 predicted proteins | sample EPASupsiteSAE323_FD_187266 | JGI IMG/M metagenome (GOLD analysis project Ga0209340, IMG submission 187266) | Bioremediated contaminated groundwater from EPA Superfund site, New Mexico - Sample SAE3-23 (SPAdes) (version 2) | ecosystem: Environmental > Aquatic > Deep subsurface > Groundwater >... | reverse complement strand
AATCTAAAACCCAGAATAACGGAATATTTATGCGCGGTGCCAACCTGAGCGGTGCCAACCTGAGCGATGCCGACCTGAGCGATGCCGACCTGCGCGATGCCGACCTGCGCGGTGCCAACCTGAGCGGTGCCAACCTGAGCGATGCCGACCTGAGCGATGCCGACCTGCGCGGTGCCAACCTGAGCGGTGCCAACCTGAGCGATGCCGAATTATATCGCGCGCTGTTTTATGGCCGCGGCGGAACCAAACCGCTTAAAAGATCGCAATTACCCGCATTTTTGGCGGCGTTGGGATTTGTGATCGAGGAGTAATTCTATGGACACATCCGAATAATTCGCCGCTCAGGAGAGCGATTACCAAACCGGCAAAGACGAGAGGCGAATCTGCAAGGAGCAAAAGGTCGAAAAACACTTAAACCCAAACAAAAAAAATGCAAGACGAACAATTATTTGCGGAGCGCGTTATCCGAGTTCACGGACCGCTTAACATCATCAACCGGCCGCTGGAAGTTTTAAAAGACAAATTCCGGTGCGAACGGCAGGCGAACGGATCGGATTTGCTGGTATTTTACGAGGAGATCAAAAAGCCGGAATATGACCGGGAAATAATTTTGCCGGGAAACCCGGATAATCGGCCGGAAGGAAATGGCGGTTAATTGTCCCAAGTGCGGCCGCAAACTTTCCGAAACAGTCGGCCACGGTATCAGCCAGATCGTGATCGAGGAAGTGCGGTATTGTCTGGATTGCGTGTGCGCGCCGGACCCGTGCGAGGGGTGCAAAGTCAATAACCAAATTTATGAACGAGATTGTAATGGTGAAAAAATCAGAACGTCGCGAGCGAAGCTTACCAAATGTTGAATATCGGGTCGTGGCCGAAAAAAGCAATTATATCCAAATTTTCAATAAAAATGTTTTGCCGATTTGGATTGGGATAGACAAAGAATTTTTAATCTATAAAAAAATGAATAAAAAACCAATATCTAAAATCATCGAGGTGGGTAAAATTAGAAAATTTGCCTTGTCCGATATTCAGGCGCAAGATTCGGCGTTCGATATTGATCTTGGAGATACGGTGGAGATCACTGTCATTGGCAAGGTGGTGCGATCCGCGGATGCCGGCGAGAATTTGTTCGCTTTTAGCCGCGAGTTCGCGGTTGAATCCCAAGACGCTTTTGTGAAGAGTATCAAAAAGTGGGAGGCGGAAAAAGCGGAGGTGAAAAACGATGAAGATCAAATCGAAGAAGATATTGAAGGCCTTAAAAAGGCGGGCGTGAAAGATAAAGTTTCAATCAATGCTTTCCGGACCGGTCGCCGGCAAGTGTTAAAAGAAAAAGCGAAAGTCCATTAAAACTATGAAAATTGAACTTTCAAACGGCGTGGTGGTAATTCCCACGCCGGAGATAGCAACCAGAGTTAAGCAAATAATTTTTGAGGAAATTGATAATTGTCCGGCTTGGCCGGAAGGAGAAGCCAATGATCGGGAAATAATTGCGCAAAAAAAGCCAAAAATAATCAAATTGCCCGGACAGAAATCCAATCGCGTTAAAACAAATCCGCCCGAAATCAAGAAGCCTATTTTTGGGGAAGTAAAACGCTACACGCCGGAGGAAAAAGAAAAGATTATGCGAATGTGGCGCGCGGGCGATCGTATCGAGGATATTGCCGAAGCCGTGGGTCGCAAGGCGCCGGCAGTCCGGGTATATATCTACGGCCTGATCATGAAGGGTGAACTCGAAAAAAGAAGCAAAGCAAGAAAATCAATGTTCAAGGCCGAAGGAGATAGCGGGATGGATGATCCCGGCGAAGATTTATAAATTTTAATGTTGGCGGGTAGCATTATGGGGTGGCGGAATAGGTAGACGCTAAAGGCAAATAGATTCACGGATTGCCCTATGTGAATTATGCAAGGTGACTATACGAGTAAACTTTACACCGCATCCGGGTTGCGGCGCGAGATAATTTCATTAACGCCAACAAACCAGTCGAGTGTATTACGGCAAATCCTTGCCCCCATAATATTGCCCGCCAAAAAAAATCTATGGAAACAGAAATTGACATTGCACAATTAAACGGCTGTTTGCCGAGTCCGGTTGATGAGCGCGATCATCTTATTTCCGGGGAAGTTTCAAGCAAGATCGTGCGGCCTGATGTTTGTCCGGCGCCGTTTGATTTGCCGGATATTAATCAATTTTCAAAAGAAGAGACAAAGTATGCTTGCGTTACATGCTCATTAAGCGGAATAAGGCATCAGTTAAGCCGCATGCAGGACGTAACTGAGGAATATGACTATCAGTGGCTTTATGACCAGTGTAAACTGATTGACGGCTATCCTGGTCTGAATGGCACGTCATTAAAAGCGGCGCTTGAAGTGGCCAGAATTATCGGCGTTAAAACAACAACCGGAAAATTCCGGAAAATCAAGGAATATAAAAAAGTCATCAATCCGAATGATCCGGCGCAAATGGAAACAGCAATATTCTTGTATCACGGGGTAATTGCGGCGGTTACGCTGTCTAACGCCGGCTGGAAAGGAACGATAGTCCGCGCGCCAAGGGATGGTGAACCTACGGGAGGCCATGGGGAAGTTCTTAATGGCTACGGAGCTAACAATTATTTCGGCCAGGATTCAATGCCCAGTTACCATGGTGGATGTATTTTCCAGCAACCGAAATTATATCCGATCAACGAAGCGTTTGCGGTGGTGCTGGATGAGGATATTGTTGATACAGCTTTGACCGGGTGGGTGGCTTCAGATGTGAAAAATACGATCAGCGGTGATACCATTATCGGACGGCTAAACCTTCGGGACTCGATCAACGGGACTTTGATTAAAACACTGACGCCGGGGACAAAGTTCAAAGTGGTCGGCACGAGTTTGGACTTTATCGCTGGTCATTCGTGGCAAAAAATAGAGGTTTTGTAAAAATAATACGCCAGCCCAAAAGGCGGCGAAAAAAATGCAGTCAGAACCACAAACAGAAACAGAAAGAGAATTGTCGTTCGGAGAGAAGGCGGTCGGAATTACATTTAATCCCAGCGCTAATCTTGAAGTCGATAAAATCAAACAGTTGTTCGCTAATGCCATCGATGTTTGCAATGATTTGCGGGGAAAGTCAGATAATCCTGAAGTCAAACGAATGATGTCTGTTGCCATTACCGAAGCGCAAACGGCGCAGATGTGGGCGGTGAAGGCGATCACTTGGAAAGGCTAGTTTCCAGGTGGAAGTTGACCGGCGGCGAGCGGCGTCGCTTAATTGGCCGGGGCGCAGAGAGCAGGCGGAAAGCTACTCTGTAATTAAATCTATGAACGAAAACATCGGGGCGGGGATTTGGTTTGTGATTTGGTTTTTCGGAATTGTGATAGCCAGTTTTTTGGAGGTTTATGGAGCGTGGAGTTTGTGGGTTGATATTTTGAGGAAATAAAAGGTCGGGAGAAATAAATTAATCAAATAAAAAATGCAACCATTATCAGATTTTGTATTTTTGAAGTATGAGAAAAAAGAGCAAACCAAATCCGGCGTCTATGTTTCCGATGTGAGCAGAAGCAAACCGGCGCGGTTTGAAGTTGTGGCCGTGGGTCCGGGAAAGCTTAACCGAATGGGCAATTTTGTGGCAACCACATTGAAACCCGGCGACACAATCTTGTGTAATCCGTTCGAGCCGCGCGAGTTCGAAGACGAAGGTAAAAAATATTATATAACGCGAGAATCGGAGATTTTCGCAAAAATTTAACACAATGGAAAATCAAGAGACAATCAAAGAAGCGAGCGCTGAAGAGATCATTATCGGTTTTCGCAACGGCCACCTAAAAAATTATTTGGCGGCGGTCGCCAGAATGAGGGTGGCAAAATCGTATCCGGCCAACGAAATAATCGCGCAGCAACAAAGCAATGTTCCGAGCGGCAACAATATGCCGCAAACAATCGCGATTTCGGCAAAGAAACTCGCGGAAATGGAAGCCAGGACTGCGGACGATCAAGCTCGATATGTCAATGAGCTTGAAGCAATGCTCGAAGAATTAAAAACTAATCCCACACCATGGAAACAAAACAAATAATCACATTTTCGCCGGAAGCAAAAAACAAACTGATGGCCGGCGTGGATAAGGTGGCTAATGCGGTGAAAACCACACTGGGACCGAAGGGCAAGCCGGTTATTTTCCAGAAGCACGAGCCGGTGTTCAGTCTGGACGGCGTAACCGTGGCCAAAAATATCGAACAGCTCGAAGACCCGATCGAGAATATGGGCGCCTTATTGATCAAGAAGGTTGCTCGCAATTCGGACAAGGACGCCGGCGACGGCACGACCACGGCAACAATCCTGACCCAAGCCATTTTTCGGGATGGACTGAAAGCCGCGGCGTCCGGTTTGGATATGATCCGCATTAAAAAGGGAATGGGCGAAGCGTTAAAAATTGCGGTGGAAAAAATTAAAACGACCGCCAAGATTACAAATACGAAGGAGGAGATTTCCAACGTGGCCACGATTGCCTCAAGAGAACGCGAAATTGGCGACATGATTGCCGAAATTTACGACCAGGCCGGGAAAGACGCGATTATCACGGTGGAAGAATCGAAAGCGATCGGTTTGACTAAGGAAATGGTGGCCGGGTTGCAGATCAACAAAGGTTTCGTTTCGCCGTATTTTGCCAACCGCGCCGAAACGCAGGACGCGGTGCTGGAAAATGCTTTCGTGCTATGCACCACGCAAAATATCCGTTTTAACAGCGAAATTGTTCCGATCCTTGAGCTTTTGAGCCGGACGGAACACAAAACGCTGTTGATCATTGCCGAGGACATATCCGGCGAGGCGCTGGTCACTTGCGTGAGAAACAAAATAATGGGAATTCTTAATATCTGCGCCATAAAAGCGCCCGGATATTCTGACAATAAAAAAGACCAACTGGTCGACATTGCCATTGCCACCGGCGGGGAACTTATCAGCGAAGAGACTGGCACGAGAATTGAGGACGCGACCATTGAGCAACTAGGAAAAGCCGACCAGATCATTGTCAATCGCGACGAATCGGTGATTATTGGCGGTAAAGGCGATGCGGAAACGGTAAAGACAAGGATCGCGCAACTGGACGCAACAATCAAGGACGAGGACAGCGATTATCACAAATCTTTATTGGAGAAGCGCGTGGCGCGGCTGCGGGGAAGCGTGGCGATCATCAAAGTAGGCACGATTACCGAGGAGGAAAACATCGAGAAACGCTATCGCATTGAGGACGCGGTACGCAGCGCGAAATCAGCCATTGAGGAGGGAATCGTTCCCGGAGCCGGGATGATGCTATGGCAATGCGCCAATGAGATTGAAAGCAAAATGGATATTCCTGATATCGGGGTCAGGATGGGTTATAAGATCGTGGCGGACGCAATCCGGGAACCGGCAAAGCAGATCATCCGCAACTCCGGGGGAAACGCGGACGTGATTCTGGCGCAAATCAAGGAATCCGGGCAGGGATACGATTCCAATTTGGGGATTTACGTTTTCCTTGAAAATTCCGGCATCATCGACCCGGCCAAAGTGGTGCGGACGGCGCTGGAGAATGCGGTGTCAGTGGCTGGATTATTCCTGACCACGGAAGCGGTAATTTCAGACATAAAGATTCCCGAAATAAAATGATAACCAAAAAGCCCAAGAACAAAAAAAGAGTGAGAGCAAACCAATACACGGTTGATCCGCGCCAAGCTTTGTTTTTGGGCTTTTATCTTGACAGGGAAAACAAAGAAACATTTTCTAACGGATATCAAGCGGCTATAGAGGCTGGATATAGCGAAGAATACGCGAAAGTAATGAAATCGAACATGCCCGATTGGTTATCTGAAAGTATCAAGAACGCTAATATGATTCAAAAGGCAGAAAGGAATGTTAATGAATTTCTTGATTTGGATTGCGTGAATACCGGAGTAACCAAAAAAGGCGATGAATTTACGTTCACCGATCCGCGGTTGATGAGAATCAAATCGGACAATTCGCAATTTGTTTTGGAGCGTTTGAACCGCGCCAGGTTTGGCCGCAGCGATTTACCGGAACAAAACAAGCCGCCGGTTCAGGTCAATGTTTTTGTAAATCAAAAGGTGCAGACAATAATCGAGAAAGCCGAAGATGACTTACGCAAAGCCATCGAAGGCGAAATTAAAAAAGATGAATGAGATGTCGACAAGTAATCAGACGGAGGCAGAAAAAGACGCGGAATTTGAAATGAGCGAACGTTATAAACGTGGCAGGGCTTTGATTGACGATATGGTGAAAAACGGTGGCTTTACCAAAAAACAGGCGGCTTATTTAGTAAATTTATTAGATGAATATCTACCAATAACATGAACAATATTTTAGATTTTGGAATGTGGTTGATACCAAGCTTTATTCTGACTTTTTTGTGTGCCTATCTGGGCGCGTCGTTGGCGTTGCGTAACGTGAAATTCAAAATCGTCCAGCGCGAAATGGAAAACGGTAAAACGCAGGTTAACGTGGAACCGGATTATGGAAAACCGGCAAAACGCGCCGAATTCATCACCGACCCCGACCAGGCAAAGCTGGATGAGCTTAATCAAGAACCGGCGATGAAGCGATTTTTAAGCGGGTTTAAAAAACCGCAAAATGATGATTAATATTCATGGTAAAAAAGTGGGAGTTTTTACTGTACTTGAGGATTTGGTTTTTGAATATGAAGATATAAGAAATCTTATTAATCTGCACATAAAATTATATAAATCAAAAAAATTAAAAGGGTTTATATTTAAAAACTGCACAGTTGTAAACGTTCCAAACGAAGGAATATTAGTTAATAAAAATCGAAAATATTATTTTTGTGGAGTTGAAATTGATACTAAAACGTGTGTTTTTTTCGGATGGAGATGCTTCAATAAAAACATTATAATCTCATGAATGAATACGATCGATTAACCAAGTTTACCGAGGATCACTGGGACGCAATGCAAGCCGACCGGAAAGCGAAACGCGCTAAACCAAACGAGAATATGGAATCGGGAACCGCCGACCGGTTGCTTTCTTATGATTTCTGGTGTTTGGATTGCCAGGAGGACTTCGCCGCGCCTTGCTACAAGTCCAAGCATAGGCTCTGGGGCGATGTGATTGCGGTGTACCGGGCAAACTGTCCCGATTGCGGGAAAGACTGCTTACGGCACATTACGCACCGCGATAGCGATCCGTATTACGAGCAGAGCCGGAAAATTAGGATTATGCGCGCGCAGTATGCATGGGAAACATTGCAGGCGAATGAATACGGTTTTCGCACGTGTTACGGAAATCCCTGGAAAAAGCACGAAGAGGAATTGATGGCACGGGAGGAGCGCATTATGCAGGCGGACTTTCAGCTAGGATTGAAGTCAAAATCACGCGCAACATCGGGTAAATTAAAATTATTAAATGAGCGTTGAAGATTACAGCCCGATATTTTGGGTTTTGAATAATAAAATATGCAATGAGAAGGGCGAGCCGTTGGACTTTAACGAGCATTTTTTCCAATACGACATTTATCGGGAACAGTCGCCGGAATTGTGCATTAAGAAATGTTCACAGGTTGGGCTGACGGTTTGGCTCAATTTGCGGATGATCCATTTCGCCCAAAAGCGCGGATTGGGGTCGATTGTAACAATGCCCAGCGATGACGATGTTTCGGATTTTGTGGCGTCCAAGCTCAATCCGATAATCCAGAAAAACAAGGTCATCAAGGATAGTTTAACCGAGGACAGCGTGTCCCTTAAAGGCATTGGCGATGCGTTTATGCATATTCGCGGTACGCATTCCAAATCCGCGCCGGTATCGACCACTTGCGATATTCTGGCACACGACGAGCTTGACCGCAGCGATTTGCACGTTGTTGACCAGTATTCGAGCCGCAACGATCATTCCAAGAATCCTTTTAATTGGAAAATGTCGAATCCGAGTTTGGAAAAGATCGGGATTGACGCCGAGTGGGAAAAATCCGACCAGCGCGAATGGGTGATAACGTGCGGAGTATGCAAAGAACCGCAAACGCTGACTTGGCCGGACAGCATTAACGCGCAACTGAAATGTTTTGTTTGCAAGAATTGCGGCAAGCCACTTGCGACCAAAGACCGCAGCGTGGGCGTGTGGCAGCCGCAAAAGCCGGGTGCGCGCATTCGCGGGTATCATATCAGCCAGCTAATGGCCCCGTGGTTTAACGCGGAAAGAATCTTGAAAAAATACGAAGATCAAGCGCCGGATGTGTTTTTTAATTTTACATTGGGCGAACCTTACCGCTTGTCGGCAATGCCGTCATTCCGCCAAATCATCACCGATTGCTGGACGGAAAAGAAAATTGAAAAGGGGCCGTTTTTTATGGGAATCGATATTGGCATTGAAAAGCATTACATGATCGGAACCGCCGAAGAGATATTCGAAGTTGACAAAGTTTTGAGCCGGGAGCAATTGCAGAGCAAGATCGAAACTTATAATCCGGTGGTCGTAATGGATGCGGGCCCAGAACGTACCTGGGCGGAAGAATTTAAGAAAAAATATCCGAAATTGTTTTTGTGCTTTTTAAACCGCGACAAGCAGACATCGGAAATTGCCCGCTGGGGCGGCGACAAAGGAACCGAGGAAGATTTGAAAAACTGGGGATATGTTTGGGCGGATCGCTCTCGTTTGATTGACAAAGTGGTGATGGACATGCTGGAAGGAAAAACGTTAATTGGCGTGCCGCGCGACGTTTTAGAAAAATTTATCAGGCACTGGGAATCGATGCGGCGGGTGATCGTGGACACGCCCGATGGCGGCAAGCGCTATGTTTGGGAATCAGCCAGCGGACTTAATCACTGGGCACTGGCGCAATGTTATTACTGGCTGGCGCGCAGCCGCGGCGCGGGCAAGGCCGGATTTTTAACTGACTCGAATCCAAAAAAGCCAATCATTGAAGTTACTAAAGAAGGCTTTCGGATGAATTCGTTGGAGGAACTTTTTAACCAAAATAACAATTTTTAATATCATGCAAGAGGAAATTTTAATTGAGTTTGCTAAAAAGTGGGAGGTTGACAGTGATGTGGTTTATATGATTTATGTTTTGATCCGCGAACGCGGCAATCATTATGGCAAGGTATCCCATACTTTGGAAAAAATGAATATTTTGCTTTCGGCGCGGCAACTGAAGTATTTTTATCGCCGCGCGCAATTTTGCGATCGATATGGGTCAAAATCGCAAATTGGCCAAAACAATTTTAGAAATTCAATTACAAAAAAGAGTTGATTTTTGACGGCTCCACTTTGTCCCCTTTTAAGCTGTTTTAGCTTTATTTTGTGTCCCGACTTTGTCTTAAAACGACAAGGTTTTTTGTTTCTTGCGAAAATATAACAATGGACTACTCCCAATTCAAAGACGATCAATGGATAAAGTTTATCGATAACCACTGGAACCAGGCGGGGACTTTGTGGGGAAAAATTGAGAAAAATTTTGACGCCAATCGAAAACTTTGGCAACAGCACAAAGAATTGACGGACAATATCCCGAATGGGAGGTCAAAGGTGGTTGACAACCGCATATTTATCGACACCGAGAGCGTCATTGCCAATCTGACCGGGCGGCCGACGCCTCCGAACGTGATTCCCGGCAATGAAACCGAGGAAGCCAAAACAATCGCCAACAATTTGCAGACCGCGTTCATCGATTTGCACCGCGAAATCAAACTGAAAAAGAAATTGCGGAAAGGCTTGCGGTGGCTGTTTTTCAGCCGGTTGATCGTTTTGAAGATATTTTGGGATGAAAAATGCCAGCGGATCGATGAGCGCCCGGTGCATCCGTTAAAAGTACGCTTTACGCCAATTAACGCGACTAATCGTGACGAGGTGCAAGTTTGGATGGAAAAAATTAACACGACCGCGCAGGATTTATTGGAAATGTTTAGCGAAAAATTCCCGGAATCGAAAGACAAGATTTTAAATTCAATCGGATACGCGGGCCGGGAAACTGATTTGGCCATAAACAATCCAAGCGTGGAGTACATGGAGGTTTGGGTTGACGGAAAAATTTTGGTGTACCGCTTTCAAAACATAATCATCGGAGTTGAGCAGAATCCTTATTGGGACTGGCAAGGGGTAAAAATGCTGCCGTCGGAAAAAGAGGAGATCGGCCAGCTTCCCGGACAGCGCAAGCGGGCGAAAATGATGGATTTGAAAAAGCCTGAATTTACCGAATATCGCAACCAACCCGAAGCGCAGGAGAAAAATCAATATGACAGTTATTTTTACAATAATTTAGATCGGCCGTATGCGCCGTATATTTTCGGGACCGTATTTGAGGACGATGACAGTCCGGTGGGCGGGACATCATTAATCGAACAGGCGGCGTCTTTGAACGACGAAATCAACAAGCGCAAGCGGCAATTTTCGGATAATGCCGAGATGATGAACGGGATTATCAAAGTTGATACCCGATTGACAACTATTACCAAGGAGGACGCGCAGCGGGCCAAGGCCAATCCTAAAGGCATTTGGTACGGAGAAGGGGTCAAAGAAGGCGTGATCCGCGAAGTTGGCAAGGAATTGCCCGGATTCTTAATGCAGGATTTGAGCCATTCCACGCAGGAAGTGGACAACGTGATGGGCGCGACTGCTGAATTCCGCGGCGAAACCAATAAAAACGAAACTGCGACCGGCCGTGCCATATTGCGGGAGCAAAGTTTTCAGAAACTCAATGAGTTGGTTGATCTGATCGATGCGCTTTATTACGAGAGCTACAACTGGCAATTCCAGTTGATGAAAGTCAAATATACCGAACGGCATTTTATTAAGGTGATGGGAAAGGACAAAGCAATAGAAACTTTGGAATTGATGCAAGACGATTTTGACGACGGGATGGAAGTGCGCGTTATCGAAGGCCAGATTATGCCTGAAGATCGGCTCTATAAGGCCGAGAGAGCCTCCGAGGATGCTCGCAACGGGTTGATCGACCCATTGACCTATTTCGAGCAAGGCAAGGGATATGACAACCCGCAAGAAGTGGCCAAGCGGTTCATTATGTACAAGACCAATCCGCTTTCGATCATAAATTTGAATGATGAAGATATTGCCGCATTGCAGAAAGCAGGTCAAACATTGGCGGCAGTAACACCGCAACAGGCAGGCTTGCCGGCGGGAGCGCAACCGGATCAAAGAGCCAATGAAGTGGCCGCGTTAAGGCAAGAAATGGAAACGATCGCGGCCAGTCCAGAATTCCAGGCGCTTCCAAAAGAGGAGCAGGTTAGGACACTGGAAGAGATGCAATCGCAAGTGGAAGCGTTGACCGCCGCAGTTTAATTGAGAATCAAATAAACGTCGTTTAGATCAGGTAGTTTGCGGAAATCGCACAACGATCAGCCCGCAAAAAAACAATCGCTACGACCAAATAAATGGACCCAGTTTTAGACCCGAGTATGTTTGGAGCGCCAGCTCCCGAAGGACAGGGCAAACAACCGGAAGGCGGTGATCCGCAAGGAAATCCAGGTCCGGGAGGAGGTCAACCCGGAGGAGAGGGCGATCCGCAAGGCGCAGGGGGCGCCCCGCAGACCGTCAAAATCGGCGACAAGGAATTGACGCTCGATCAGGTGGCGGAACTGGAAAAGAAAGCGAGCGATTACGACGCTTTGCTGCCGGAGTTTACGAAGAAATCGCAAAGATTGTCAGAGTTCGAAAAACTTAACAAAACGGAACAGAATCCTGACGCAGACAAACCTTTTTACATGCAAAAAGGCTGGAAACCTCAAACTTATGAGGAATTACAGCAAGCATTGGTTTTAGCCGAAGAACGCGGTTTAAAGCGTGCCATTGACACAATCGATGGCCGCGAAACAACCAAAGCGGAGGCGAAAAAACAATGGGATGGATTTGTGGACGAAACGACCAAAGCGGATAAATCTTTTGACAAAAACGCATTCGCGCAATTCGTGGTGCGGCACAATTTGCCGATTACCGGGATTGACGCGATGAAGTCGGCTTATGGCGTTTATAAGGAAGTTATCGATGCCAAACTTGGCAAGGGAGGAAAGCCCGCAGGGCAAGCAAGCCCAGTGGGAGCGCCAAAAGGCGGCCAACCCGCGCCGGCAGGTATTCCTTATCAGCAAATCCACGGCAGCAGATCGGCGCTTGATCTGATTCAGGGAATGTTCACGAAAAAATAAACTTATGGAATTTTCAGCAACGGTGACCACGGTCACCAGAGAAGCAATCGTTAAGAAAGTTTTTGACACCGTTCTTGAAGGAAACGTCGGCCTTTTGCGTTTCCTTGGCAACGCCCAGACTTGGGGTTCCGGCTACAAAAAGGAAGTAATCATCAAATACACCAAATCCACCACGGGCGGAATCGTGCCGGTGGGTGGAACATTGGACACTGACCGGCAATCGACCAGGGTGCGGATGGTCTTTGAACCGCAGCGCATTCACAAGCCGGTGGTAGTTGATGACATCGAAAAGACCGTCAATGAGGGCGATCAAAGAATCTTGGAGCTTTTGGCTACAGAGATGGACAGCATCGCGCAGGATTTGAGCGATGATCTAGGCGGCTATTTCTATGGCGGCACGGGTGCCGGAAGCGGAGCCAGCTCGTTTGATTCGATCTACAACGCGGCGGACGATTCGACCAATTTTGCCACTTACGGAACTTTGGCGCGGGCGACCTATACCACGTTGAAAGGGTATTATGCCGCCAGCATCGGCGCGTTGGAATTGAGCGATATGTCAACCGCCTGGAATGGCGTGACTTATGGATCGTTTAAACCTAGCGTGGCTTTAACCACTCCGACCATTTGGACAGCGTATGAAGGCCAATTGCAACCGACAGTGCGTGCCGGTTACCAGATGAGCGGTTATCCGCAGGTGACCCGCACCGGCCAAATTTCGAGCCGGGACGCGTTGAGAGGCGATACCGGGTTTGATGCCTTGTGGTATCGCGGTACGCCGATTGTCGCCGATGACAAATGCACCGCGCAGAAAATGTTCGTGGTTGACGAAAAAGCGTTTGGTTTCCACGGCATTGATTTGAGCGGTTATCAGAAATTCAATACTTCCGAAGGCAATATCGAAGGCGCGCAAGCGATTCCGGTGCCCCGCGGATTTAATTGGAGCGGATTGATGCGCTCATCGCAACAGCCCGCCGAAGTCGGCCATCTGTATTATGTGGGCAATTTCATTGCCACTGATCCGAGGAGACAGGGCGCGATGGTAGGAATTACCGGGTAGTTTTAACCAATTAACAATCCCTCCGGTTTGACGAGCAACCGTTTACCGGCCATTCAGGAGCCGGAGGGAATCAAAACAATGAAAAGAGCAAGTCAATTCATTCCGGCGCTGAGAATGGGCGCCAAAATATTCGCTGAAGATATTGCGGCGATGGCCGGGCTTCCTTATATCAACAAAATGGTATTCCTGGACCCGACCAATGGCAACGATACCACCCAAAGTGGAAAAAATCGCAACGATGCATTTAAAACGCTAAAGGCTGCTTATGCGGATCTTACCGATAACAGCCATGAAGCAATTGTACAAATTCCCGGAGGCACCGGTTCAGGTACTGGAACGGTGGAAACCGCGGTTCTCGATTGGAGCAAAAACCTTTGCCATTTGATTGGTAACGTGGCCCCGGTTCCTTATTCGAGCCGAGCGCGCATTACCACATCAACGGCCAACGTTACTCCATTTATTACGGTATCTGGGCAGGGAAATAGTTTCCGTAATGTTCAGATTACAACTAGCGCGGCGACAGGTTTGGTGGGCGTCAAGGTTACTGGAAGCCGTAATGCTTTCCTTGATTGCCATATGGGAGTATCCAATGCAGTTGCAGCGGATTCGGCGACTTCGTATGATCTGCAACTTTCGGGAGGTTCGGAAAACTATTTTGGCGGTTGCGTGATTGGATTCGATACGATTAATCGGACGGCGGCTTGCGCGAATGTCGAGTGCGATACCGCGGCAACCCGCAATGTCTTTGATGACTGCATTTTCCCGATGTTTGCTGATGCGGACGCGCCTTTCTTTCTGAAAGTTGCGGCCAACGGATTGGACCGGAGCATTGATTTTAGGAGATGCCAGTTTATTAACTACACGCCGATTGGCGCAACAACGATAACCTATGCGTTTTCGGTGAATGCCGCCCCTGGCGGTTGTGTGATTCTTCAAGATTGTTTGAAGATTGGCGCGACCGGATGGGGTAACAGCGTGGCGCATATTTATGCCTTGGGTGCGTCTTCAAACAGCACTTATAACCAGGGAATTGGTTTCGCAGTTGCTCCGGCAGCATAGCCTTGAACAATTTAATAGTTTTGAGAGTTTACCCTGCGCCTATGAACGAAGAACAAAAGAAACGCCATAATCAAGCAAATAAAAAATGGCGAGATTCCAACAGAGAAAA
>Ga0209340_1001736_pt1 | contig 14380 bp, 14 predicted proteins | sample EPASupsiteSAE323_FD_187266 | JGI IMG/M metagenome (GOLD analysis project Ga0209340, IMG submission 187266) | Bioremediated contaminated groundwater from EPA Superfund site, New Mexico - Sample SAE3-23 (SPAdes) (version 2) | ecosystem: Environmental > Aquatic > Deep subsurface > Groundwater >... | reverse complement strand
TCCTTCTGCGGGTGGTCCACGTCGCCGCACTCAACAGCTCGTCCCCAGAGGTTTGCGTCAACTGAGTAGGGCGACGCTGCGCTGGTTGAAAGGGGGATTCCGTTGTCCTTTGCGTAGGCGTACTCTTCGTCACGCGAGAGGTTCCAGTCACGCACTGGCGCGATAACTACAAGCGACGGGTCGATTGCCTTTATGGATACTTCGAAGCGCACCTGGTCGTTGCCCTTGCCAGTGCAGCCGTGAACGATGGCCTGCGCGCCTTCTTCCTTGGCAATCTTGGCCAGGTGCTTTGCAATAAGGGGCCGTCCGATTGCAGTAGAGTTGGGGTAAGTTCCCTGGTACATGCAGTTTGCCTTGATTGCCTTTGCCACGTAGTCAGCAACGAACTCCTGCTTTACATCAAGCACAATTGCTTTCTTTGCGCCCATCGCAATCGCTTTCTTCTTCACAGCGTCCAGGTTTTCCTTGGAGTACTCCTGCTGTCCAAAGTCAAGGGTAAGCGTCACCACGTCAACCCCGAAGTCGCTTGCAAGGACTTTGAGTATGAAGCTCGTATCCAGGCCGCCGGAATACGCAAGAACCACCTTCTTGATGGAAGAGGGGAGCGTCAGGTTGTGTGCTTTAACGAAACTGCTAGTCATAGGTAATCACAACAAGATTCTGCACCTGTTCGCATATTACTTTCGTGACGCAATTTCGACAGAATGGCACGACAACTGCCACATTTTGAACAACAAACAGGCCGCAAGAGGCGCAATTAAATCAAAAGACAGCCAAAATGTCATTATGCAAAGAATCAGGGTTTGCGACTTCAACCTCAACCTGAGCCTTTTTTCGGGCCAAGTGTTCGACTGGACGCACGACAAGAAAACCAATGTCTACCAAGGCGACCTCTTGGGCGACGGTGCAAGCCTGAAATACGACGAAAAGAGCAAGGAACTTCTTTTCGATGGCACAACGAAGAAAAAAGTCGTTGAGTTCTTTGGCCTTGACGAAAATTACGAAAAGATGCTTGCCGCGATTGGAAGGGCAGACCCGAAGCTATACTCCGACTCGAAAAAATACTTCGGCCTGCGCATCCTGCACCAGGACCCTTGGAAGGCAGCTGTGACTTTCGTGTGCTCGCAGAACAACAACATTCCCCGGATTAGGAAGAATCTGGCTGCGTTGCAGGAAAAGTTTGGTAAAAAAGTAAATGGCGCAAAATTCCCAACAGCCCCAGCACTCTCAAAGGCGTCTCTTGCCCAACTTCGCTCCTGCGGCCTCGGCTACCGCGCGGAATACATCAAGAGTCTTGCAAATAATGTTGCAAAACACAAGCTTGATTTCAACACACTCGAAAAAACGGACTACGAAGACGCATTCATCCACCTTGTCGACAACCAGCACGGAATCGGGCCCAAGGTGGCTGACTGCTTTCTGCTCTACGGCCTAGGAAAGATGGAAGCGTTCCCGACCGACGTTTGGGTTCGCAAGGCAGTGCAGAGGCGGTATGGGAAAGAGCTGCGCGATTTCGTCGAATGCCAGGAGTGCCGCGCGAAGGAAGTGCCTTACCAATTCATCGGCGCGTTTGCAAGAAGGAAGTTCGGCAAGCACGCGGGGTACGCACAGCAGTTCCTTTTCCTGTGCGAAAGGAATTTAGAGAGCAAGAAGCGAAAATGGTAATGGAAAACACGGAATCAGGGAAAGTGAAAACGATGCCAACAAGCTCTTTCGATTATTTCGGCGTGAAAGCCACCTGGCTGTGCCAGTCGGGCTTCCTTTTGCAGTTCAAGGAAAAGAACGTCTACATCGACCCGTACAGGGCGCCGGAGGACGCGCCAACTGCTGACCTGATCATCGTCACCCACGAGCACTACGACCACTGCGACCCTACCACGATTGGAAGGCTGGTGGGGCCGGAGACGCGCATAGTCGCCTCGCATACTTGCCAGAGGAAGCTTTCGATGTTCTCGCAACTTACTTCGTTCGTGCGGCCGGGCGACTACCCAAGCTCGAAGTATTTTTACCTCAAGACCATCGCCGCGTACAACCCCTCAAAGGAATTCCACCCCCGCGGCAACGGCATGGGCGTGGTAATTCCGATGAACGGCAAGAACTTTTACCACGCAGGCGACACTGACTTCATTCCGGAAATGGGATGGCTGAAAGACATCGACGTTGCTTTCCTGCCAATCGGCGGCAAGTTCACGATGGACGTCGAGCAGGCTGCGAAGGCGGCAAACACCATCAAGCCGAAAGTAGTCATCCCGATGCACTACAATTCAAAGGACGACATCAAGGCAGACCCCGAACAATTGAGGCAGAAGCTGGCTGAGGGGATAAAGCTGGAAATATTGGAGCCAGCAATCAAATCTGAATGAGGGCAAGGGGCTTACTCGGATTTCTTTTCCGAATTCTTTTTCTTTGGGATTGGCCCGAAAGTACGGGTGCCCGAATCGTTGAGTACTTCCCGGAAAGCATCTCCAACCAATGGATGAGATTGAATTTCGGGCACTATCGCATTCCATCGCTTTATGTGCTCCAACGCTTTCGGCGACAACGGCTGTTTGTTGCACGGGCGTTTCGCAGGCCCAAATACTTGCTCAAGCGTCAGGTAATCGGTTGGCAGGGCGTTGGCTTCCCAGGCCTTCGGAAAGGCTGAAACGAGTTGCCCCGAATCCATTCGCTTCTGGTATTCGCGCTCAATCTGCGCGCGCGTCTTGCGGGTCATTCGTTGAACGCGGTCATGCTCCAAAAGACAATCCCGAAGCACCCGGTTTGCTTCCTTGATTTGGGCAGGCGAAATATATTTTCCGGGCTTCCTTTGGGCCGTCTTCACCCACTTTGATGATGCAGGTATGCTTGCGGCCATGGCGTCCAGCTTGCGGTGAAGCACGGCTATTCGTTTGGCCCCTCGCTCTTCTGCAGCAATTTGCGCGTTGCGTTCATCCTCGGCAAGGCCTTGCTCGAAGCGGAGCTTGAGTGCAAGCTTCTTGCGAGCTGCAGTCCAAGTTGCAGTGTTGTACTTTGTTTTTGCTCTTCGCGGGTCGCCTGAGTTTTCGATTACCAAGTCAAACACTTAAATCACACTTGGAAAAACCCGGTTAAAAAAGTGGCGGTTGGATGGGGGCGCGGCGCGTTTCGGCAGGAATAAAAGCCAAAAGGCGCAAATCTCATTTTACAATCTTTTCGCCCTTCCTGATAGGGGGGAATCAAGGCCGTAAATCGGCGATAGGTGAGTGTTGTGGTAGAGTCAAAGCCAAGCGACAAGTCAGTTCCAGCAGTGCCCGTTGGGTTCACTGCAAAGTACGACCAGAAGGCAATAGAGGCCGAGATTACGGGAATGTGGGAAAAGGAAGGGATTCCCACCCAGATTTCACAGCAGCGCGTTGGCAAGAAGACTTTTTTCCTGCTTGACGGCCCGCCCTATGCGAATGCACAGGCGCACGTGGGCCACGTAAAGACCACTACCTGCAAGGACATCTGGAGCCGCTTCAAGCTGATGCAGGGTTACGACTCGCTTTTCCTGCCGGGTTTTGACTGCCACGGCCTGCCAACCGAGGTCATGGTTGAGAAGGAGCTTGGCATCAAGTCCAAGACCGAGCTTGAGCAGATTGGGATAAAGAAGTTCGACGAGATGTGCCTGGAAAAAGTCACCAATACTGAAAAGGCGTGGGTGGCGTACTACAGGAACCTAGGGGCGTGGCGCGCGTACTACCCGCCGTATTTCACTTACAAGGATTCCTACATCGAGTCCGGCTGGTGGACTGCAAAGCAGCTCTACGAAAAAGGCCTGATGGTCGAGGGCGAAAAACCGATTCACTGGTGCTCGCACTGCGAAACCAGCCTGTCAGGCTATGAAGTCTCGGATTCGTACAAGGAAGTCAGCGACCCTTCGATATTCGTAAAGTTCCCGGTGAAGGGCAAGGAGAAGGAGTTCCTTCTGGTGTGGACTACTACGCCGTGGACGCTTCCTGCAAACGTAGCTGTTGCCGTGAAAGGCGACGAGACGTACGTCAAGGTAAGGTACAACGGAGAATTGCTCATCCTTGCAAAGCCGCGCATGGACGCGGTGTTTACCGAGCTGTTGCACGCGGACGCAAGCGAGTATTCCATTGTCGAGGAGTTTGATGGCAGCACGCTCGAAGGCCTAGAATACGTCCCCCTCTTGGACACTCCAAGCCAGCAGAAGCTTGCGGGAAAGAACGCGCACAAAGTCATCTTGTCAGTCAAGGTGATGACAAACAAGAAGTACAAGAAAAAGATGGCCAAGGAAGACACCCGCACCGAGGAGGAGAAGGCTGCTGATGAAAAAGCCGCGGCCAATAAAGCGGCAAAGAACACAGCAAGCAGCGACGTCGACGCAGCCGAGGCGCCCTCCAAGCCAGCTGAAGCTGTTGAGGAGTACGAGGATTTCGTAACAATGGGCGACGGCACTGGCCTGGTGCACTGCGCGCCGGGTTGTGGACAGAGCGACTATTTCATGGGCAAGCACTATGGCTTGCCTGCAATTTCTCCGGTTGACGTTCACGGCAAGTTCACCGCAGACGGCGGGATTTGGGCCGGAGTTTACGTCAAGAAGGCCGACGAGCAGATAATGAAGCACATCACCGAGAAGGGCCTGATGCTCAACTCAGACTACAAGACGCACCGCACGACTTTGTGCTGGAGGTGCAAAACACCGCTCATTTTCAGGCTCTCGCCGCAGTGGTACCTCAAAGTCGACCCGCTCAAGGAGAAGATGCTTGACCAGAACGAGGAAGTCAAGTGGTACCCTGCGTTCGGCCAGGTCAAGTTCGCAAACTGGCTGTCTGACCGCGAGGACTGGTGCATATCCCAGCAGCGCTATTGGGGAATCCCGATGCCCATTTGGGAGTGCAAGAAGTGCGGGGCAAAGGAAGTCATCGGCTCGCGCGACGAGCTTATGCAAAAGGCCACCAAGAAGCCCGACGACCTTTCGGACTTGCACAGGCACACCGTTGACCCCATCAAGCTCAAGTGCAAGTGCGGAGCTGAGATGGACCGCATCCCGGACATATTCAACGTCTGGTTCGATTCGGGAATAGCGCCGTGGGCCTCGCTGGGCTACCCGTTTGCAAACAAGGAATTGTTTGAGAAAGTGTTCCCGGTTGACCTCATAGTCGAGTCGCAGGACCAAATCCGCGGGTGGTTCGACTCTCTGATGTTTGCAAGCACCGGAGTGTTCGGAAAGGCGCCCTACAAGCAGGTCGGCCTGATGGGCTGGGTGCTTGACGAAAAAGGCGAGAAGATGAGCAAGAGCCTGGGCAACGTGGTGTCCGCAACTGATGCCATTACCAAGCTTGGTGCCGACGCCTTGCGCTTTTACTACTGCTGGGAAGTCCCGCCGTGGGAAGTGCAGAAGTTCTCGTTCAAGAGCGCAGGAGAAATCCAGAGGTTCCTGTCGATTCTCTACAACTCGTACGTGTTCTTTGAGACCTACCTGCCGGAGAAGTTCACGCCGGAGGCCATGACCGAAGAGTACTGCAAGAAGCTCCCAGCAGAGGACAGGTTCGCAGTGTCTGCTGTGAACAACCTTGCGCAGAAAGTCACCAGCCATCTGGAGGCCTTCGAGTTCCAGCACGCAGGACGCGAACTTTTGGAGTTCACCGTGAACGCCTACTCGCGCTGGTACGTCAAGCTCATCCGCGACAGGTGCTCGGGCGCAGATGCTGAGTCAAAGAAGCAGGCTTTCTCGACAATCTATTACGTGCTGATGAAGCTTTCCAAGCTCCTTGCGCCGCTTGCGCCGTTCATTTCGGAGAAGCTCTACCAGAACCTCAAGAGGTTTGACAGCAAGGAGTTGTGGCCAAGCGTGCACTTTGCCGAGTACCCGACCAAGGACCCCAAGCTTGTTGACGACAAGCTGGAAGAGCAGATGCTCTTTGCGATGCAGCTGACCGAGGCCGCGAACAGCCTGAGGCAGGAAGCCAAGATAAAGCTCAGGTGGCCGGTTGCAAGGATTGCAATCTCAGGCGACGAGAAGGCAAAGGACGCCGCTTACGCGCTCGGCCTGATCATCGCATCGTCCACCAACGCAATGACAGTGTCTTTTGCAACGCAAAAGCCGGAGGGCAAGAAGTGGCTTGCACGCGAGTTCGGGAAGGGAGCGACGCTCTACCTTGACTCCGAGATGACCCCCGAGCTTGCGATGCTTTCCGCAACACGCGAATTGACGCGCGCAATCCAGGCCGCAAGGAAGGCCGAAGGCTACGTTGTTGCGGAGCGCATCGCGCTTGTGCTGCACTGCGCAGACCATGGTTTCCAGAAGCACATCGAGGAGCACGAAAAGGAAATCTCCGCGGAGGTTGGCGCAAAGTCGATTTCGTTCGCAAGGATCGAGAAGGCGCAGGCGGAGGCCGACCTTTCCGAGCTTGCGCTTGGCACGGTAAAGGCAGAATTCAAGAAGGCTTGAACAGGGGGACGAGGCAAGGAAGATGGCGGCAAGAAAAACGACCTTTGCGCAACGGGTCTTTGCCGCTGTTTCCAAAATCCCAAAAGGCAAGGTCTCCACCTACGCCGCAGTCGCCAAGGCCATCGGAAAGCCCAAGGCCGCAAGAGCAGTAGGCAACGCTCTTCGAAACAACCCGCACCCCATCACCGTGCCCTGCCATCGAGTAGTCAGGTCGGACTGCAGGGTCGGCGGCTACTTTGGCAAAAAGGATTCCGTTCGAAAAACCAGGCTCCTGAAAAAGGAAGGGGTAAAGATAAGGGAAGGAAAAGTGGGGAAGGCCTGCCTCCCCTGACCTTGCCGGGAAAGCCGTGTTCTATCTCGCGGAATTGTCCAGCAGGTACTGCGTGCAAAGACGCACGCCGGCGCCCGTGGGCCCCCACGCATAATAGTTCCTCACTGCAAGGGTGGTCTGGTAGGCGGTGCCTGCGATGTCAAGGTGCGCCCACGGCCACTTGCCTGTGAAGTTCTTGAGGAAGAACGCGGCGGTGATGGTGCTTCCCTCCCCGCCGGGCTCTGCTATGTTCTTTATGTCCGCGTGCTTTCCCGCAATCATCTGCTCGAACTCGGGAAACAGCGGAAGCCGCCACACGCGCTCGCCGGTCTTGAGACTTGCCTTCTCGAGTTCAGCCGCAAGCCGGTCATCGGTTGCCATCAGCCCCGACGCCACCGAGCCCAGGGCGATTACGCACGCGCCGGTGAGGGTGGCGAGGTCGACTACGGACTTTGCGCCGGGGTAATAGTCCCGCGCGTACGCGAGCGCATCCGAAAGCAGTATGCGGCCCTCCGCGTCGGTGTTCAAAATCTCGATGGACTTGCCTCCAGAGCGGATGATGTCGCCCGGACGGGTCGAGGTGCTTGACGGCATGTTCTCTGCAAGGGCGATTATGCCCACCACTTTGGCGTTGACCTTGAGTTCGGACGCGGCCTTGAGGATTCCAAGCACTGCGCACGCGCCGGACTTGTCCCATTTCATCTTGTCCATGTCGCGGGAAGGCTTGATGGAAATCCCGCCGGAGTCGAAGGTTATGCCCTTTCCAACGAACACGAACGGGTCCTTTGCGTGGGCCTTCGCGGAGGGCGCGTACTCCATCACGACCATCCTGCCGGGCGTCCTGGAGCCGCCCCCGACGTACTCGATTCCGTGCAGGCCCATCTTGGAAAGCTCCGCCACGCCGATTACCTTGCACGAAAACCCGGCCTTCTTGGAAAGCTCGATCGCTTTCCGGGCCATGAACTCGGGGCTTGCCACGTTGCCGGGCTCGTTGTTGAGGTCGCGCGCATAATTTGCCGCCTGCGCCATCGCCTTTCCGAGCCTGAGCCCGTCCTCGGCCTTCTGTGCAGGCTTTGAAAACTTAAGTAACGCGGTCTTGCCTTCGGAAGAGGGCGTGTCGTCCTTCTTTTCCTTGTACTTTGTGAACTCGTAAGAGGCGAGATAGGCGCCTTCTGCGAAATTGCGCGCAACAACAAAATCGTCTGCCTTATCAAAAGCCGGGAACCTGACTACGAACGCCTTCGCGGAAGTCTTCTTGGAAGCGGCGACAAGCGTTGCCGCGGCCTGGCGTATTCTCTCGTCCTCAAACTCGGCCCTCTTGCCCAAGCCCACGAGGATTGCAACCCTGTCCTTGCGGAGTATTGCCGCCTCGCCCGCCTTGCCGGCAAAGTCCTCCTTGGAGAACTGGACGCCTTCGGCCCTGTCGCCTTCAAACAACAGTACTGCCTCTGCCTCGGCCTTGGCCCCTTCCTTATAGATGCCGATTTCCATTAGCAACCACCGTAAAAGAATTAACGAAAGGGATTAGGCTAGTCGGCTTTTTCTTTCAATCGGTCGTATCCCGCGAGCCAGTAGCAGAATATCAGCACCGTTGCGTAGCCGAGCGCAAGCTGGCCGAACTCGGGGGTTGCCGGGAGGCCGGCCAGGGTGTTGTACGACCACATCCCAAGCGACGTGCCGGAGACTTCGATTACAAGGCCGATTATGGAGCCGAACGCAAAGAACATCGTCGGAAGGGTCATCGAGCCGCGGGTGTACACGAACGGCCCTGCTGCTGCAAAGAGGAGCGAGACTCCCCAGAAGTTGTAAGCGAAAGCCACCAGAAGCAGCGCGATTGCGTTCAGGCTCACAGCCACCCACTCCTTGACCTTTTGGAACAGGGGGATGAGGGAGACTATGTACCAGCCAAGCACCGCCCAGCCCATCGCAACCCACATGGGCAGGTTGTCGTGGCCGGTGTAGTGGTAGAAGCCGGACGCCACGTTGGCGGTCTCGAACGCGAACGCGAAAGTCGAGAGGATTATCATCAGCCGCCTGCCGCGCAGGTCGGCCTTGAACAGGAACACCCAGGCAAAGACCGCGCCGATGAAGAGGTTGATCACGTCGTGGCCGTAGGGCTTGAGCACGATGAAAGTCAGCGGGATGAGAAGGAGCGGGACTAGGAACTTAATCAAATCAGAAGTCAAACTCGATTCCTTGGCAGCCAATGCAATTCCCCCCTAAAACCCTTGTTTGATTGAACCGGATTCACTAAGAATTGAAAAAAGAAAAATGAAAAGAGCTTTTGCCGAACTAGGCAAATAGCATCTTAATATAGAACATCGGCGAAGCGTAGTCCTTGCGCGCTTCCTCGCTTACGAACGACCCTGCGATCATCTCGCGGATTTCCGGGCTCCTTGCGGCCTTGCCGATGACGAGGTTGAGCAGGAAAGTGTGCTTCCCGTAGCGCTGCATGTTGTAGCTGATGTCAACTTCGTGGCCAAGCTCCGCCCAGAGGCGGTCGTAGTACTGCTTGAAGAACTTCTCGGAGAAGTCGTTTGCGGCGAACGCCTCGTTGATTACCTGCGAGGCGTAATAGCCGCTTGTGAGCGCGTTGCCCATTCCCTCGCCCGTGAACGGGTCGATGAGGCTTGCGGCATCGCCTACAAGCACGTAGCCGTCGCCGTAAATCTTCTTGCGCTGGCTTGCAAGGGGCAGGTTCCAGCCCTTGATTGGAGTGACGCGCTTGGCGTCCTTGAAGCGTTCCTTGAAAAGAGGGTCGTTTGCGATGATGTCCTCCATCAGAGTGGAGAGGTTTATCTTGTGCTTGCGCACGTCGCTTACAAGCATCCCCAGGCCCACGTTGGCCTTGCCGTCGTCTGACGGGAACACCCAGAAGTAGCCGGGAAGCACTTTCTTGTTGAAGTGGAGCTCGATTGCGTCCTCGACGTCCTTGACGCCGGTGTAGTATGCGCGAACCGCCAGGCACCAGTGCTTGGGGTCGTTTTCGGGAACCCCGACTTTGCGTGCGACGATGCTGTTTGCGCCGTCGGCGCCAACCACCACCTTGGCGTAATACTCCTGCTGCTTTCCGTCAGCGGACTTTGCGATTACCCCGATTACGGACTTGCCGTCCTCGCCGAAGATGAGGTCGGTTATCTCGGTGTTCTCAAGCGTGGTGACGTTCGCTTTGGACTTTGCGTTCTGGAAGTAGATGTTGTCGGAAATCTCGCGCCTGACCACGAACCCCGCTTCCTTGGTGCCGTCGGCCTTTGCAGGAACGTCGATGCGCACGTACGCGCCGTTGGGAGAGGAAAACCCGATTGCGTTGATTATCGCGTTGGGCGTCTTGGAGACCTTGTCGTAAAGCCCGAGCTTCTTGATTATTGCCATGGACTTTCCGGAGATTGCGTCGCCACAGGTCTTGTCGCGGGGGAACTCGACTTTGTCGATGAACAGGACTTTCTTGCCCGCGTCTGAAAGGAAGGCAGCAGTTGACGAGCCGCCCGGTCCGCCACCGCAGACTATGACGTCATACTCGCTTGTGAAAGCCTTACCTTCAACCATTGCCAACGCACCCTCATCTTGAAAGTTGTAAAAGAATTGCTGGAACTTGTTCTATTACTTTCGAAAAGGCCATTTAACCTTTTTTCTATTCCCCATACCCCTAAGCCAAAAGGCCCGAATAAAAAAAATTAAAGAAAGGAAACGGAGCTTGAGCATTGAAAGCGCTGGAAACTACTTCTTTCCAGCTGCCTTCTTCGCGTCGCCGGCCGCAGCGGCCTTGGCGTCGCCCTCTGCAGGCGCCGCACCGGCAGTCGCTGCCGCAGTCGATGCTGCTGCCGCGGCTTCCTCGGCCTTCTTCTTCTCCTCTGCGGTCTCCTTCTTCTTGAACACCACTGCCGCGGTCCTGCTCTTCATCATGTTGACCGGGTCCTTTGTGATGTCCTTTACGTCAAGCGTGTAAACCCCCGAGAGCTTGCGCATGGCCATGTCGAACGCCTTCTTGACTGCGTAGAGGCCCTTTGCCATCACGCGGGTGCGGAACAGGCGCTCTCCTACGTGCACGTGAACCAGGCGGCCCTTTGGCGAGCCGAACGCCTGCTTCATCCCCTTGGAGATACGGTCTGCTCCTGCGACCCCGAGCGCGGTGTGCTCGCGCACAACCACGTGAGGGTACTTCAAAACAGTGAGGTAGTAGTTGGTGGACATGAGCTCCTTTTCCAAGCGCTTGTTGGCAGCCTGCCTCGCGGCCTCGATTGCGTTGTCGCGCAGCGCCAGGTCGCGCCCGCAGATCATGTCTACCTCAAGCTCGTAGTACTTGTCAGCTCCCATGTGGTACTGGCGGATCTTGGGCCTCGGAGCTCCCTTGATGTAGCTCTTGCGGGGCTTCTTCTGGGAAAGCCTGGTCCAAATCTGCTTTGACTTGAGATTGCGAACTGTCCTTGATGGTCTTACGCCCATGAAAATTCACCTTTGTTGAAACGCCAAAAACGCAAATTTCGCGGTAGGAATATGCTGCTTTGTATAAGGAGCCCCAAACGCCCGCTTTTGCCATTGTGGCAGAGAACAGTAATAGTAGCAACCAATCTTTTTATTGATTCCTTTACTGGGGTATCCGGCCAACATGCCAAACTGCACCCGTGAAAACGGCCAAGTTTTGGCCAATTGCAACACTAATTTAAGCTTAGGCGCAAGTTACTAATCATATGGCACTTCTTGATTTCCTCAAAAAGCCCGAGCCAACCGTCCCCCAGCTTACTGCGGAAAAGACGGTTTACAGGCACAGGATAGAGGAGCTGCGCAAGTACTTTGCCCACACCAAGCTTCCGCAGAACGAAATCGACAAGCAGACCTACGAGTTCTTGCGCGAGTTCTACAAGAAGTTCCTTGGAATGGACGCAAAGACTCCGATGGAAGCAATCGCGCAAATCCAGGCTTCGGCTGCAAGCGACGACGCCAAGACCAAGGCAATCGAGCTCTACAAGCAGTATTCCCAGTTCGAGAGAATGAAAATCACAGCAGGAAACTCCCAGCTCAACAAGTTCCTTCTTGCGTGCAACGACATACTGGACGCGCTCTAGGAACGCCCTGAGAGCACCGGAATAAATAGGCTATTTTCCCAGGAACTCTAGAACCTGGCAAGCCCTGCACACTTTTTTTGCGCACTTGCCCCCGCACTTTTCGCACTTGCCGGAAGGCTGTTTTGCGTTCGATTTTGCGCTTGAGCTTCCTTCCAACTGCGTTCTCAGATTAAGATACGACTTGAGCACGTTGAACTTAATCCCCGGATACTTCTTCTCGGAGTCGTTCAGGAAATCCTTCACAATGCCGCGGAACGCTTCAACTGCATACGGGCACTCGCCAAGGTGGTAGGATAGTCCCTTCAGCTCGCAGTAGTAGGCGCACTCGCGCTCTGGAACGTAGATTAGGGGCTTGATGCGCGGCACAGTAAGGCCGTCCTCGTCGTTTTCCGACACCGGACCCAAGCGCGAAACGCCATCCGGGTCGGCGCGAAGAACGTTCATCAAAAACGTCTGGCCGATGTCATCTGCATTGTGGCCGATTGCAACTTTGTTGGCCTTCAGCTTGAGCGCTGCTTTGTTGAGCAAATATTTGCGGAGCGTGCCGCAGATTGCGCACGCGCCCATCGTCCGAAACTGCGGGTCCTGCGACTTTTCGCGGAGCTTGATTATTTGGTCGAGCGAATGATTGGAGAGGTCTGAAAAGGAGTAAACAGTCAGCGCATACCCATGCGCTTTGCACAATGCTTCTGCTTTCTTTTTCGCCTTTTCCCTATACCCTTTGATTCCCTCGTCAACAAGCACGGGAACAAGAGTGATGTTTCCGATTTTCTTGGCAAGTTTGTCAAGAACGTGCAGCATCGCGGCGCTGTCCTTGCCGCCGGACACTCCGACTACGATTCGGTCGCCGCGGCGAAGCATCGCAAAGTCGCGGTTTGCCTTGCGCACCCTGCGCTCGAACAATTCACAGAAACATTGCGGGCACAAGTCGAGCCCGGAGTAATCAAGGCTAATCACGGCATTGCGCTTTTGGCAGCAGTTGCAGGTTACTTGGGAGCTCATTTTTTCTTCCTGCTCTTGTACTCTCCCCAGACTTCATAGAACACGGGAAGCAGGGACACGAAGATTATGGCAAGAACGATTACAGTAAGGGCCTCGCCTGTTGCAGGAAGCACGTTCCCAAGCGCAAACCCTGCGCCAAGGAACAAACACGACCAGACGATGCCCCCGATTGCGTTGTAGAGAGTAAACGTCGAGTAGTCCATTTTCGCGGTTCCCGCAAAGATGGGCGCGAAGGTGCGCACAACGGGCACGAAGCGCGCAAGAACGATGGCCTTCTTGCCGTGCTTGTTGTAGAACGCAGACGCCTTCTGTATATACTTGGGGTTGCGGAAGAACGAGCCTTGCTTGGAAAAGAACGCCGGGCCGAACCTGCTTCCGGTCCAGTAGCCGACCTGGTCTCCTACAAATGCGCACACGATTACCCCTGCTAGGATGAACCAGATGTCAAAGAAGCCCTTGGATGCAAAGATTCCTGCGGTAAAGAGGAGCGAGTCTCCAGGAAGGAAGAACCCGAAGAACAAACCCGACTCTGCGAACACGAAGCCAAACAGGGCAATCATGCCGAAAGTCTGCAAGACGTATTCGGCTGAGAGGAATTCAAACATGGAAAACAACTTCACCCAAAACTACTTTCTTTTCTTTGTCTTTCTCTTTGCGGAATTAATAACCTGCTCTGCCAAAAGCAAGCCGGTGACTGCGCGCGCTTCGGAGATTTTTCCCGACTTTGCCATCGCAACCGCCCTGGAAAGGGGCACCAAAACAACTTCCATCGGCTCCACTTCGTCGCCAACTTTTGGATTCTTTGGCTTGGACAGCCCGGTTGCAAGGTAGATGAACGACTCCTGGTCCGAATACCCCGGAGCGAGGCAAAAGCGGCCCAGCAGCTTGAAATTCCTTGCAACATAACCGGCTTCTTCCTCAAGCTCCCGCTTTGCAGTCTGCAAGGGAGACTCGCCGGGGTCGATGCGGCCCTTCGGGACGCAAATCTGCGTCTTGTCTATTCCGGCGAAATACTCGTTGACAAGAACGACTTGCTTTTTGTCGTCAATAGCGACAATCATAGCGTTGCTTGAGCCGCCCCGGCCCCGCATCACTTCGTAGGAAAACTCCTTGCCGTTGTCGTGGCGCACCAGGACGTCCTTGATGCAGAAGATTCGGCCTTCGAATTTTGTCTTTTCGGAGATTTTAGTTGGCACGCTTGATTTTCAACCGCCGTAGATTATACCAATTAGTTCGACTTTGTCCGCCTGCTTGAGTTTGGTCTTGCTGTGGGCAACCTTTCCGTTCAACTTTACAATAATAGTCTGCTCGTTTGCGTCAAGGGCATCGATTGCGGCCTTGATTGTGGCGCCTGCTTTGAGCTTGACTTTGCGTTTCTTGCCTTGGCAAACAACGGTTACATCCATCCAGTCCACAACCGCAAACACAATTTTTGCTGCAGCCTTTCAAAGGGTATTTATTGATGCGGCTTGCTTAATTATTCCTCTTACGCCACAGTGGATGTGGGGACTCGCGGTCCCTGAACTGTTTCGGCTATTATTGTCGGTGGCATAAAACGGAGAGTGTGAAAAATGAGTGCAACTAAATACA
>Ga0209340_1001733_pt1 | contig 14391 bp, 14 predicted proteins | sample EPASupsiteSAE323_FD_187266 | JGI IMG/M metagenome (GOLD analysis project Ga0209340, IMG submission 187266) | Bioremediated contaminated groundwater from EPA Superfund site, New Mexico - Sample SAE3-23 (SPAdes) (version 2) | ecosystem: Environmental > Aquatic > Deep subsurface > Groundwater >... | reverse complement strand
CTCGGCGTGCGAGGAAAAAGTAGGGCATTTCTCAGTCGAGGTCCACACGCGAAAGGACATCTACGAGATAATCAAGAAGTTCCCGCCATCCGGAGAAGTCGAGCGCAGGCTTTACGACGAGACCGTAAAGGGGTTCGAGCTGAACGGCCTGAATCTTCCTGATGACAAGCTTGCGCAGGTTCGCGCGCTCAAACAGAAGCTGTCCGTGCTCGAAGTTAAGTTCGGAACCAACCTCAACCTGGACAAGTCCACGATTGCATTTACCAAAGAGGAGCTTGACGGCGCGCCGGCTGATTTTTTGAACCGCCTTGAAAAAGCCGCTGACGGAAAATTCATAGTCACCATGAAGTACCCCGACCTGGAAGCAGTGATGCTCAATGCAAAAAGCGGGGAAACACGAAAGAGGATGCGCTTTGCATTCAATAATCGCGGTGTGCCGGAAGAGAACACCCGGCTTTTGGAAGAGGCAGTTCTTTTGCGTCAGCAAATTGCCAACATCAGCGGTTACGCGTCGTGGGTGGACTACCGCACCGCAATGCGCATGGCAAAGAATGCCGCCAACGTCAAGGCATTCATTTCGAACCTCAAGCCCGCAATAATCCGCAAGGCCAAGTCAGACCTGTCTGCGCTTCTTGAGTTCAAGCGCACCATTGAGCCCGGAGCCACGAGCGTCGAGTGGTGGGATGTCGCATATTTGGAAAACCAGATGAAGAAGACGAAATACGCCCTTGACGAGGACAAAGTGCGCGAGTACTTCCCGCTTGACTCGGTAATGGCCGGGTTGTTTTCCCTATTCTCGACAGTATTTGGAATCGTGTTTGAGAAAGTCGAAAACGCGAAAGTATGGCACAAAGACGTGCTCCTTTACAGCGTCGCAGACAAGCAGTCCGGGGATGTCCTTGGCTACATCTACTTTGACATGTTCCCGCGCGAGGGCAAGTACGGCCACGAGGCGATGAACCCGACAATTTCGGGCAGGCAGGTCAATGGGAAATACAACAAGCCGGTTGCAGTGGTTATGGCCAACAAGAACCCCGCTTCAAACGGAAAGCCTTCCCTGCTTGCGCACGGAGAAGTGGAGGGAATGTTCCACGAGTTCGGACACGCGTTGCACTCGACGCTGACGCGGGTGCCTTATGCAAGCCTTTCGGGAAGCAACGTGGCCTGGGATTTTGTGGAGACGCCCTCGCAAACCCTGGAGCGCTGGCCGTGGAACCCGCAGGTCATCGATATGCTTTCAGGCCACTATGCGGACCGCTCGCAGAAGATGCCTGCAAAGATGCGGGACACTTTGATTGCGCTTCGGGACATGAACCAGGGATACTCCTACGCGTCCCTTCTTGGCCGGGCTGAATTCGACGTGAAGATGCACGAGGCAGTCGGTCCTGTTGATTCAACAGCCCTTTCGGATGCGGTGATGCAGGAATACACTGGCATGGGGCCGCAGGAAGGGACGCACTTTCCCGCAACGTTCGGCCACCTGATGGGTGGCTATGATTCGGGATATTACTGCTACGCATGGTCGCGGGTTTACGCAATCGACTGCTTTTCCCAGTTCGAAAAGGAAGGCCTCTTCAACCCTGCCACCGGCGGCCGCTATCGCAAGTGGATTCTTGAAAAGGGCGACTTGCAGGACGGAGACAAATTGCTTGAAGGATTCCTGGGGAGGCCTGCGAACACAGATGCGTTTTACACGACGCTGGGCATGGCTTCAGGTGTGAAGTAAGCAAAATTCTGCGGGTTTGTGACGTGCAGAATTCGCCGGTCTTCGCAACGACTCAAAGATATGGCTTCAGGCTTTCCTTTCCGAACCTTACCTTCGGCTCCCAGCCAAAAGTTTCCCTTGCCTTGCGGCAGTCGTACTCGCGGCTGTCAGCCAGCGTGAGTATGTTCTCAACAGTCAACGACGGTTTCTTCCCAATCAGCGCAAGGCCGGCGTTGCGCAGTTGCAGTGCGCGTATTGCGAACTCCTTGGAGACGTGCTGGGTTGGTGCCACGACTCCGAGTGCGTGAGCAACGATTTCGTACGTTTCCTTCTGCGTGTGCGCCTTGCCCGTAAAGTAGAACGTGCCGCTGCGCACGAGCGGGTTTGCAATCACGGCCTCTATTGCAGTGATTGCGTCTTGGGCGTTGATGAATGAAATCTTGTTGTTCCCGGTGCCGATGATTTGCAGCTTGCCCGACTTTGCCGTCGAAAGCACTTTCGAGAATCCCTCGGTAAAGCCCTCACCGTAGAGTATGGGGAAGCGCATTATCACGTACGCGGCAGTCGACTGCCTGACAGCATCCTCGGCAAGGGCCTTGCTTTTCCCGTAGTTGTTGATTGGGTTTGCGACCGCGTCCTCGTTGATTGGCGTCGGCGAATCCTTCCGTGTGACGCTGGTAGAGGAAATGAATACCATCCTTACTTCCGCGTTTCTGCACGCCTCAGCGGCCACCTTGGTGGTGTCGGCGTTCGCCTTAATCATCTGGTCAAGAGTCGCGGAGTAATCTATTTTTGCAGCGAGGTGCACGAAGTCCGTTGCACCGGCAATCTTTTGCGCAAGGCCGTCCGTGTCGTCAAGCTGGTCCTTTACGATGAACAGCGCCGGGTGTGCCTTGCAGAAGCTCTCGCTTACTTTGTTGCAGGCGTGCTTGCGCAGCTCCCATTCGCCCTCGTCGTCGCGTACGATGGCAATCACGCGGTAGCCTTTCTGAAGCAGTGACGTCACAAGGAGCTTCCCAAGCCGGCCTGCGGCGCCGCTGACTGCAATGGTGTGCGCCGGCTTTGCTGGCGCGGACTTGGTTTTTGCAACCACAGTCTTTGTCTTTACGGTTTTTTTGCTTTTCATCGGCTTTGCACGCAAAAGATTAGGCGCAAGCCCGGATTAAAAACATCCTTCACAGTAAGGAACGGTAAAAATAAGAAAAATTGAAAAAAGAAAGGAAATTATTTGAGCTTGGCGTCGTAGTCTCCCGCGCGCAGCTTCTTGCCCGCTTCCTTTGCGTTCAGGCCGTCCACTGTTGCGCCGAGGCTGAGGCAGCTTCCGATTACTTCGGACACCTGCGCCTTGAGCGTCTTTGCAAGGGTCGCGTCGGTCTTCATCTTCGCGACCTTGACGCACTGCTCGATGGTCATGTTGCCGATGACCTTCTTGCCCTTGGCTCCGACCTCTTCCTTGACCGGCTCCTTAAGCCCAAGCTCCTTCTTGATAAGCGACGACATCGGCGGGGTGCCGACAGTGATCTCGAAGGTCTTCGAGCCCTTGTCAACTACTACCGTGACCGGCACCTGCATTCCTGCGAAGGCCTTGGTCTTTTCGTTGATCTGGGCCACTACCATTCCCACGTTCACACCGGTCGGCGCCAATGCTGGCCCGAGGGGTGGTGCGGGTGTTGCCTTTCCGCCATCTATCATGGCGTTTACTGTAACGTTTGCCATATTCAATTTCACCTTTCAATCGAAAATTACTGCGGAAGCACGCGTATGGTGTTCAGCTTGATCGTGACCGGGATGGGTACTGCCACCTCGATGAGTTCGACTGTGACGTCATCCTTTTCAGTGTCCACGCGCACGACCTTCGCTTTCTCGCCCTTGAACGGCCCGGAGACAACCTCAACCAGCTGCCCGCGGTTGATGATGACCTCGATGGGCTTGCTTTCAAGGAACGTAGAAATGTCAGCAATCTGCATAGTGTTCGCAAGCAGGCCCTTGACGTGGGGTACGTTCTGGATTGCCTGCTTTGCGTCGAATTCGTTGTCCGCCTCTGCAATGAGGTATCCCTTGAGCATGGGCGAAACTACGAGTGCCTTGACCGGGAGCTTGAACTTGCGGATTTTTTCGTAAAGCATGTCCGCGACTATGCTTTCTTGCCCTGCTGTGACGCGGTAAGTGTATAGTGCCATACGATAATTGACCTCCTAATGCTTCTTGGTTCAGACTTGGCGCAGGTAATACCAGAATATGGAAATGGCAAAGCCGATTGCGCCGATGACTACCATCCCAAGGGCGGTGCTCTTTGCAATGTGCTCGTATTCCTCGCCTTTTGGCTTGTGCGTGACGTTGAGCACGCGTTCAGACTGGCTGATGAAGTCGGAAACCATTGCGCCAATGTCCATAAGTTCTTCTTGCACCTTTTGTCTTTGTAATCGTTAAATGAAGTCGATGTTTTCGACTGCCTCTCCTGCAGTCTGAGCTGAGGGTGCTTTTTCGCGCACTCCTGAAAGCACTGCAAGGACGCGCACTCCGCGGTTCTTGATGTTGTCATCAACCGTTGCGCCCCAGATGATGTGGGCGTCCGGTGCGATGCTGCGGCTTATTGCGGTGACTGCAGCCTCGGCCTCGCCGAGGGTCATGTCTGAGCCGCCGGTTATGTTGATGAGCGCCTTTGACGCGCTTGAAACGTCCATGTCCAAGAATGGTGAAGTCAGGGCCTTCTCCGCAGCCTGCACGACGCGGTCGGGCATGTCGCTTCCTTCCATCTCTCCCAAGCCTATCATCGCGTTGCCGGAGTCGCCAAGTATTGTGCGAACGTCCGCAAAGTCCAGGTTTACCAATCCCGGCTTGGTGATGAGCTCCGCAATCCCCTTGACTGCGTTCGCAAGAACCATGTCCGCTGCCTTGAACGCCGCGTTGAGTGGCAAGTCAGGAACGTATTCCAAAAGCTTGTCGTTGGGGATCACGATAGTAGTGTCAGCTTCGCGCTTGAGCTTGTCCAAGCCCTTTGCGGCGTTTTCCTTGCGCTTCAAGCCTTCTGAAGAGAATGGCGTTGTTACGATTGCGATGCAGAGTGCGCCGGACTGCTTTGCTGCACGTGCAATCACGCTCGCGGAGCCCGTTCCGGTCCCGCCTCCCATGCCGCAAGTTACGAACACCAGGTCGGCGTTTCCGACAATGTCCTTGATTTCCTGCTCGGACTCCTGTGCAGCGGCCTCTCCCACTTCGGGGTTGGAGCCTGCCCCAAGGCCCTTTGTCTTCTTTCTTCCAAGTATCATGCGCTTGTCAGCACGGGTCTTGAGCAGGTGCTGTGCGTCGGTGTTCATCGCAACCAGTCGCGCGCCGGTGACCCCGACTTCCTGGATGCGGTTAAGCGTGTTGTTTCCCGAGCCTCCGGTGCCCACGATGCAAATCTTTGGCCGGTTCTCTTCGAGTATCTTCAAAAGCTCGATGTCGTCGTCGTTCATCGGCTTTCCGGGCTCGGTTACCACTGTGCGTGACACGGGTATTCCGGGGCCTTTTGAGAACATGTCCTCGAAGTTTACTGACATATTTATCCACTTCCAAAGCTGATAAGTTGGTTAGTGCCGGCAAAGGTTAAAACCAATTGTGATGCGTCCGCACCGCTCTGCCTTCGCCGGAATCCAAAATCAGCCTTCGGCTGGGAGTTAACAACAGAAGTAGGCTTGGAATAATTCTTAATGGTTTGCAATTTCCCTTCTGCACATGCAATCTTTGTTTGTTGGTGAGGGGTGCCTAGCCCGTCGAGGTGGCTTTCTTGGCGCAATCCGCGTCAACGACCTGCCTTGTCACGTTTCCAAGGAAGAGCTTGGCGACGCCGCAGTTCTCGGTGTACTGGTAAAGCGTGGTCGTGGCGTCCGTGACTCCCTGCGTGTAGCCTTCCTTGTATGCTGAAAGCGAGTCGTTGTATCGTTGCTGCTGGTATGCGCCCCAGCCGATGTAGCCGAGTGCCGCGACAAGCAGCACCACGAGTATACCAATGGCTATTTTTGCCTTCTTCGACGTCCGTTCAGCCGACTTTGTGAAATCCATTGAATTCTTTCTCCGGTTGCCAATAAATAGCCTGCGGGCCCCTATCCCGCGCAGCTGCCCGTAAGTCCCAGGCCAGTCTGGCGGATGTCGGGAATGCTCCCTTCGGTGTAGATTAGCGTGACGTTCTTGAACTCATAGTACGTGCCAGCAGGCTCGCCGTAGCAGGGGTTGCTGCCGATGCCGAACGTTCCGTTTGAAAGCACGATTTCCTGGCCTGGCCGGAAGCTCTGCGAACCCACGGGGACCCAGAATCGGGCTACTTGACTGTCAACGCCAAGCTCAATTTCCGTAAGCACCAGCGTCTTTTTTGCGTTGTTTGCAACCGAAAGCGAGTAGTTGCCGGCATCAAGCCTTGAAAACGATATCGAGAACGGCGTCGCTTGCGCCCAGTATTGGCCCATCTGCCGTTCCTTTGCCACCTGGTTGAGCGAAGGGATGACCGTCATCGTGCCAACTGCGACCAGCCCAATCATGAGTACTGCGCCAAGTATCACGAGGTATTCCGTCGAGGCCTGGCCGCGCGAGATTTTCATCCACCTTACGAGGCAGGCGCGCATTTTAACCGTTTCCAGAAAGCGAACCCCGGCGAGCTGCGAAAACAGGCCGGGGGGCAAGCGCCGTGAAGCATTCGACATCACCGTTTTAATCTTCCTTGCATTAATCTGCTTGCAAAACGGAGTATGACCATAATGCCTACCTGCCTCAACACTTACAAGGCCCGGTGCTTCGATGTCGAGGCCGGGATTAACGTCGCGGTTCTCAACGACGAGACCGCGCGTAAGCTCAACATCGAGAAGGGCGACCGCATCCTCATCTCCTACGGCAGGAAGAAGGTCATCGCGCTTGCGGACTACTCCGACAAGTACGTGCGGACCGATGAGATCAGCCTCTTTGCGGACGTATCTTCCAAGCTTGGCGAATGCGAAGGAAAGCAGATTTGCGTCGAGAAGGCGCAGAGGCCGCAGAGCCTTGACTACATCCGGAAGAAGATGGACGGCACGAACCTTACCGAAACCGAAATCGGCCAAATCATTGACGACCTGATGGTGGAGAGCTTCTCAATAGCCGAGCTTTCGGCGTTCGTCACTGCGGTGTACATCCGCGGCCTTGCACCTGATGAGATAGTCGGGCTTACGAAGGCGATGGTGCGCTCCGGCGAGGCCATGAGCTTTCCGAAAAGCGCGGTTGTTGCAAGCGAGCACAGCATCGGGGGCGTTGCAGGTGACCGTGTCTCGATGCTAATCGTCCCGATCATAGCCTCCTGCGGCATTACCATACCAAAGACCGCGTCGCGTGCAATCAGCTCTGCCAGCGGCACTGCTGATGCGATGGAAGTGCTTGCGCCTGTCAACCTCACACGCGAGCAAGTGGAGGACGTCGCGAAGAAAACCGGCGGCGCGCTGGTGTGGGGTGGCGGGGTCAACATCGCAATAGCGGATGACAAGCTCATCCAGGTGCGCCACCCGCTTAGGCTCGACCCGTCGGGGCTGCTTCTTTCAAGCATACTTGCAAAGAAAAAAGCCGAGGGCGCGAAGCACGTCCTCCTCGACATCCCGGTCGGCCGCGGAAGCAAAATCGACGACTTAAAGGAGGCCAACTCGCTTGCAAACAGCTTCAAGATGCTGTCCTCGCGCCTTGGCATGCACCTGAACTGCATAATCACCGACGGTTCGGAGCCCGCGATGAACTCGATAGGCCCAAGCCTTGAGGCCAAGGCGGTGCTTGAGACCCTTGCTGACTGTGGGAAGTCAAACCAGCAGCTTGCGGAGAAGGCCGTGATAATGAGTTCGGTCATCCTGCAGATGGCAAAGAAGATGGACAAGGACAAGGCCTACGAGCTTGCAAGAAAGCAGCTGGAGTCCGGCGCAGCTGACCGCAAGTTCCGCGAAATCATCGGCGCGCAGGGAGGAAACCCCGAAGTGAAGGCTTCGCAAATCAAGCTTTCAAAGGAAAAGACCTGCATCAAGTCCAAAGTCGATGGCAAGGTCGGCCACATAGACAACAAGGCCATCTTCCGGTTGTGCCGCGCCCTTGGCGCGCCTTCGGACAAGCAGGCCGGCCTTATCCTCAAAGTCAAGAAGGAGCAGCACATCAAGAAAGGCGACGTGCTCTTCGAGGCGTATTCGTCCTCGGCGCGCTCGCTTGATTATGTGTGCTCGCGCATAGACCAGTACCCGGTTATCGAGATCGAGAAAGTAATCCTCGACATGATTTAATGGCGGCAGGGACTCTTTGGCGGTTTGGCCGAAATGCGCGAAACGCCCCAAGAGCCGACGCTTAACCTAAACAATGAAATAGCCTGAAAAAGTAATGAAATGGCCCTTTTTGCATTCCGGGCATAAGACGTGCTGACATGATTCGGACCAAGATAGACGACCTGATTGACCTCATCAAGCTTGGCGACCTCACCGTAGGCGAGGCAGCAAAGCGGCTGGACTGGTCCCCGGACGCGGTTGACCGCATAGTCAAGCTTCTGGAAGCCCACTCGGTGGTTGACCTTTACTATCCGCTCAACATTGCGGAGGACCCGGTAGTCACGCTCAAGACCGAACTGTCCGAACGCGCAATCCCCAAGCCAGCATCCGAGATGGTGGACTCCTATTCCGTCAAGTCCGAAGAGGGAAACCTGGTCACAACTGTCAAGGTGTTCTTCGACAACTTCTCGCGCAGGCCGGTGTACCACGTCGACGTGCCCTCCGTCAGCCCCTACAGCCGGATTTACTTCTCATATTTGCAGGACGAGATTGCAAAGGACGCGCCAGCTGACGCATCTGGCGCGTTCGGCTCCAAGAAGGGCCAGACTGCTGCCGAGAAGTACGCGATGGTCAGCGCAAAGATCAAGGCGGAGCTTGCGCCTGCTGAAAAGGACCTTTCGGTGCTTGCGGGAATCATCGCGCGCTCGATGTACGGCCTTGGCGACATCGACGTCCTGATGCAGGACGCCAATACTGAGGAAATCATAATCAACCGGGGCGAGGAGCCCATCGGAGTATACCATCGCAAGTACGGCTGGATGCACACCAACCTCTTTGTCGGGACCGACGAGGACGTCTCGAACATGGCATCGCTCATTTCGCGGCGTGCAGGAAAGCAGGTGAGCATCCTCTCACCCCTTCTGGACGCGCAGCTTGACACCGGCGACCGTGTGAACGCCACCCTCATGCCGATATCATCCGCAGGCAACACGCTCACGATCCGCAAGTTCTCCCGCGACCCGTGGACCATAGTCAATCTGGCATACGGCGCAAACAAGACGCTCTCACCGGAGATGGCCGCGCTGATATGGCAGGCAATACACTACGAGTTCAATGTGCTCATAGGCGGAGGGACCGCAAGCGGAAAGACTTCCATGCTCAATGCGGTGTTCTCGCTAATACAGCCGCACCACCGCGTGGTCACTATCGAGGACACGCGCGAGTTGATGCCCGCAAAGTACGAATGGAACTGGGTGCCCCTCATCTCGCGCTCCGCAAACCAGGAAGGGAAAGGCGAAGTGACCACCCTTGACCTGATGATTAACGCGCTCCGTATGCGCCCCGACCGCATCATACTCGGAGAAATCCGCAGGAAAGCCGAAGCGGAGGTATTGTTCGAGGCGATGCACACGGGTCACTCAGTGCTCTCGACAGTGCACGCGGATACTGGCGTGCAGCTCATCAACCGCCTCACGCACCCGCCGATTGAGATTCCAGAGAACGAGCTCGAGGCCATAAACCTTGTTGTCATGCAGTACCGCGACAGGCGGAAGAACCTGCGCCGCACTCTTGAGATTTCCGAGGTCATCCCGACCGATGGCATGCCCGACCTCAACCACGTATACTTGTGGAGGCCGCGCTCGGACGAGTACGAGTTCGTCAAGGCGCCGTCGCGCTACTACGACTACATGAACATGCACACCGGTCTCATCGAGCGCGAGATCATCGAGGACCAGCAGAACAAGGCCGCAATCCTGGACTGGATGAACGCATGGAAGTGGAACAACGCCGACCAGGTCGGCGCAGTCATGAAGGCCTACTACGCCGACGAGCCATCGATCATTGACGCGGTCGAGAAGAACATCTCGCCGGAGAAGGTCTGAGCGCGATGCAGCAGATCAAGCAGGTGCGCATACCGTTTTTGCTGATTCAGCCGCGGCGCGGCTTTTCGCACAAGATGCACAACATAGCCGCCAACATACTGATGCTTGTGCCCAACGTGCGCAATGACCTGGTGCAGCTGTTCGAGAACTTCGACCCGGAGGATTACATCGGCGCTTCGATGTTCTCGGCGGGCATAATCGCGTTCTTCCTCGGGTTCATGTTCTTCTTCATCACGTTGGTTGGTGCCGAGCTGAGCATGCTTTTCCTTGTAGGCGTGACTGCGCTTGCGTTTGTCAGCGCGCTTGCGTTCTACCTCTACTACCCGACGATAATGCTCCGCAAGATTGCGCAGCTGACCGACAACGAGCTGGTGTTTGCGCTGCGCGAGCTTTCGCTGCAGATAGAGTCGGGAGTCACGCTCTACAACGCAATGCTCAACGTGGCGCAGGGCAATTACGGCTACGCGTCCCGCGCATTCGCAGTCACGGTGCGCGACATCAACAACGGGGTCCCCGAAAAGAAGGCGCTTGAGCGCATGGCGCTGCGCAGCCACAGCGAGTACCTCAAAAAAATAGTCTGGCAGCTGCTCACCGCGCTCGATTCGGGAGCGCCCCTCAACGACACGCTGCGGAAGATCGTGGACAACCTCATGGTGGACCGCAGGCAGCTGGTCAAGGACTTCTCAGCGAGCCTCAATTTCCTCGTGCTTATGTATATGCTCGTGGCAGCGGCAATTCCATCCATCGGCATGACTTTCCTCATCCTGCTTTCGACGTTCTCAGGCATAGGCCTGGGCGAGGAGGCTTACCTCGTGATCCTATTCGGCACGTTCCTTGGCCAGATAGGCCTTATCGGCTACATCAACTCATCGAGGCCAGCAGTATGAAGCTAGGTTCATTTTACAGGCGCATCGGCGAGTTCCTGCCCCTCAAGCAGCGCAACCTCCTCCAGGACAGGATAAACAAGGCCGGCGCTTCGGAGGATGCCTCGCGCTGGCTCGGGAAGCGCACAATCTATTCCGTACTGGTGGGCATGATTTTCTCGGTCCTTCCACTGGTTTTCTATTTTACCGGCCTGAAGTTTTCGATAATCGACTTCGGCTCGTTTTCGCCCCTCTTTGTGGCCGTGCTGTGCATCTGGTTCTTCTTCATAGGTGCCGCAATAGGGCTTTTCGCGTCCTACCTGCTGATTTACTATTCCATAGTCTCGCGTGCGGAACAGGTCGAGCGCGTGCTGCCGGAGTTTTTGCTGATGATTGCCGCAAACCTGCGCGCAGGGATGACGCCGTTCAACGCGTTTCGCCGCTCGGCGACTGCGGAGCTCGGCCCGCTTGAGAAAGAGATTCAGATTGCCGCGGTGAAGGCCGGTTCAAGCCAGTCGCTTGCCGAGGCATTGAGCTCGATTTCGGACCGCATAGACTCGGAAATACTTGAGCGCACAATCACGCTTTTTGAAAAGAGCGTGCGTTCAGGCGGCCAGCTTGCAGAGCTTCTCACCGCAATATCGGAAGAGGTGCGAAGAAACCAGGAGCTCAAGGCGGACCTCATCACCTCGACGCGCTCCTACACCATGTTCCTGTTCTTCATCATACTCGTAGTCAGCCCCTGTCTGCTTGCGGTCTCCGCCCAGTTTTTGGACATCTATTCGGGGATAAAGGGCCAGTTTTCCGGCGAGGCGATAGAGGGCTATTCGCTGCCGTTCTTCTCCGGCGACGTCGTCATCAATTCCGACTACGCCATCTTCATCTCCTATATGTCGCTTGTAGGCACCGCATTCTTTGCCTCGGTACTGATGGGTGTGATTTCGAGAGGAAAAGTGCTGTATGGCATCAAGTATTTCCCGTTCCTGGCCATAGGATCCATCATCGTGTTCCAGATTGCGCGCGGCGTGACAAGCGGGATATTCACGAATTTCTGAGCTTTTTTCTGAGTCACTTCCACAAGCAGCAGGTCCGGAAAACGTCTCCCAGCTATTCGGTTAATATTGGCCGGTGCGAATTCTTTTGGTATGACTACTGGCAGAGGTGCCCTGCAAGGCAACAGTTGTTCCGGTTTGACCCTGCGCCAGCTGGAAACCGGCCTTGCTGACCGGAGAAGGAGCGCCAAAAAGTCCGAGTTCCTGCTCAGGCAGTCCCTGTTGAAAGCGCCTTGGGAAGAGCAGCCCGACGGGTCGCGCGGCAGTGAAAACGAGGTGCTTAAGGTTCGGCGGTATCTGGCCGAAAAGTTCGGTCGTGCCAGGTCCGGTTATCGCTTCGTTTTGGACGTCCTCCCGCGGCAGTCCTCTTTATCCCCAAACGTGCAGGCGGTCATCCGGCACGAGGTTTCCCCCGACATCCCGCGGGAAAGCCTGTCATCCCTCTTCAAGACCAACAAGCCGCAGTGCATCTCCCAAAAAATCAAGAACGAACTTTCAAAGCTCAACGTCAAGGCGACCGTGAGCGTTGACGTGTCCTCTGAGACTCCGCGGATACACGTAATCCACCACGAGGTCGCATTCACAGACCACCAAGCAGCACTGCTTGACTGGGTAGCCGAACAAAAGTTAGTGATAAGCAGTTTCGAAAAAAACGTCAAAGAAAAAATCAAGAAAGGCTGATCCTGCGGAAATCATTTCAAGAGCTCTGCTGCGCGCTCCTGCCTGATGTTCCTTTCGGAAATCATCTTCTCGGCAATCTCGTCAACCTGCTTTCCCTTCGCGCCAGCCGCAACAGCGACGTTTCGCGCGTGAAGCTCCATGTGCCCTCGTTGGATTCCCTCGGTTGAGAGCGCTTTGAGCGCTGCGAAATTCTGGGCAAGGCCGACTGCTGCGATGATTTGCGCAAGTTCGCCTGCGCTCTTTACCCCAAGCATCTTCACAGCAATCTTTGCCGTGGGGTGGGTCTTGGTAGCACCGCCTACAAGGCCAACAGCCATCGGGATTTCGATTTCGCCCTCCAAGTCTCCTGACTTGGTCTTCTTGTATCTTGTAAGCGGCATGCAACGGCCAGACATCGAAGCAAACGAGTGTGCTCCTGCCTCGACTGCCCTCCAGTCGTTTCCAGTTGCAATGACTACTGCATCGATTCCATTCATCACGCCCTTGTTGTGAGTTGCCGCACGGAAGTTGTCCGCTGCCGCGAACTCGTAGGCGTCCAGTATTCCCTCGATTGCTTCCTCGCCGACGACTTCCTTTTTCCAAACAGCTTTGGCTTTTGCGATTCGTTGAGTAGCAACGTTTGACAAGATTCTCAATCTTGCTTTTGCCCCGGTCAATTTCTCGAATTCAGGCGCGAGCATCTCGCAGAATGTATTTACCGCGTTCGCGCCCATCGCGTCCCTGCAGTCTATGAAAAGGTAGATTACGAGCATTTTCCCACGGGGCGTGTCATACTCCTTGACATCGATTTCCTTTACCCCGCCGCCGTACTTTACCATCGGAGCGTCGGGCTTGTTTGCAAGCTTGATGATTTCCTTCTTCTTTGCAATGATTTCCTTTGCCGACTTCTTGGCATCAGGGACATTAACGAGCTGAATTTGGCCAATCATGATGGGGTCCGTCGAGCCCGTCTTGAACCCTTCCGGCAGCGCCATCTTGGCGCCGTTGCTTGCAGCGGCAATGACCGAAGGCTCCTCGGTTGCCATGGGAATGACTTTTTCCTGGCCGTTGATTACAAAGTTCACTGCAACTCCAAGAGGGAGCTGGAACGTTCCGATTGCGTTCTCGACCATCCTGTCAGCAGTCTCAAAGCCAAGCGCGTCGGATGATTCGAGGACCTTGATTTCGTCATCAGAAAGGCTGGAGAATTCCTTGATTTTTGCAAGGCGTTCCTTGCGGGATAGTTTGTAGAAGCCGGAGAAGGAAGTCATCGAAAGAAAACACCTGTTGTTTTTGTTGAATTGAAAATGCAAAATCATCCTATTGTTGAATCTGAAAGAATCTTTATCCTCGAATCCAACTTGTTCTTTTTCAGGAATGCAACTGCTTCCTTGGGCACCATCTTTTCCCACGAGGAGCCGCCTTTGATTATCTTCTCGCGGATTGCAGTAGCAGAAATCTTTCCAACAACCTTCTGGTTGATGATTTTTATCCCGTCGCGTACGCTCGCGTTGTAAATCGAAAACAGGTTCTGGGTGTAGTCGTTTGCAGTAAACACTGCGTCCACTTTCGGTGCGTACGAAAGCACGCGCGCAGGCCACAACCCCGATTCAGGAGTGTCCGGCACCGGTATTACGTATGCGCGGTCGGCAAAGCCGTTTGCTCGAAGCACCGCGTAAATCATCTCGATGCGTTCGCCAGTTGTAAGCGGGTTCCTGCCGGTCAGGTTTTCCTGCGACGAGCCGATTATTATGGTCACTTCGTCGTATCGGGAAAGTATTTCCTTGAGTGCCGAAAGGTGGCCGTTGTGTATTGGCTGGAACCTTCCGATGAAGAGTGCGCGGGTCATTTTACCACCAATACTTGTCGTAAGTGCCTTTCAAATTGATTTGCATCTTCGCTACCTGACGATTTGGAGCTGCTTTTTTAATGGCAGGCAGCCGAATACTATTTCAAACCAACCTACTTAAGTCAATGGACAAAATTGAC
>Ga0209340_1001731_pt1 | contig 14407 bp, 15 predicted proteins | sample EPASupsiteSAE323_FD_187266 | JGI IMG/M metagenome (GOLD analysis project Ga0209340, IMG submission 187266) | Bioremediated contaminated groundwater from EPA Superfund site, New Mexico - Sample SAE3-23 (SPAdes) (version 2) | ecosystem: Environmental > Aquatic > Deep subsurface > Groundwater >... | reverse complement strand
CGGCTGCGGCTGCTCGGCGGTGATGCTGTGCGGACCGCTGCTGGCTAAGATGTTAACCGGGGAGATTAAACGCCTTCTCCTGGTAGGAACCGGGGCCTTGATGAGTCCCACTACCAGCTACCAAGGCGAAACTATACCGGGTATAGCGCACGCGGTAGCCATTGAAATGGGGTAGACGTGGGAATTAACCACAGACCTTCATGACCACGGAAGTGGTTACCGGTAGTGGGATGAAAACACATTTGTTACTTGGTCTAGGCCCTATATGTTACAGGTTCAGCATTGTGCTTTCAGGGCAGATGGACAAGGATTAAAACTGATTTACCCAGATAGATTTCTAATAAGTGAGGAAGAAATGATGGTTCCACTATATATGGCGTTTATTGTTGGCGGGGGCTTGTGCTTGATTGGTCAGTTGATAATGGACCTGACCAAGCCGGAGATAACTCCGGGTCATATATTGGTTGGGTATATAACGGCCGGGGCTATTCTCAGCGGATTGGGTCTTTATAAGCCGCTGGTCAAACTTGGCGGAGCCGGCGCCACCATTCCTCTAAGCGGTTTTGGGCATCTGTTGACCGAAGGGGTAAGCAAAGCAGTGGAGCAAAAGGGCTTGCTGGGAGCCTTCAGCGGGGGCTTGGAGGCTGCGGCGGCCGGCATTGCGGCAGCCATTATCTTTGGCTATGTGACTGCCGTATTGTTTAATCCCAAAGGCTAAGGAGGCAGCCATGCGAGTCGGAATACCGCGCGGACTCTTTTATTATTACTATTATCCACTGTGGAAGACCTTTTTTCGCGATCTGGGGGCGGAGGTGGTCACATCAGCGGCTACTAATCGTTTGACCATAAATCTTGGCAGCGAATATTCGGTAGATGAGGCTTGTTTGCCGGTCAAGGTCTACTATGGGCATGTCCGGGAGTTGTGCGTAAGCGGTCTGGACTATCTGTTTGTACCTAGATTGGTCAGTGTGGAACCCCGATCTTATATATGTCCCAAGTTTATGGGTATACCGGACATGATCAGGGCGCAGGTTCCTAATCTCCCGGAACTGATTGATATTACGATCGATGTCAGTCGGGATGATAAGTTTTTAAAGCGGGACATAATCAAGGTGGGAAAAATGTTGGGTGGCAACCAGCGATCCATTCAAAAAGCCTATGAACATGCTTTAAATGAAAACTGGCGTTGTTACGAGATAGCCCGGCAGGGCTGGACCATGGGCGAGGCCATCTCCCTTTGGGAGGGCGGAGCTCCCGAGAAAGGCGCTCCAGGGGAACTTGAAATCGCCGTACTGGGCCATGGCTATTCACTTTATGACGAGGGTTTATCCATGGGTATCATACAAAAATTGCGGAGAATGGGATGCCGGGTGCATTTGCTGGAATGCCTGGACCCGGCAGTGGTGGAAAGGGAGGCGGCCACCCTGCCTAAACGTGTATTCTGGACGCTGGGCCGCAAGATTATGGGGGGAGTAATCCATCTCGATAAGCGGCCGGAAATCGACGGTATAATCTATCTGGCCTGTTTCGGCTGCGGCCCGGATTCACTGATTGGGGAAATGGCTGAGCGCCATGCCGAAGCTAAACCCTTTATGCTGCTTACCATTGATGAACACAGCGGTGAGGCCGGGCTCCTCACCAGGCTGGAGGCTTTTTGCGATATGTTGAAACGAAGGAGGCAAGCCGGTGAGAGTAAGCTTCCCGCATATGGGTAATATGTATATACCCTTAAAGGCGCTACTGCAGGGTATCAAGGTTGATGTGGTGGTTCCGCCGCCGGTAACCGCGCGCACTCTGGAGCTGGGGATAAAATACTCGCCGGAATGCGCTTGTTTGCCTTTGAAGATTAATGTCGGCAACTTTATTGAGGCTTTGGAGAATGGGGCCGATACTATTGTTATGGCCGGGGGCTGGGGCCCCTGTCGTTTTGGCTACTATGCCCAGGTAGAGCGGGAGATACTCAAGGAGCTGGGCTACAGTTTTGAGATGGTGGTTCTGGAGGCGCCGGATTCCAAGCTCTCGAGCCTGCTTAAACAGATCAAAGCTCTGGGACAGAACGCCACGCTTAAAGAGGCGTATCAGGCAATTAGATTTGGCTGGTTCAAGCTGAACGAGGCGGAGATACTGGAAAAGAAACTCGAATACCTCCTGCCCCGGGTAATAGAGGCTGACCGCCTGGAGCAGATTTATCAGAAGGGAATCTGGCTAATTGACCAGGCGGATGACCGGATAGGCGTGCAAAAATCGCGGATGAATACGATTCAGGCCATGGAGGCCCTGCCGCAAACCCAGGAAGAGATTCTGAAAATTGGTTTGATTGGTGAGATATACACCATCCTGGAACCCAGCACGAATTGTCATGTTGCTCGTCATCTGGGGCGCATCGGCGTGGAAGTGACCCGTTCCATCTATATCAGCGATTGGGTGAACGATCACCTGCTGGGCGGCCTGGTGAAGCAATCCAATCACCGGCACATTATGCGCAGCTCTCGCCCCTATCTCAACTATCAGGTGGGTGGCCACGGACGGGAGACGGTGGGCAACGCCGTCGATTTCGGCCGCCGTAATTATGACGGGATAATCCAGATCGGCCCCTTGACCTGTATGCCGGAGATAGTAGCTCAGTCCGTATTAGGCAGGGTGAGCGAGGCGGAGGGGATTCCCTGCATGACCATATATTTTGATGAACATTCGGGAACTGCCGGGGTTTATACCCGTTTGGAGGCCTTTATCGATATGCTGAAGCGCCGCAAGAACTGTACCGGAAGGACTATGGCGGAGGAGGAAGCCCATGCATTATTATCTGGGTGTTGATATAGGTTCGGTAAGCAGCAATTTTGTTTTGTTGGATAGTAGGAAACGATTGGCGGCCAAACTCTACCTGCGAACCCAGGGCAATCCGGTTCAGGCTATTCAGGAGGGTTTTGCCCGGCTTAAGGCGGCAGCACCCGGACGCTTTGATATCAGAGGTGTAGGCACCACCGGCAGCGGCAGACATCTGGCCGCCGTGATGCTGGGGGCGGATGTAGTGAAAAATGAGATTACCGCCCATGCGGTAGCGGCGTCATCGCTTATACCGGAGGTAAGAACCATAATAGAGATTGGCGGTCAGGATTCCAAAATCATTATCATGCGGGACGGAATAGTCAACGATTTTGCCATGAACACGGTTTGCGCCGCCGGAACCGGATCTTTTTTGGACCAGCAGGCCTCGCGTTTATGCGTTGCTATAGAGGACTTCGGCGACCGGGCTCTGCAAGCAACCGGCTCAGTAAGAATAGCTGGACGCTGCGGGGTTTTCGCTGAATCCGACATGATTCATAAACAGCAAATGGGCTACCCGCTGGAGGACATAATGATGGGTCTGTGTGAGGCCCTGGTCAGAAACTATTTGAATAACGTAGGCAAGGGCAAAAAGATCGAGGCTCCGGTAGCTTTCCAGGGCGGAGTAGCGGCCAATGTGGGTATAAGGGCGGCCTTTGAACGAGTTCTGAAAACCCGGGTACAAGTGCCGTCTCACTATGAGGTAATGGGGGCGATTGGGGCTGCTATCCTGGCCGAGGAGCAGTTGAGTGCCAGCGGAAAGCCAAGTACCTTCAATGGTGAGGCCTATGTCAGCGGCGGAAGCTTTTCTACCCGCAGCCATGATTGCGCCGGCTGCCCCAATCTTTGCGAGGTGGTCTGTATCAAACGTGATAATCAACCCATCGCCTATTGGGGTGACCGCTGCAAGAAATGGGAAAATAGCCTGGAAGCCAGACTGGCGTAAATTAAGCTCTTGACAATATGCAACAATAGTTTTTTAATTGGAACATACATTTGAATAATCTACTGGGGGGGCTCCATAAACCGGGGCTGAGATAAGAGCGGAAACTCTTGACCCTTTATACCTGATCTGGTTAATGCCAGCGGAGGGAAGTATTTTACTTGTAAATAGCAGGTGAACCGCATTTCTGGCTGGTTCACCTGTTTTTTGTGAGAGGAGACATGAAGTGAAACATGTTTTAACCATCGCCGGCTCGGATACCTGCGGCGGGGCCGGGGTGCAGGCCGACCTCAAGACCATAAGCGCTTGGGGGGCCTATGGCCTGAGCGTATTTACTTCGCTGACTGCGCAGAATACCCGGGGAGTAGGAGCTATCCAGGAACTGGAGCCGTGGTTTATTCAAAGCCAACTGGATGCTATTTTCACTGATATAGCGGTGGATGCCATCAAGATTGGCATGCTGGGCAGCAGTGCGATTATCGCAACGGTGGCGGAGTATCTGGAGCAGTTTGCGGTTCCCATAGTGCTCGACCCGGTAATGGTGGCCAAAAGCGGTGATCGGCTGCTGCAACGCTCGGCTATCAACACACTTAAAAAGCTGCTTATTCCCTTGGCTACCGTCATTACCCCCAATCTACCGGAGACGGAAGAATTGCTTGGTCATCCGGTGAAAACCCTGGAGGCCATGGAGGAGGCCTGCCACGAATTACTGGCCTGGGGCATTCCCTGGGTGGTAGTGAAGGGCGGTCATTTGGAAGGGGAACCGGTGGATATGGTCGGGCACGGGGATGAAATTATGCAGTTAAGCGGTAAACGGGTAGCCGGCAATAAAAATCATGGAACCGGCTGTACCTTTTCTTCGGCGATAGCGGCGGGAATTGCGCTGGGTTTGGCGATACCGGAGGCTATCACCCGAGCCCGGGATTATCTGCAAACGGCCCTGGAAAATGGTTTTGCCATCGGCCAGGGAGTTGGGGTTTTGCACCATTTTGCCGGTTTCAATCGGGATATATTTAGGGAGGGAGTCAAGTGCTGAAACGATGTATGGAAATCTGGGATGAAGTAAGGCAGGGCAGCCCGTTGGTTCATTGTATAACCAACTATGTTACCGTCAATGATGTAGCCAACATTATTCTGGCGGCCGGGGCTTCGCCGGCGATGGCGGAGCATCCTGAGGAAGCGGGCGATTTCGCTCAGCTGGCGCAGGGGCTGTACCTGAACCTGGGGACATTGACCAGTGAACAGGAACAGGCGATGATAGCGGCGGCAAAGGGGGCCCGTGATGTTGGTATTCCCTTGTTAGTCGATCCGGTAGCCTGTGGCGTGATTAAACGCAAACAGGAGGTTCTGGCCCAATTGATAAGTCAGGGAAGGGTCAGTGTAATCAAGGGCAATGGCGCGGAGATCAAAAGCCTGGCCGGCATGAGCGCCAATGCCCGGGGGGTGGATTCCCTGGACAGCGGAGCAGGCCTGGATGAAGCGTGCAGGAACCTGTCGCAGGAATATCAGGCAGTAATAGCTGCCACTGGCGAGGTTGACGTGGTAGCCGATGGGCCGCGGCTGGCCCATATCCATAACGGCACCCATCTGTTCGGCAGGATAACCGGGGCGGGCTGCATGGTCGGAGGCGTAATGAGTGCTTGTTTGGCGGTTGCTCCGGCCGAGATTTGGCTGGCTGGTATTACCGGATTACTGGCTTTTAACATTGCCGGCGAAAGAACTATAGCCGTGTGCGGAAATAATCCCGGTACCTTTCGTTTTATGCTGGCTGATCAGCTATACCACCTGCGCGGGCATGATGTATTGGAGGAAGGAAAGGTGGCATGGCGGTGATCGATTATTCCCTTTACCTGGTTACCGACCGTGACTTACTGGCCGGACGCCAGCTGCTCGGCGAGGTCAGGAAGGCAGTGCAGGGCGGGGTCACTATGGTGCAGCTGCGCGAAAAGTGTACCAGCAGCCGCGAGTTCTATCATTCGGCGGTGGCCATAAAGCAGGAATTGACCGGCTCAGGAGTGATGCTGATTATTAATGATCGTCTGGATATAGCCCTGGCTTCCGGGGCCGACGGCTTACATGTCGGGCAGGACGATTTGCCGCCGGAAGTAGCGACCCAGCTGATGCCGTTGGGCAGTATTATCGGGGTTTCGGTAAATACTCCGGAGGAGGCCGGGGCGGCCATTGCGGGCGGGGCCAGCTACCTGGGCGTAGGACCGGTATATTTTACACCGACCAAAGAGGATGCCAGTGCTCCGATTGGCCTGGCGGGGCTGCGGGAAATAAGAAAGCTGAGCGATATCCCCCTGGTAGCCATTGGCGGGGTAAAAGAAGAAAACCTGGCGGAGATTAAGCGGGCCGGGGCGGACGGGGTGGCGGTGGTTTCAGCCCTGATGGGTACCCCGGACATCGAAGCGGCGGCGCAGAGGATGATCGGCATATGGCGGGCAAATTGAAAATTTTTATCGATTTTGACGGCACTGTGGTGTCACGCGACATATGCGCCAGCATGGTTATGAAATATGCTGGTGACGGTTGGGCGGAGCTTAATGCTCTATGGGAGCAAGGTGTTTTGTCGACGGCGGAGTGTGCCCAACGGACCCTGGATTTAATGAAAGTTACCCCGCCGGAGTTGGAAAATTTTTTTGGCGGTTTCGAACTGGACCACGGTTTTATGGAGTTTGTAAAATGGGCGGCTGAGGGGGATTATCCCTTGTTGATTCTCAGTGACGGCTATGACAACTATATTAAGCTGATCCAGAACAAATATAATCTCAACATCGCCTATTTTGCTAATCACTTGGAGTATGCCGGGGGGTGGCAGTTTCAGTCCAGACATTCCAATCCGGAATGTTTGCTGTGCGGGGTTTGCAAGAGCGGCATCGTAAGTGAGCGCTTGGAAACGGGCGTAACCAGCGTTTATATAGGAGACGGCTATTCCGATACTTGTGCCGCCGTGATATGCGATGTGGTGTTCGCCAAAAAAAGTTTGGCGGCTTACCTGGATAAAGAAGGAATTAAGTATTATCCGTATAATGATTTTTACGATGTTGTAACAATAATTGAAGAAATTCTTACTGCAGGAAAAGGAGATTGTAAAGATGACCTATAAAACACAAAGAGATGCCGCCTGTCGCAACATTATCACTCCGGAAATGGAACTAGTAGCGCAAAATGAAGGTATCGACCTGCAGTTATTACGAGAACAAATGAGCTTGGGTCGGATAGTGATCCCGGCCAACCGCGCTCACAAAGGATTGCAGGCCCGGGGGATTGGAACCGGCCTTTCAACCAAGATTAATGTAAATCTGGGTATTTCTCAAGGCTGCTGCGACCGGGAGCAGGAATTGCGGAAGGCCGAAAGAGCTTTAGAGCTGCGGGTGGATGCCATAATGGATTTGAGTTCCTATGGGGATACCCGGGCATTCCGACGCGAGCTGGTGGAAATCTCCGGGGCTATGATCGGAACCGTTCCGGTTTATGATGCAGCATTGCAGGGAAAAGACTGGCGGGCACTAAAGGCCGTTGATTTTATTGACCTGGTGGAAGACCATGCCCGGGATGGGGTGGATTTCATGACCATTCACGCTGGTTTAAACCGAAGAACGGTTGAACGCTTGCGGAAAAACATCCGCTTAACCAGTATTGTGTCCAGGGGAGGATCGATGATCTACAGGTGGATGGAAGACAATGATAGAGAAAACCCGTTCTACGAACATTTTGATAAAATATTGGACATATGCCGAGAGTATGATGTTACCCTCAGCCTGGGGGATGCCTGTCGTCCTGGTTGTATAGCGGATGCCACCGACGCTTGTCAGGTGGAGGAATTGATTAACCTGGGAGAATTGACCCGGCGGGCCTGGGAGCAGGGCGTGCAGGTAATAGTTGAGGGGCCGGGGCATATGGCGTTAAACGAAATCACGGCTAACGTAATAATGCAAAAGAAGCTCTGTCACGGTGCCCCTTTCTACGTGTTGGGGCCGTTGGTGACCGATATCGCACCCGGCTATGACCATATAACCAGTGCGATAGGAGGAGCGGTAGCCGCTGCCGCGGGGGCTGATTTCTTATGTTACGTGACTCCGGCCGAGCATCTGAGACTGCCCAATCTGGATGATATGGTTGAAGGAATATATGCAGCCAGGATAGCTGCCCATGCCGCCGATATCGCCAAAGGCCTACCCGGTGCCTTCAAAAGGGATACGGAGATGAGTCAAGCCAGGAGCCGGTTGGACTGGAATGCTATGTTCGAACTGGCCCTCGATCCGGAAAAAGCTCGGCGATATCGCCAGGAATCGGGGTTTAGCCAGCAGGATGCCTGTGCCATGTGCGGTGAACTTTGTGCTGTAAAAAATATGCGCCTCTCTAGTTAAAGAAGTGATGCCAAAGAAAGAATTTGCGGGAGGACCAGGCGCAACTCTATAGAAAATAGGCCTGGTTTTTTATCACGTAGGGCCTGAAATCGTCAGTTGCGGCGACAAATTCGCCCAGAGCCAGGTAGGACAGGTCGTCGATGATAAAGGTATGCCCCACCGTATCCGGATGGCGGATAGTAACATAGTTGTATCTATCGATAGAAAAGATCTTATAACCGCTATTCAGGCAGTCATTTTGGAACCCGGTATCCTCACCCCGGGTTATATTTTGAAAAGGCACCTGCTTCCACATATCCTTCCGGAAAAGCAGCGTGGCCCCAACCACATAAGGCACCTGGGTAAATTCCAGATTGGGTGCCATGAAGGCCAGTGTCGAAATACTCTCGAAATACACAAATCTAGCGGTCTTTCCGATTATATCCGCATCATATTGCTTGAAGGCCAGCATGGAACTCAGCAGGTACTGCGGGGCATAGTAATCATCATCATCGAATTTGGCCAGGTAGTTAAAGCGGCTTTGCTCTATGGCAAAGTTATAGCAGCTTCCCAGCGGGGTGCCTTCCGGCAAGCGGAAGACCCGTATGCCCGGGTAGAGTGATGCCCTGGCCTCCCATTCAGCCAATGACATATCATTGTTGTTTAAAACAATGATCATTTCCTTATGGGGATATTCCTGCGTCAGGTAGTTGGCGAATACCCGTTCAATATAATGCGAACGGTTAACGCAGGTGATAATAGAAACGCCGAGATCAGGCATCTTCATTATCCTGGTGAATCTGCGCTGGGTCTGAAAACGCTCAACCGGGCTGCTGCTCCGCAAGGGCGGGCCTCCGGTTAAATAATCCTTATTAAGATTGACCGGTGCTCGGCCAGTCTCCACTGCCGCCATACTCCCAGCTCCCATACCAGCCTTTCTTGTACGTTACTGGAAAAAAGCCGCAATGGTTACTGGAATATTAATGTAGAAGAGACCAAATATGTACCGTAGGGGGTCACCACAAGTTACTGGGAACACGTGACTGGGAGTGGTCTTCGTAGCAGAAGGCGGTTTCTAATAAGTATTTTCGTAAGGGAGATGGAACCGGGTGTGCCAAAAGCGCATAAAGAATAGGTAGGCAGTCATTAGCGGAAGGAGGATTAATTTGCTGCAAGCCTCTATACTGGTTACCAGCTATCAGCGGGAGCATCTGTTAAAGTGGAATCTGTTCTCGCTGGCCCGCCAGCACATACCCTTTTCCTATGAGATTATTGTGCTGAACGACGGCATTCCTGATGGTACCGAGGAGTTATGTGACAGCTATCGGAAGCGCCTGCCCGTAAAATATGTCTTCACCGGTCAGCGAAACTTGCCGGGTGATATGAAATATCGGGTACCCGGATTTGCCGTCAACATCGGCGCCCAGTTAGCCGGTGGCCAGGTCCTCGTTATCTCCTGCGCCGAGATGTTTCACCTTAACGACACCATAGAGCAATTGGTTTGCCCCGTATTAATGGACGGCAAAATCCTGGCTACCTCTATTGGTATGGATGATCAGGACGCAAGCTTCCTGGAATACGTGGAAAGCAATGGCGGGGATTTCGATTACGACGCCTATCTACAGAATTATCCCCGGCTAAACACCGCGCTTCCCTTCCTGATGGCGATAAATAAGGATGAATTCTTCACGATTGGCGGTTATGACGAAGATTTTACCGGATTCAGTTATGATGATAACGACCTGATGTCCCGGCTGGAGAAGAATGGCTGCTCAATCTGCCTGACTCAGGCGCAGACCATTCATCTGTATCATCCCCGGCATAGTGAAGAGTGCTGGAACACTCCGCAGACTATTTACAACGCCAATCTATATCGTGAACGGTCCGAGCGGATAATTCGCAACCTGGGCCGTCGCTGGGGGCGGCTGGATAAAACAATATGAGGTATCGATATGGCGATTATAAGCGTTAAAAACAAACAGTTTGGCAGTATCTCGGAATGGAACTGCCAGGATGCCCTCAGAAAGAGCGATCGGGGGGCCTTGTATATCAGTCGTTATCAGAACCCGGGGGACGCCTTCCGCTCACTCCTGCAATTTGATTTGGAACGGTTGCCCCTGGACGGAATATGTGATACTGCATATCTTAAACTGTATATCTATCGTAATGAAATAAATCACGGTACCATTCAGGCTGCCGTGTATCCATTAACGGAAAAATGGGATGAGAACACACTAACCTGGGATTGTCGTCCCCGGGCGGCGGATACTCCAAGTCAGCAGATAATCATACCCGCCGATTGGAAAGGTTTTATCCTTTTTGATATCAGCAAGCTCATGAGCGATTGGCTGGACAGGATTCGGGAAAACCACGGCCTGGTCATGGCTGGCGATGAAACGCGGGATGCTCTGGTCGCCTTTGCCAGCAGCGCCTATCCGGAAACAGACAAACATCCTCGCTTAATCTTGGTATCAGCAGATGAGCAAAAGAATTATGACCTGGTATAAGCATTTATGTTTCCCAGGTTATATAAGATCATAGCTGAGTCCCCCAAATCATCGTGTGAAAGCAAGTTCCTGGCGTCAAAAATGACCGGTGAACGCATGATCTGCGATAAGAGCCGGAAGTCCAGCTTTTTAAACTCGGCGTGGTCGCTGAGTATCAGGATTAGATCCGATTCCTGGACAGCCGCCGTCAGATCCATATCGGGTAAATCAACATGAGGATCAAAAACCGAGATATCGTATCCGGCGCCTCGTAAATGTGCTATTACCTCCAGAGCCGGGCTCTCCCGGCAATCTCCTACATTACCCTTATAGCTGATGCCCAGGACGGTAATCCTGGCCAGGGAATTACCGGCTACGAGCCCTTCGGCCAGGCCGGCAATATATGCCGGCATATCGTTGTTTATGGCGCGTGCCGTACTTATCAGCCGGGCGATTGCCGGAGCCTTCTCAATAATGAAATAGGGGTCCACCGCCAGGCAATGACCGCCAACTCCCGGACCGGGATTCAGGATATTTACGCGGGGATGCTGATTGGCCAGCGCAATTACCTCTAGTACGTCCAGACCCAGGTAATGGCATAGCCGGGCGGTCTCATTGGCCAGCGCGATGTTGACATCACGAAAGGTATTTTCAATCAGCTTGACCATTTCTGCGGTTTTGCTGTCGGTCAGATGGAGGCTCCCACTGACAAAACTCCGGTAATAAGGTGCGGCAGCATGGGAACACTCTGGAGTGCAGCCGCCGATAATACGGTTATTATTGACCAGCTCATCCAGGATATTTCCTGGCAAGACCCGCTCGGGGCAATGGGCCAGATATAGATCCTGACCGATGGTGAAGCCGGCGTCTTCCAACAAAGGTTTGACAGTATCCATACAGGTGCCGGGGGGGACGGTAGATTCCAGGACCACTAGGTTTCCTGCCTGCAGGTAAGGGATAATTGAATGCACCGCCGTGATAACGCAACTCAGATCGCAAACCCGGCTATTAGTGCAAGGGGTGGGAACCGCAATAAAGAAGGCGTTAGCGGCAACCGGCTGATCACTGAAAGCTAGATTTCCCGTTGCGATAGCTTGATGAAAAAGACTTTCCAGACCGGGTTCTTCAATCGGAATCTTGCCATTACTCAAGTCGTTTAAACGAGTAACCGCACTATCCACTCCCGTTACCATATGACCGCTTAAAGCTAGCAGCGTAGCAGTAGGAAGCCCAATGTAGCCTAGCCCCATAACACAGATTGCGGACATATCGAACATCTCCCCCTTAGCCTTGGTTTGCTATACCTTATTCAGCCTGAATAAATCGGGTTCATGATGTATCCAAAGCGATTATAATGGCTTGCACATGAAACATTTCAGTTACGGTTTTCATATTATGAGATGAGAAATAATGACGCAGGGGTAACATTACATCGGCGGAGGAGGCACAGTTGTGAAGATACTTGTAACCGGCGGCAAGGGAGTAGTAGGGTCCAGTCTGGTTCGGGAACTGGAGGACCGGGGACACGAGGTGTGGGCCTGTGATCTTATGCATAGTCATGAAGCCAACTATTACCGCTGTGATGTCAGTAAATACCGTGCCCTGGAGGCATTGTTCGCCCAACACGATTTTGAATATGTCTATCACCTGGCGGCCGAATTCGGGCGCTGGAATGGTGAGGATTATTATGAAGAATTGTGGATGAGCAACGCGGTAGGTACCAAAAACCTGCTGCGCCTGCAGGAAAAACACGGTTTTAAAATGATTTTTACCAGCAGTTCCGAGGTTTATGGCGATTATGAAGCCACCATGCTGGAAGAGATTATGGATATCCTGGAGATCAAGCAGTTGAACGACTATGCCATTTCCAAATGGGCCAATGAATTGCAGATTATGAACGCCCAGGCCATGCATGGCAACCAGGTGGTCCGGGTACGCCTGTTCAATACCTATGGACCGGGCGAGTTCTATCATCCTTATCGCAGCGCCATTTGCCTCTTCACCTACCGTGCCCTGGATGATTTGCCCTATACCGTATACCTGAACCACAAGCGGACCTCACTGTATGTTAGTGATTGTACCGCCGCCTTGGCAAACATACTGGACAATTTCATGGCAGGAGAAGTATACAACATTGCCGGCGAGGAAATACATGACATGAAAGTAGTATCTGATATGATTCTTGATTACCTGGGCAAAGACGATCGGATGGTAACCTATGTAAACGAAGAAAAATTCACCACCCGGGTCAAGATACCCGATATCGGCAAGGCGGCCCGTGACCTTAACTACGCCCCCCAGATCCGACTGGCGGAGGGCATCCCTCAGACAATTGAGTGGATGAAGAGAGTATATAAACCAGGTTAAAGAACCACGCGGACGTTTCTAGGGAGGCAGTAAATGATCAATAATAAGGTAGCGGACGGTAAAGGACATTTGGTAATCAAGTATGAAATGGATTCAAAGCCGCGTTATGGTTATGGAAAACCTCCGCATAGAAAACTATATGAGATCCTGGATAACCAAAGGGATGTCTTTAAATCCTACCTGGGTAAATTCTTGAGTTGTTACGACCTGTTTGAACAAATAGAAACGGAAACTCCCCAGGATGATCCCAGGCCGGGTTGGCATAATATCTGGATATCGGGTTTTGACCTTATCTCGCTCTGTGGCTTATTAAAGACCAATAATCCGCAAAACTATATTGAGGTCGGCTCGGGCAATACCACCAAGTTTGCCCGCGAGACCATAAACTATTACGGGTTAAAAACCCGGATAACCTCTATCGACCCGCAGCCACGAGCTGTGATTGACCAGTTGTGCGAGCAGACGATGCGCAGTAGGCTGGAAGATATCGGACTAGAGCTGTTTAAAGAACTTGAGCCTGGCGACATGATCTTTATGGACGGATCACACCGTACTTTGATGAATTCCGATGCTACGGTTTTTTTTATGGAGATCCTGCCCAACCTGCCATCCGGAGTAGTGGTGGGTATTCACGATATTTTCTGGCCGGATGACTATCCGCCGCAATGGATCCGAAGATATTATTCGGAGCAATATTTACTGGCTGCATATCTGCTGGCAGAAAGCAATAGCTTCGAGGTGATCCTGGCTAACAACTTTATTGCCCAGGACGAAGATCTAAGTACCGTTTTGGCCCCGCTATGGCTGCAGCTTCCCTGGATAACTCAACATGGCGCCGCCTTCTGGATGATAAAACAATAGTACAAAATAAAAACTCCCCCTGGATTTTTATCCAGGGGGAGCTGTAGTTTGGGGTAAGAAAAACTATTTCATGATTTTGGTGACGACGGTTACTGCTTCAGCGCGGGTGGCTTTGGCTTTGGCCTTGAAGGTACTATCCGGATATCCGGACATGATACCGGCGGCTGAAATCGAAGCCACGGCCGCTTTGGCCCAGGAGGAAACGCCGGCTGCGTCCTTGAAGGTCAGCTGGGCGGAACTCTTGGCCAGTTTTGCTGCGTTGACAACCATCTGTGCCATTTGCTCGCGGGTGATCTGCTCATCAGGAGCAAATTGAGTGCTGCTGTAGCCGCTGACAATTCCCATGGCGACTGCCGTAGAAATGTAATCCTTGGCCCAGTGGGCAGCCGTGTCATTGAAGGTCTTGCCGGCTTTGGGCGCACCGCCCAGGGCTTTGACCAGAATGACCGCGAACTCGGCGCGAGTGATGGCGTTATTGGGTTTAAAGGAACCATCCGGATAACCCTTGATAATTCCTTTAGCAACCAGGTTAGCGATACCGGCTTGCGCCCAATGTCCGGCAATGTCATTCGGGC
>Ga0209340_1001730_pt1 | contig 14422 bp, 14 predicted proteins | sample EPASupsiteSAE323_FD_187266 | JGI IMG/M metagenome (GOLD analysis project Ga0209340, IMG submission 187266) | Bioremediated contaminated groundwater from EPA Superfund site, New Mexico - Sample SAE3-23 (SPAdes) (version 2) | ecosystem: Environmental > Aquatic > Deep subsurface > Groundwater >... | reverse complement strand
AAGGGCACCATGCAGGTATTGCCAAATAAAGCATCCCGTGGTGACAAAACCCCTTGGGGCGGCGTAGGGTAGCAGGCATTGATACAATCTTCGATGGTCGAAAAATCAAAAGCCTTGGCATATTTTCCCGCCATATCCCTTAAAGCCTCTACCAGGGTCCTTACTTCATAGTCTCCATCGCCAAGGGTAATTAAAAATAATAGATTATAAAGATCAGATAACTCGGCCTGCACTTTGTAGGTGTGGCGCAAAATTTTCTCCGCTTCTGCCCCCGTCAAGCCTAGGCCCTTAACCGTCACCGTAATTTTTGTTGGGTCTAGGTCAAAAAAACCCGGTTCTCCTATTTTTTCTTTCCCAAAACAATATAGCCCAGGAATTTTATTGATTTCTTCTCGTGTCCAATTGGCCAAATCAATGGATCTTTCTATGAGTTTTTCTCCTTCGACAGCCATTTGCATCCTCGCTACATCGAGGGAAGCTAGCATAATATAATTGGGGCTTGTGGATTGGGTTAACTGTAGCATGGTTTTTAAATGAGGCACACGCACACGCCCCTCCCGGCAGTGTACTAACGAACACTGGGTTAGAGCGCCAATAATCTTATGACTGCTTTGGGCACAGATATCCGCTCCCGCATCAAGGGCCTGAATGGGCAGACGACTGCTAAATCTCAGATGAGGACCATGGGCTTCGTCTACTAAAACAACCATGTGATGTTCATGAACAATGTTGACAATTTTCTTTATATCGGTAGCTACCCCATAATAGGTAGGATTTATAATCAGTACGGCTTTTGCATCGGGATGATTTTTAAGGGTAGCGGTTACCGTTTCCGGTGTAACCCCCATAGCAAGTCCTAGTTCATTGTCCACTTCTGGTTGCATAAACACAGGAATAGCTCCGCTTAGAATAATGCCCCCAATAATAGAACGATGAGCGTTACGGGGCACAATAATCTTTTCTCCTGGCCCGGCTGTTGCCATTATCATGGCATAAATTCCACCCGTTGTACCGTTAATGACAAAGAAGCTATGGTCAGCACCATATAGCTCGGCTGCCAAGTCTTGAGCATCTTTAATACAGCCATAAGGTTCATGAAAATCATCTAATTCTTCAATTAAGGCTAAATCCAAAGCTAAAGCTTCTTTGCCTATTATTTTTTCAAGGGCAGCATGCATACCTTTCCCTTGCTTATGGCCTGGCGTATGGAAAGGAACCTCAATATCTTGTACATAACACTTCATGGCAGCGAGCAAAGGGGTTTCTGTTTGCTTATAGCGCAAGACGATTATCCTCCTTTACAGATTATTACTTCTCACTTGCTTATTATACCCTAAGCAAAGTTAAAAATGATAGAGAAAAAGGACGCTCTGCGTCCTTTTATAGTTTAATTTCATCACCAATCATACATTCGGTTTGCCCAATCGTACCAGCGGGCAATTCGATGACATAACTACTGCCAAAAGCCATACTTACCTGCCCTGGCCGCATATTTTCATTTTTTTTAATAATTTTATGATTTTTATCGACAAATAGAACATCAATCGAATACTTCATCCCAAAGGTATGAACACTGCTACAAGGTTTAATAATAAACCCCTCTCCAGGGGGCAAAGCTGTCGTTCCCAAGAGACCCTTTAAGCGCCGATAGAAAGTATCGGCCAACAAACTATGATGAGCTATTATGTTATTCCTCGTCTTATTTTTTATCATGATTTCCACCTACTTACTGCCAATGGTTTTAAATATTTGAATGACTGCCGGTCCGAGGAGAACAATAAAAATGGTAGGAAAAATAAACATTACTAAGGGAAGCATCATTTTAATGGGGGCCTTCATGGCTTTTTCCTCGATTCGCTGTTTTCTTTTTTCGCGCATGCTTACGGACTGCACGCGCAAAACATTAGTAATGCTAACCCCCAATTGATCTGCCTGTATTAAGGACGTGGTAAACAATGACAAATCCGCTACATCACAGCGTTTCCCCAGGGCGGCTAAAGCCTCCCGGCGACTTACACCCATTCGTATTTCCTGCAATACCCGATTAAATTCTTCAACGAGTACACCCTTCATCTTCTCCGTCAATTTCGATAATGCTCCGTCAAAACCAAGGCCCGCTTCCACGCTAACCGTTAATAAATCTAGTACATCAGGCAGTTCTTTTTGAATGCTTAGCTTGCGACTAGCAATCTTTTGTGCAAGAAAAAATATGGGTATAAAAAAGCCTATCACAAAAGCGATTGTGCTTATTCCTATGACTTTAGCAGCAGATACCTGTAGCGTGACTAGTAGCAAGCGAATTATCCCCGGCAAACTAATCGCTAATAAGCTACACAATAAAATCATTTGATCAACATTGAGTTTACCAAAACCACCAGCCATAGCCATCCGTTCTTCCATGATACGCCGGAGAGATTTAGGTGTAAACCCCATAAACGTTGCCGTTAAGCCATTTGCAAAAGGAGATAAAATTCGCTTTGAAAAAGGTTTGGCTAATTCCTCTTCAATATCGCTGCGTCCTTCCTTCCTAGTTTCTAGGGCCTTAAGCCTTATGGTAATTGGTCCAGATGTAGGAACAAAGGTAATCAGCAGTAGATATGCTAGGAGAAAAATAGCACTTCCCCCTAATAATGTGATAAGAATTAACACTTCACCTACACCTCTTTTCTCTACTTTGTCCAAAAAATTTCATTAGGGATATGGATACCATTGGCAGCCAGCTTGTCCATGAATTTGGGGCGAATGCCTGTCGGCTTAAAATTTCCTATTATCTTATCATTTTCATCTTTGCCTTTTTGTTCAAAGACAAAGATATCCTGTAGGGTAATGACTTCCCCTTCCATACCCTGAACTTCTGTCAAATGGGTAACTCGTCGGCTACCGTCCTGTAAGCGGGATTGTTGGAGAACAAGATCAACGGCTGAAGCAATTTGCTCACGAATTGCCTTTACTGGCAAGTCTAGTCCTGCCATTAAGACCATGGTTTCCAAACGGCTAATCATATCTCGTGGGCTATTGGCATGACCGGTGGTCAAGGAACCATCATGCCCCGTATTCATGGCCTGCAGCATATCCAAGGCTTCACCACTTCTGACCTCACCTACTACAATGCGGTCCGGGCGCATCCGCAAAGAATTTTTCACTAAATCCCGCATACTAATCGCGCCCTTACCTTCAATATTTGCTGCACGGGTTTCTAGCTTCACTACATGTTCTTGCCGCAGTTGTAGCTCTGCTGCATCTTCAATGGTTACAATCCGTTCATCCGTTGGAATAAAGGAAGATAATACATTAAGAGTTGTGGTCTTGCCTGAGCCTGTACCTCCTGATACCACAATATTAAGTTTCCCTTCCACGCAAGCTTTCAGAAAATCAGCCATCCCTTGGGTCAATGTGCCAAAACCAATTAAATGTTCAATTTGTAAAGGATCTTTGGCAAATTTACGGATGGTAATACATGGCCCCCGCAGGGCTAGGGGCGGAATAATAGCATTTACCCTAGAACCATCAGGAAGACGTGCATCAACCATGGGGGAACTTTCATCAATACGACGCCCTAAAGGGGCAACAATTTTTTCAATGACCTGCATAACATGGTTATCATCACGAAAACGAACATCCGTCAATATCAGCTTTCCCTTACGTTCCACATATATTTGATTCGCGCTATTTACCATAACCTCAGAAACACTATCATCTTTCAGCAGGGGATCAATAGGGCCAAATCCTAACACTTCATCCACCACTTCAATAATGACTCGACTGCGGTCCCCCCTCATGACAGGGATATCTTCCTCATCCATAACCACATTAGAAACCCGTGCAACGAAATCCTCTAGAATTTTTTTATCCACATTTTTATCGGTAAGTCCCTTACTTTCTTCCAAGCTCATTTCATCAACAATACGTTTATGAATACGACCTTTTAAGTTTTGAAAAGGATCAATCTTGACCGCACTGATTGTCCTACCCTTATCCTTTCCTTGAATAGGTAGTTCGACCTTTTTTTGTTCTTCTAAACGCTTAAACAGTGACATAACGATCTCACCTTTCATTCAATTAACGTCGATCCATATAAGCCATAATCAGCGACCCCCGTACCAATTTCTCCCGGGCTAATCATTTGTACAAATTTTCCTGTCACATAATTTTCGTTACCGCTCTTACCTACACCTTCTAAGAAAAAAGCAGCAAAGCCAAGGATTTTAACTTCACCACGGCCATTAATATCTAATGAATCAATGATGGGTACGATAAGTATGCGTGGGGAGCTCATTTTTAGCGCCGCAAAAGTGGCATACTTATCAAGGTCCATGCGATAATCAATACCTTTACTGGTAGCCCCTGACATAACTCCCGTCTCCGTTGATATCATTTCACCAACATGCAATTGTCCGCTATAGCCTTTTTCAATATTGTTCTGATATACAGTAGCCCCAGTGCCACCTAGTGCCAAGGCCTGATAATTACCGTGATACCCAGCACCTGCACCTGCTTTTAAATTATAAGTATCGCCATAAATAAATTGTTGCTGGACAATACCAAAAGGTACTACACCACTCGCTGCTGTAATTGTCCTGATGGCCGCAACGGCTCGCGCTGCTACATTTGCTGAAGTCTTATCAAAAATTTTAGCAAAAAAGAAGGGTACTGTCCGGGCGGCCGTTACTGCAATAACCGTATTATTATTGCTAACACTTACCCCAACCACATCACTAGCAAGACCATTCTGCGCGGCATAACTTTTGGCACTATCCTCTGCCAATTGTGGCTCATCGGGCAAATCTTGGGCGCCTGCTAAAGCTGCTGCATCTGCTAAATTTGATAACCGAGCTTTGTTTACATACATGTTACCCACATCAATTGCAAGGGCAGCGAAACCTAACAGCGCGGAAATGCTCAATGCCAGTAGCACAATAGTAGCACCTTTTTCTTCACGTAATATTCTAAGCATATTTCCACCTACTCCACTCGCATTGTAGCAACACCCTGCATGGTAAAACCTGGAGGAAAGAAGGGACTCATTAGCTTCGTAATTACCTGTACTGGGGCCTCAACAGTCACAGTAACCCCATTACCCCGAATTCTATTGCTTTCTGGGGAAATGCTTACTGTTAACTGACTCGCATCCATGTGACTGGCTGCAGTCTTAGCTACTGTGACAACAGTAACATTACTACTTCCTAGCGCTGCCGAACGAGCCCCTTCCCGAGCAGCTTCACTCAAGGTGATATAGTGATTAATCACTAAACCTAGCTCCATGATTGCCACAAGTAAGAGTAGTAGTACTGGCACCACGAGGGCAAACTCTACTAAGGCCTGTCCTTGATTATTATTTGTATATTTCCTTCGTGAAAGCATCTTTGCCCCCTCCTCCTTAAGGATAAATGAGTGCAGACTAAAAAAGACTTGGCTAATGCCAAGTCCTTTGCGTAGGCATAAGCCTTTTTTCTTTAACAGAAAACCTCCGGCATGATACCGAAGGTTTGTAGTGAACATGCCACTTGTATCATGTTTACTTCAATTTGCCAGTTACAGTGTCAATTAATGTGCTAACACCTGTACCCATAGCTCCCATAGCAACCGCTACCACTACTGCAATTAGGGCTAGAATCAATCCATACTCTACCATACCTTGCCCTTTTTGATTACCCAATACTCTTTTTAATAATTGAATTGTTAACATGATTCTTCCTCCCCTTATATCATTTATTGTGTCGAACTTTGTTATCTTATGTCGTTTCTTAGTTAAATTATATCACCTTCCCTGGGTATTACCATAGACGTTAGGTCTTATCTATTATAGGAACTACATCCTATCTTTATATCCATAGGACTAGGTAATTAGTAGGATAATAGGAAACTCCCGCTTTAAAAGCGGGAGTTTCCTATTATCTCTTTTATTGTAAATTAATCTTAATCATGATTTTAGTACCTACCCCTGCTTGAGACTTAATGACTAGCTCGCCATTTAGCAGTTTAATTCTTTCCCGCATACCAACAAGGCCAAAACTTTCACTGCCAACATTCTCGGCAGCATCAAAGCCAATACCATCATCTTCAATGATAACGGACATAATTTCTTTACGAAATTCTATCACAACGTTAACGTTATTCGCCTGAGCATGCTTTTCTACATTATTAACAGCCTCTTGAATGGTGCGAAATAATCCCACTTCTACATAAGAGTCTAAACGCCGTTCCTCGCCAATTAGTCGAACGGTTGGAATAATACCGCTACGTTCTTTCGCCGTATCTAAAAAGCGTTTTACGGTAGGTACTAACCCTAAATCATCTAATGTCATAGGCCGAAGATCAAAAATAATTTTGCGCGTTTCTTTAAGACACATTCGCACCTGTTCTCGCAGCTCAGAAAACTCTTTTTTAGCCCTCACCATGTCAATATCAATTAATCGTTCACAAACCTCAGCACGAAAAACAATATTGGCCATAGTTTGAGCTGGGCCATCATGAATTTCCCTTGATACCCTGCGCCGTTCTTCTTCCTGCGCTTTAATAATTTTAGACCCAAATAACTGACTTTGCTGCATGGATTCTATCTTAAGTGCCACACCACCCATTTGATCACCTAAATAACCCAGTACTGCCCCAACTTGTGTGGTTAAACTTTCGGCCTTCGTCACAGTATCTTTTATGGATCGCAAGCGAATTTCCATATCATCCCGCTGACGACGCAGATTTTGTTCTTGAGCCCGAGCTACTGCCAGTTCCACTTGTATATTTTTAGTCTCGTCATAAGCAGTTTTAATATCTTGCTCTGAGTATACTCCAAAGTTACGACTAACTTCTAATAATCTTAGTCTAGAGCGTCGTTCTCTTTTTTCAAACTCATCTACTTTAAAAATAATGTCGATTGTCTCCTGCTTAATGCGTTCAACATCTTTTTTGACGTTTTCCATTTCACCGCGGGCCGCTTCGTAAATATCATAAATTTGAGTTTTACCCATTTCTACAGCAGCTATGGTATTCTTAACAATCTTATCTAATGCCTTAACGTCTAAATTTTCCATATAGCCACCCTAACCATCATTTATTGTAACATTTTTCATTCGCCAAACCATCGTATTATACCTGCTTAAAAAGCCCTGATACAAAAATTTGTACCTATATCTCAATATTAATTATTTTACGGATAATCAGTATACCAATCAGTTGGCTGACTACACCTACTGCTAACATGATTCTGCCTAAAGGATCTATAAAGAGGATTTTCATATATTCAGGATTAATGATGTATATCCCAGCGCCAATGACAAAAGGTAACAACCCAATAATCAATCCGGAAATTTTCCCCTGAGCTGTTAACGTCTTAATTTGACCTTTCATTTTAATCCGCGCTCGAATGGTATTGGCTATGCTATCTAAAATGACCGCTAAATTGCCTCCGACTTGCCGCTGAATCAGTACAGCGGTAATAACAAGCTCCAAATCCTCGCTGTTCACCCGTTTTGTCATATTATTTAAAGCTTCTTCTGTTGTGACCCCTAAATTCATTTCCCTTAGAGCCCTGGCAAATTCTTCACCAATTGGCTTTGGCATTTCCCGTGATACCATCTCAATTGCTTGCATAAAACTATAACCAGTTCGTAGGGCATTTGCAATTAAAGTAATTGTATCGCCTAACTGATCATTAAAAGCCTTCTTACGCTGGTCAATCTTAATCTTCAGTATCAATAACGGCAAACATAAACCAATACTACCGCTTATAACAATCAGTACGATATTCCCGCCTAGAAGGGCAGCCATCACTGCCGTGAAAAAGGCTCCCCCTAAGCATATAACCATAAATTCTGCCCCTCGCACAGGCAGCCCTGCTCGTACTAGCTGGATTTCTATAGACCTAGACCATTGGAATGTTTCAAAATACTTACTGATACTACGAATTAATCCCCAGCCCTTAAAATGGGCATTAGGGGAAGTCACGGAAGGCATGGGAGCATTATTTGCCATTGAACCTTGTTCAACGTACTGCTCCATACGACTTCTTATAGTATCTCCACTAGCAGTTATGTTATAACCTAGCATCACAAGCACCAGCAATATCATAAATACTAATACCCCAATTAAGAGTGCCATATACCCCACCCCTTCTAACCAAACAAACTTTTAATTCGGTTAACCATACTCTTAGGTTGTGCAGGAATATCCACTTCCACATTTGCAATCATCTTCGCCAGATTAAATACACTTTGGGCTACTACGGTTTCAGGGTGACTGATTACAAAAGGAATACCTTTATTCACCGACCCCAATACGGTTTTACCATCACTTGGCAGAGTAGCAATAAAGTCATGATGCAAGCTTTCTTCTACCTCACTGGTCTGTATGCCCCCCTCAGAGTTAGCCCTATTAAGCACCAATTTTATTTTATCAGGTGAATAATTAAGAGACTCCATAATTTCCAGACCAAGCTTAACATTTTTTATAGCTGGCAAATCTAAAGATGATATCACTAAAATACAATCTGCAGCATCTAAAACACTGAGCATGGTTTCATTAAAGACTGGCGCTGTATCTACAATGACGTAATCAAATACATTGACCATGGCATCTAGCACCGTTGTCAAGTGATAGCTTGTGATAGAATCCGCTTGTTCTGGCCGAAAGGGTGCCGCTAACACTTTGACGTTATCATTATAGTCTGTAAGATAAGTCGCCAGCAGATTATTATCTAGATTATCAATCTCTCTAACCAAATCAGCAATGGTAGCCTTAGGCATAATATTAAAGAATAAGGCCACATCACCAAACTGTAAATCTGCATCCACAATCCCCACTTTAGCCCCGAATAACTTTGATAAGGAAACTGCTAAATTGGTGGAAATTGTAGTTTTACCAACACCGCCTTTAGTGCTAAATACGGTTATAATCTTGCCTTTTTCTGTTTTTTTGTCCGCATTTTGCAGAAGCTGTTTACGCTTTTGTTCATTACTATATACTTCTTTTATGGCTTGCAATAATTCATCACCAGTAAAGGGCTTCGTTAAATAATTTTTAGCTCCAGCAATCATAGAACGTCGCAAGTATTCTTGCTCGCCCTGCACGCTCATCATAATTATATTTACGCCAGGCACCTCAGCACTAATCACTTCCGTTGCCGCAATGCCATCCATGCCAGGCATATTAATATCCATTAGCACAATATCAGGTTTTGTAAGCCTCGCTCTTTCAATTGCCTCGATTGCTGTTGCCGCTTGACCGACTACAGCTACCTCTGTTTGAAATTCCAATAGCTTGCAAATGTTTTCTCGTATATCCTGAATGTCATCAACGATTAGAATCTTTATTTTTCCCACTATTTTCAGTCCCTCCTAAAAGGTCTTCCTTCATAAATTCCTTCATTTCAGCGGTAGTACTAGGTAGATACTCCATTGGATTTACAATGGTAGGTGTGATTAGAATAATCAATTCCGTTTCACCTCGGCTATAGGAAGTACTGGTAAACAACTTTCCTATAATCGGCAAATCGGCCAGCCAAGGTACTTTGGTAATATCCTTACTTGTTTGGTTGGACATCAGCCCGCCAATTGCCATCGTCTGACCGGATGCTAAAGCAATCATTGTTTCGGCCTTATTCATTTTAAGAGGTGGAATATTCATATTGCTACCAATTTCGATTTTATGCGTAGAGTTCCAATCCAGAGAGCTAACTTCTGCTTTTACCTTGCTATTGATTAACCCCTCTGCATTTACCTCTGGTGCTATATCTAGTTTTATGCCGTAGTCTTTCCACTCAATACTAATTTGCCCATTCTGATTGCTGGTGGGTATGGGAATCTGGCCACCAACCATAATATTGGCCTTCTCACCGCTTAATGTAATCATATGAGGTTGGGATAAGATTTTTGCTGATCCATTGGTAATCATAGCAGATAGCTTCCCATTCAACGGGCTATATTTATTTAATCCACCTAGCACTGAGCTAGAAATAAAGCTATTGGCTTGACCTTGTCCAAAGGAAAAACCGCCTGCCCCAGTTATACTATCTGGATTTGCATTTGAGCCTGTACCCCATTTAATGCCCATTTCTTTGCTTTTTTCTCTATCGATTTCGAGAAGAATCGCCTCAATTTTAACCTGTATAGGATTGGTCATTTCTAGTAAATTAACGACCTTTTCCCCATATGCTTCTGCTACCTTTTCCGCTCGTGCTTTCTGATACTGGCTGTTGACCTTACCCTCTAAAATAATTGTTTTGCCGACTTTCCTGACATTGAGATCAGAAAAACCAATAATACTTTTAATCTCATTAGTAAGGGGTATATCATTGGCCACTACTTCTACTTCAAAGCTTTCCCGTACACCCGCTGACCAAAGATGTAATGTCGTGGTTCCAGTGGATTTCCCTACCACTAACACTTCCGTAGAAGAAACAACAATTACATCTGCAATATCAGGGTTTGCAATGGCTACCTTTTCCACACTATAAGAATTCATAACTTGTGACTCGCTAACAGCTACCACTACTTTTCCCGTTGCCCCAACCATAGAAATCATTACAATGCTAAATAGTAGCAATACTATCATTATCCCCGCTATACGTCTATTTAACATTTTTTACCTTCTTTCCTAGTCCTTATAGACCAGTATCACTATCACCATTAATGAACGTCTATATTTTCAGATTTAGTGCCTCGAATCACTTGAATTCCTTTATTTCCAGAATTTTGATCAGGATTTACTACTGGTACTGCTTGTCTCTCAGCGGGGAAAGTTTCTGGCCTAGCAAGCTGTTCATTGTTCAGCATCACATGATCCCCGACTAAATCTCTAGGTGTAACAACTTCGGTGATGGCAATTGGATTTGTTGGTAAATACGGCCGAAGTACTAACCTAATTTTACCTTTTTCCTCCGCTAAGGTTAGTCTCGCAACCTCATCAGGCGTTACTGCAATCGTAACCGTTCCTGCCTTATTGACTTCTTTTCCACTTTCTTTAATAGCAGTAGCTTCAGCACCCATTTCCGTATCACGATTGGACGCAAGCACCAAAATATTTTGCATCACTACATGGCTTACATTATCCCCTGCCGCTGCAGTATCAAAGGTAGCTACTATATCAACATAATCACCAGCTTTAACAAAGCCAGCTACCCCTGTAACTTCCGTTACGGCCACTGTCACGGCCCGTTTATCACGAGGGATGGTACCTGTAAAACCTACGGCTTTACTTTCATACACTAATCGTCGTTCACTTACTTGTTCACCACTAATAATCTTCTCTTTGACCACAATGCCTATTACCTTATCCATGGACTGAACAGCACCAGGCTGTATATATTCTGGTGGGACTTTTACTTCACTCACCATTTCAAGGGTAATCTTAGTTTTAGGAGCAATGTCGGTTTTTGCTACAATCACGGAAACGCCCTCTGCTACTCTTTGCCCTGCTATTCCTTTTAAATAATGGTATAGTAGAACGGCCGTCAGCAAGCTTAGTACAATTGCAACAATTACTAATTTCTTATTCGATACTTTGGTCATTTCATCCCTCCTAAGACGGCTAGCCTTCTTACCTTTCATTCTACTAAAATAATAGAGTATTATCATCAGACTGCTGTCTTAAAAAGCCCGCCATGCGTGTCACATTTTACTAGGACTAAAGACCTGCACAAATAGACAGCTACAAATACCCATTTTTTCTATTACTCCTTAATTAAACAAAAAAAGACAGAGTCCTCTAAGAACTCTGTCCATTTTTTATTCTTTTAAGCCTAAGGCCTCTCTTACTTCTTCCCAAATAACAATGGGGGTTTTGGAAAATCCATTAAACACTGTCGCTGATGCGGAAGTATAGGCCCCACAATTCGGTACTAAAATTAAATCACCAATTTGCAAGGGTTCTACTAACTTGTCATGAAACATAATGTCCAACGAATCACAGCTTGGCCCTGCAAAAGTAGCTGGTATTTTCTCGCTGTTCTTAAAGGTTTCAAATTCAAAATCCCAGTGATCAAAAATAACTCCTGAAAAAGTCCCATATAGTCCATCATCCAAAAAGTACCACTGTTTGTCATTGCGCCATTGTGTCCCAATTACGCTAGTAATCAGATTGGATACGGTACCACACATAAACCGCCCTGGCTCTGCCCATATTTCCGTGTCCGGAAAATATTTTGTAACAGCGCCTTGAATCACTTGCATCATTGCTACGATATCAATGGTCTCCGTAATCGTTGGAATGGGGAATCCCCCTCCAATATCAAGAATGCGCAGGTCAAAACCTGCTTCCTTAGCTTCATCAAAAAGGCGGCGGCAGGTCTTCAGCGCTGCTAGATAGGCATCGGGGCTAGCAGACTGACTACCAACATGAAAACATAAACCTGCTACATCAAGGCCTTGCTGACGAGCTAACTCTAATAGATGTAAAACATCATCAGGATGCGCACCAAATTTTTTATTTAAATCAACTAACGCCCGAGGATTATCGACGCGGACCCGCAGGAGTACACTACCACCTGGTATTGCCTTCGCCATCTTACCAATTTCACTTTCACTATCAAACGTAAATTTATTTACACCGGTTTTCTTAGCTACCTTAAGCCCGTTTGGCGTTTTAACTGGATTCGCATACACCATACGTTCTGGTGCAATGCCAAGTTCCGTCAAAAACTCCATTTCCCCATCGGAAGCTACATCAAAATACGAGCCTAATTCCGCCAATTTCCGGATAATTCCTTCATTAGGATTGGCTTTTATCGCGTAGTACAACTTAACCCCTGGTAATTGTTCTGCCAAAAAAGTATAGTTACGTACAACTTGTTCCGTAGATAATACCAATAATGGTGTGCCATATTCCTGAGCTAACGTTTCAACAGCACCTTGTGATAATCTGAAATAACTGTTCATATCCCTCTCCCATCCTCATTGTTATTTTGCATTACCAAAAAGTTTCTATACTTATACTGTCATACTAGGAAAAAACTATACTCGGTCAGCATAAGAACGGGTAACTTTTTATACTTTTTAATTTGCATAAAAAAGTAACGCTATGATTGTATCATACACTGTCAAAAGTGCAATAAAAAAAAATCAATTACCTCGAAAAAGACAGGGAAATTTCCCTTAACTAAAATTAATGGTATTATATACATATACTTTTTCAAAGAGGTGCCAATATGAATATTTTAGAATGCAGCAGCATCCAGCTTATAAAGAACGAACAAACTATCTTAAACAACATTTCCTTCACCGTGAAAAAAGGTGACAGCGTGGGCATCATGGGCCCCTCTGGTTCAGGAAAATCCTCCCTCTTTCGCCTTTTAAATTTACTGATGAGCCCTAGCACAGGTGAAATTCTCTATCGCGATAAAAATCTGCAGGAATATACACCTACCCAGCTACGCCGCAGTATTGGCTATATCTTGCAAAAACCATATCTCTTTGGTACAACAGTCCAGGAAAATCTAATGTATCCCTATCAGCTCAGCGGGAAAAAACCTGATTTTACGGAAATCAATAGTTACCTAGAACAAGTTAAATTAGCAAAAAATATTTTGGAGAAAAAAAATACCGCCCTGTCTGGCGGTGAGCAACAACGTATTGCACTGATTCGTTCCTTATTAATAAGACCTGAAATTATACTCCTTGATGAGGTAACAGCAGCCCTTGATGAAGAAAACACCCTGCTCATTGAAGAATTAATCGCTCATGAGCAGCGCCAACATAATGTAACCCTTCTCTTCATTACCCACAATGCACAACAAGCAAAACGTCTTGCCCAAAGACTCCTCTATCTTGAAGCAGGTAGTATAGGCTACCTTGGACCAGCATCTGATTTTTTTAAGGATAAAGGAGATCATCATGAGTAATCTTTCACTCGCCTTAACCTTTAGCTTGGTTTTAATCGCTCTAGGCTTATCCTATAAAGAAAAACTCGGCCTGGAAAAAGATATGCTGATTGGCAGCCTGCGCGCTGTTGTGCAGCTAACCTTTATTGGCTTTATTCTTAAATTTGTTTTTAATCTTGATAATATTATCTTTACATCCCTGATTTTGATTATTATGGTTTATAACGCCTCCACCGTTGCCGCTAAGCGAGGTGCTGGCATTGAACAAGCCTTACTCATCTCCTTCGCATCCATTCTTAGCGGTCTTGTCATTACCTTAGGAGGTTTATTGGCCTTTGGCGCCATTACCTATCAGCCTAGTCAAGTCATCCCCATCAGCGGCATGGTGGTTGGCAATTCCATGGTGGCCACCAGCCTCCTTTTTAAGACCTTACTCAATCATTTCCAAACCAAACGTGAGGAAGTAGAAGTAAAGCTTTGCCTTGGCGCTACTTCCAAAGAAGCTTCTCGCAGCCTCATCCGAGATAGTATCAAAACTGCCATGCTACCCACCTTTGATTCCATGAAAACCTTGGGCATTGTCCAGCTACCAGGAATCAAAGGTGGGTAGCA
>Ga0209340_1001729_pt1 | contig 14424 bp, 12 predicted proteins | sample EPASupsiteSAE323_FD_187266 | JGI IMG/M metagenome (GOLD analysis project Ga0209340, IMG submission 187266) | Bioremediated contaminated groundwater from EPA Superfund site, New Mexico - Sample SAE3-23 (SPAdes) (version 2) | ecosystem: Environmental > Aquatic > Deep subsurface > Groundwater >... | reverse complement strand
TTAGATGATGAAATAAAGGAGGAACAATAATGTTTAAATTTAAAAGTATGATCGATTTTTCGGGACTTCAAATTAAATTAGCTTCTCCGGAAGAAATTTTATCTTGGTCCACTGGTGAAGTTATTAAACCAGAAACTATTAATTATCGAAGTTGGCGTCCAGAAAAAGATGGTCTTTTTTGTGAAAAGATATTTGGACCAAGTCGAGATTATGAATGTTACTGTGGTAAATACAAAAAAATCCGATTCAAGGGCGTAATTTGTGATCGTTGTGGCGTTGAAGTCACCACATCCAAAATTCGTCGTGAAAGAATGGGTCATATCACTTTGGCTGCTCCTGTTACCCATCTTTGGTATCTTAGAAACACTCCATCTCCAATTGGTGTTATTCTTGATGTTCCTCAAAAAGATCTAGAATCAGTCGTTTATTTCACTAAATATTTAGTCACTTCTGTTGATGATTCCAAAAGAAAAGAGGCTTTAGAAAATTTAACTAACTACTCTACTAAAAGAATTGATCAAATCAATGTTGACACTAAAACTGCCATTGATACCAAAACTGAAGAAACTGAAAATGAGAAAAAAGAACTTAAGTCTAAAATTAAAAATAAAGACCAACTTTTTATCGCCCAAGAAGAACGCGATATTAAATTAAAACAAGACGTTCAAAAACTTGAAAATAAAGCTTTATCTGAAAAAAATCGCATCGAAGGCTTAATGAAATATTTGGAAGAAAAAATCCAAACTCTTCAAGTCTTAACCACTGTTTCTGATGAAGAAAGCTTTTATTTATCCCAATTTAAGGCAGATATCTTCTTTACTGCAAAAATGGGTGCCGAAGCTCTTTATGAAGTTTTAAAACAAATCGACATGGTCGAAACTGTTAAAAATCTCAAGAAAGAATTAAATAAAACCAGCTCTAAATTAAAGAAAAAGAAAATCATGTATAAAATCCGTATTCTAAACGGCATGATTGAAAATAAAATTAATCCAGAATGGACTGTTTTAACTCAAGTTCCAGTTATTCCACCGGATTTACGTCCAATGGTTCAATTAACTGGTGGTCGTTTTGCTACTTCTGACTTAAATGACTTATATCGTCGTTTAATCAATCGAAACAATCGTCTTAAAAAATTATTGAAACTTGGTGCTCCAGAAATCATTTTACGAAATGAGAAAAGAATGCTTCAAGAATCAGTCGATATTTTAATTGATGCTCAAAAGAGTTCTAAAAATAAAAGAAAAACCACCAAACGCGTTCCTCGATCACTTTCTGATCTTTTACGTGGAAAGAAAGGTCGTTTCCGTCGCAACTTACTTGGTAAACGTGTCGATTATTCCGGTCGTTCCGTTATCGTTGTTGGTCCAGAATTAAAATTAAACCAAGTCGGTCTTCCAAAAGAAATCGCCCTCGAAATGTACAGACCATTTGTTCTTCGTGAACTTATGTCTACTGGTATCGCTCCAAATATTAAGAGTGCTAAAAATTTAATTGATCATCGCATCAATGAAGTTTATGATATTTTGGAACAAGTCACAAAGAAAAGTTATGTTCTTTTAAATCGTGCTCCAACTTTACACAAACTCTCAATTCAAGCTTTCAAACCAATTCTAGTCGATGGTTTAGCAATTCGCCTACATCCATGTGTTTGTAAAGCCTTCAATGCCGATTTTGACGGAGATCAAATGGGTGTTCATTTACCATTATCTGTTGCCTCCCAAAAAGAAGCTAAGAGATTAATGTTGCCATCTCATAATTTATTAAAACCATCCGACGGTAATCCAGTTTCTGTTCCAACTCAGGAAATGGCTGTTGGTTGTTATTACATAACCTCAGTTCGATCCGAAGATTTAGAAAAAGAAAAGACAGAAAGTTTTGAAGGTTTGTCAATTTTTGCCGACGAAGCCGAGGTTGAATTAGCCTACGAATCCAAAAAAATCGGATTAAGAGAATTAATGGTTGTTAAAATTAATGGTAATTTAACTAAAACCACTTATGGTCGTGTTTGGTTCAATCAAATTCTTCCAAAAGAATTCTCATTCTTAAATGAAGCCATGGCTGGTTCTAAATCAGTTAACGACTTAGTGGTCAAATCACTTGAAATTGCTGGTCGTTTAAAAACCGTTAAATTAATTGACTCACTTAAAGATATTGGTTTTAAAGGTTTTACTCTTTCCGGTCTTTCCTTATCAATGTCTGATTGTGGTAATCTTCCTGAAAAAGAAACATTGATTTTACAAGCTAATAAATTAGTTGCCGAAATTGAAGAAAATTACAAAAATGGTTTAATCAGTAATGATGAAAAGAAACGACTTTCCCAATCTGTTTGGATGGAAAAAACTCAAGAAATTGCTGAAAAAACTTGGGCTACTCTCGACATCGATTCTCCAATTCGTATCATTTCTGCCGCTGGTATTAAGCGTGCATCTAAAGACCAAATTAAACAACTTTCTGGTATGAGAGGTTTAATGGTTGATCCAACTGGAAAAATCGTTCAACTTCCCACCAAATCGAATTTCCGAGAAGGTCTTTCAGTTTTTGAATACGTCACAGGTGCCAGAGGTACTCGTAAAGGTTTAGCCGACACCGCTTTAAAAACTGCCGATGCTGGTTATTTAACCCGCCGATTAGTTGATGCTGCTCATATCGCTATTATTAAAATGGACGATTGTGGAACTGATAAATTTATCACCATTGATTCTAATGAAAAAGGTCGAGAAAGATATTTCTCCCGCCGAATCTTAGGCCGAGTTTTAGCCAATGACATCATCGATTCAAAAACTAAAAAAGTTTTAGTTGAAAAGGGGACTTTATTAAACAATGATGAAGTTGCTTTAATTGAAAAACACGAAATCGCCACTGTCGATATTCGTTCTCCTTTAACCTGTAATGCAGAAACTGGTTTATGTCAAAAATGTTACGGATGGGATCTTTCCACTCGTAAAATGGTCCAAATTGGTGTTCCAGTTGGTGTTATTGCTGCTCAGTCAATTGGTGAACCAGGAACTCAATTAACTCTCAGAACTAAACACACTGGAGGTGTCGTTGGTGTCGATGTTACCCAAGGACTACCTCGTGTTCAAGAATTATTTGAAATCAGAATGCCAAAACTTCCTTCACCTTTAGCCGAAATTAGCGGTAAATTAAAAGTCAAAGAAACAATTGATGGTTATGAAATCAAACTTACTGGCAAGGATGAAGATAAAAATGCAAAAACTATTACATATATTTTGCCTTTAAATGTCACTCTCCTCGTTGCTGATGGTGATTTAATTGCTCAAGGAACTCAGCTTTGTTCTGGTTCTCTCGATGTTCGAGAAATCATGGAAGTTAAAGGTATTGAAGCTGCTCAAAGATATTTAATCAATAGCATTCAAGGTGTTTATGAATCTCAAGGAATTGGTATTCATGATAAACACTTAGAAGTCATGGTTAAAGAAATGAGTGACAAAATTAAAATTGAAGACCCAGGTGATACCACCTTCCTCTATGGCCAAACCACTACCGCTGCCGTTTTCCACGCAGCTAATGATAAAGCCAAAGCTAATAATGGCAAGCCAGCCATTGGTAAAAAAGTTTTACTCGGATTAATCAATTCTGCTTTAACCACTGGTTCTTGGTTGTCTGCTGCTTCTTTCCAACAAACCACCAGTGTTTTGACCGAATCTTCCCTACTTGCTGAAGTCGATGGCTTGATTGGTCTTAAAGAAAATGTTATTATCGGACGATTGATACCCGTCAGTAAAAATCAAAAAATATAAAAATATGCCAACATTTAATCAACTAATCAAAACTGGTCGAAAAAGAAGAGTTCAAAAACTCAGAACAGTTGCTTTACGTAATGGTTTTAACACCATTACTAATCGACCTACACTCAGTATAAATCCAATTAAAAAGGGTGTGGTTATTTCTGTCAAAACAATGACTCCAAAAAAACCACATTCAGCTTTGCGTAAGATCGCTAAAATTAAACTTAGTAATCATGCCTCTGTTACTGCCTATATTCCAGGTATCGGTCACAATTTAGCCGAACACAGTATCGTCAGTATTAAAGGTGGTAGAGTTAGAGATTTACCAGGTGTTCGTTATCGTATTATTCGTGGTAAATACGACGCCGGCGCTGTTGCTGGTCGTATGCAATCACGCAGTAAATACGGTGCCAAAAAAGCCGTCGCTAAAACAGCTTAATTTATAAACTTTAAATAAAAAAATATGTCCAGAAAAGGAATTAATAAAACTAGAGAAGTACTTCCAGATACTATCTACAGCAACGTTACTGTCAGTAAAATAATTAATGCTTGCATGAAAGACGGCAAAAGAACTGCTGCTGAAAAGCAAGTTTATGATGCTCTTGATTTAATTAAAAAGGAATTTCCAAAAGAAGAAGTTTTGGACGTTCTCGATCGAGCTTTAGAAAACATCAGGCCAAAAATTGAAGTCAGACCTCGCCGAATTGGTGGAGCCGTTTATCAAGTTCCAACCCCAGTTCGTGGCAATCGTCAAAACTCATTAGCTCTTCGTTGGCTCATCAAATCTGCCCGTGCTAAGGCTAATAAACAATATCACACTTTTGCTGAAAAATTAGTCGCTGAACTTTTATCTGCTCTCAATAATGAAGGCGCTGCCGTCAATAAAAGAGTTGAGGTAGAAAGAATGGCTGATGCAAATAAAGCATTTGCCCACCTCCGTTGGTAATTTTTTTAGAATTTCTAAAACGCCCCACAACAGGGGCGTTTTTTTTATATATAAACACATCAAACTTTTTTGTTATACTGTTATTATGTCATTATTCTCCAAACCAAAACTCATCATTTGGCCAAAAACCAAGGTTGTTGAACTTTACGTTGACCGTAAAGAAAATAATACTCTCAGCTTTGATTTAGATCTTTGGCAAAAATGTAATGACAAAGATTTAGAGGCTCTAAGTTTATATTTTCGACAAAATAAATTTGGTTCAATTTCGGTATTAATTCCTGATGATGTTGTTTTTACTAAATCTTTTACTTACGATTCAAAAATCGATAGCATCGATAAAAAAGAAGTTATTAGCTTGGCTGCAAATCTAGTCAATTTTCCTATTGATCCAGATGCTATTGAATATCAATTAACCCAAAGCACTGATAAAACAATTATTCAGGCTTTTATCTATGACAAACCAAAATTAGATCAATTAAAATCAAATTTAAACACCATTGGTATCAATATAAATAAATTTACTTCAGTTTCCACTGCTATTTCCAATACAATTTCTTCAATTTACAAACAAGAATTTTTCCTTATCTATCCTTTAAACGATCAAGAATACACACTTTTGCTTTCTAAAAACAATTCTGTTTATCTGACCGCCAACCTCAAAGGACCAAGTCTCGATATTCAAAAAATTATTAACTACTCCAACTTTTATTTTTCTAGTATTACCAAAAAAATTTACATTCCCGAAGGTCGTGACTTAGAAATCATCACTACCACTCAAATGGACAAAACTATTTATGATGAAGCCCAAATTGCTCAAAGTCTTTCCAAGGCTTCAAATTTACCTTTACCAGTTTTAGGCGAGATGACTACTTCAGTTTCATATAATACTGATATAATAAGCTCACCAAACAATATTAGTTCACCATCATCAATAAAAATGGAAAATAAAAAAAGAAATATCCTCCCCATCATAGCAGTTTTTGTCTTTACCGCGGCTCTCGCTTCGGTTGGAATTTGGTTTGTTTTAAATAGAAATGCCAGTGAAGTTGAAAGTCCAGCCGTTAATGAGGAAGTTGTTCAAACCACTATCGCTCCGACTGCCACTTCTACTCCAAAACCAACCATTGCCGAAATCGATAAAGATATTAAAATCCAAATTTTAAACGCCACTGACATTAACGGTCAAGCTGCTACCCTTAAAGCTAAATTGGTTGCTCTTGGTTTTGAAAATATAAATGTTGGCAACGCCAAAGAAACTGCCACTGAAAATTTAATCCAAGTTAAATCTGCCAGCACTTCAGCATATTTTGAATCAAAATTAAGCACCGATTTCCCAGCCACCTATACTACCGATCTTAAATCAACTTCAACCTATGATGCAGTCTTTACTATCGGTACTGATTTAAGTTCTATGTCATCTTCAACTACTTCTGCCACCAGTGACGAAGAAATTACTCCAACTGTAACTAAAACTGTGACCAAGTCTGCCACTCCAACAGTAACAAAAGCAGCAACCAAGTCTGCCACTCCAACAGCTGTAGAAGACTAATTTAATTAGTTAATAAATTAAATCCCTCGTGAAAGCGGGGGATTTTTAGGCCAAAAAAAACCCCTCCTTAAAAAACTGACATAATGTCAATTAATTAATTAGAAGGGTATTTAACCTCGTGGATTTATTTGATCTTCTTTTTCAAAATATAAGCTAACGCTTCTTGTGATTCAATATACACTCCGGAAATTAAAAACCCAATTTCATGAATAGCCATAAATGTTAAAGATTTCATGGTTTCTTCGGTTAAAGGTTTAAGTTCGGAAGTTTCTACATCTTCACACAAAAGATGACCTTTGAATTGGTCTTGCTTCAGCATTTCTGTTAACATTTTTTTTGGTAGATTAAATGCAACATAATAATACTTGCGACCAACCTTGGTCCAAACAAAATAATTTTGAATTTTACGCTTTTTAATCGGATCCAAATTTACCAATACGTCTCCTATAAAATTGTCTTGTCTAGTAAAAATTGTTTTCGTCGTTGTCACAATAAAATCCTTCTTTCAAATTATTATTAAATTCCACTAAGTTTCGAGGGGGGTAGGTTTACATATTAAAAGTATTCATCATCATCGGAAGATCCACATACCACAAATGTGATAATGCGGCTAAAAATATACCCAAACAAACTAAACTAAAAAAAATACCTACATAAACTTCGAATGTTTTTGCATTCAAAAAACCAGCTCCAGCGTTTTGGAGATTGTCATTAAGTTTCATAGGGTTCACCTCCCTCTTTTTATTTCAAAGTGCTATTCACTTATTGAAAGAATTATAACACTTTTACCTTAAAAAGCAACCTATAAGAAAAAATATAAAAAAATACCCCGGAGAAAATAAATAATGCTTTCGCACTAATTATTCCCTTCGGGGTCATCAGAGTTTATTGAATTAATTAAGCATTTTTCGTGCCACCATCAGGGCAAATACTTGAAGTAAATGTTCATTGGCAAAACCTTGGGTAATAACTTGCATAAATTCAGTCAGTTTAAACCAACGTTCATTTTCTGCCGGCACGATATCAGTATCAGTACCAACTGTAACAATGGCGTAGTTATTTCTTTTTTCGAAATATCGGCCTCCATCTTGGCAAAAAGAAACCCATTCAGTCTGATCAGTAATTAATTCAGCCCTTGGTGGTTTTTTGCCGCCATGTTTAGCTTCGAGATTACTTTTAGAAACCTGCAGCGTCGCTGCTAAAAGCATGTGGCCTAAAGAATCATTCCCTGGTTCGGCTTTTGCCTGTAATAAAACACCTTTGGTAGGTGAGTACACCAGAACAATTGAACCTTCACCTTTTTCCTTCAACATTGGTTGATCCCATGGAGGAAGCTCTCTTTTAGCCGTGATATTAACACCAATCAATTCAAAGAAACCACGATCAGGTCGACGCACAGATTCAGGATCCATTATCCAACCATCAACATTACCCAGTTTTTTTGGAATTACTATCATAGTTGATTTTGACTGTTGCGCTTCTAGCCATCTTTGCCAATTATTCATTTAATTACCCACTTTCTCCCTCTTTTCATCTTTTGATGAATGGGAATCTGTCGCATTCTGTTTTATAGAAAGAAACACATTTCCACTCATCAAAATTAATTCAACAATCTGATTTTAAAAGTACAATTATCAGCTCTTAAAACTAGCTTTTAGGTTTAAAATCATAATAATTATTATCAGAATAATACCCTATAATATCGTTTTTGTCAACCAACTTGCTCCAGTTCTCTATTTGAAGTAAAATGACTTTACTATGAAAATTCTAATCACAGGTGGTTTAGGTTTTATCGGTTCCAATTTTATTCGTTATTGGCTCAATCAACATCCCAATGATGAAATAATCAATCTCGATAAAGTCACTTATGCAGCTAATTTTAAAAGTATGGTTGATATTGAGAGTAATTTAAACTATAGCTTTGTCCGCGGTGACATCGGTGATGCTCAACTAGTCGATAAAATCATGGCCCAAGGAATTGATATTATTGTTCATTTTGCCGCTGAATCTCACGTTGATCGATCCATTGATGATCCTTCTCTTTTTGTCAAAACCAATGTTTTAGGAACTTACACTCTTTTAAATACTGCTGCCAAATACGGTATTAAGCGTTTTCATCACATTTCCACTGATGAAGTTTTTGGCTCCATTCCTTTCGGTTCTAAAAAACAATTCAACGAAGACACTCCCTACGATCCATCCAGTCCATATTCTGCCTCAAAAGCCTCATCTGATCATTTAGTCCGATCCTTTTATAAAACATTTGGGTTGCCAATCACCATCAGTAATTGTTCTAATAATTATGGTCCTTATCAACATCCCGAAAAAATGATTCCTCGATCAATCACCAATCTTTTAACCGGCCAAAAAATCAAAGTCTACGGCAAAGGTTTAAATTTCCGTGATTGGCTTCATGTTGAAGACCATTGTTCTGCTATTGAATCCATTTTATTAAAAGGAAAAATAGGCGAAACTTATTGTATTGGCGGTCTTAAAAAAGGCACTAGTAACATTGATTTAGTCAAAACTATTTTAAAAATAATGGGAAAAACCCAAAAAGATATTGAATACGTTGCTGATCGTCCCGCTCATGATAATTATGCTGTCAATTGGGATAAAATTAGTAAAGAATTAGGCTGGAAGCCAAAATATGATTTAGAATCTGGTCTAAAACAAACCATCGATTGGTACACTCAAAATCAAGATTGGTATCAAGATACCAAAAAAGAAGCCGAAGAATTTTATATTAAATTAAACAAGGAAAAGAAATAATGCCAAATTTTCTCAAAACCAAAATCGAAGGTCTAATTATAATTGAACCATCAGTTTTTCCAGATGACCGTGGTTTTTTTATGGAAAGCTACAATCAAAAAGTCTTTGTCGAAAATGGCATTAATGTTCAGTTTGTTCAAGACAATCACTCCCAATCAACCAAAGGAGTTCTTCGTGGACTTCATTTTCAAAAACCACCTTTTACTCAAGATAAATTAGTTCGCTGCACTCGTGGTGAAATTTTAGATGTCGCTGTCGATATCCGCAGAGATTCTCCCACTTTTGGTCAATACGAATCTATAATTTTATCTGAAGAAAATAAAAAAATGTTTTTTATTCCAAAAGGTTTTGCCCACGCTTTTTTAGTTCTTTCTAACATCGCTGATTTTCAATACAAATGCAGTGAATTTTATAATAAAGAATCGGAAGGTGGCCTTTTATGGAACGATCCAGAAATTAGCATCGACTGGCCAAAATTAGAATCAGAATTTATTTTATCCGACAAAGACAAACTCTGGCCAAAATTAGAAGAAATTAAAAACAACCCAATTTTTTAATTATGCAAAAAATCATCGGCACCGGCCTATCCGGTCTAGTTGGCAGTCGTATTGTTGAACTATTAAAGGATAAATTTGAATTTGTCGATTTTTCTCTTGACAGCGGTGTTAATCTTTTAGACCAACAAAGTTTAGCCGATGCTTTCGAAAAAAATAAAGATGCTGTTGCCGTTTTACATATGGCCGCTTTCACTGACACTAATGCTGCTTGGGAGCAAAAAGGGGATAAGTCTGGAATCTGTTATCAACTCAATGTTGAAGGCACCAGGAGTATTTTAAATTTAGCCCAAAAATATAATCAATATTTAATCTATATTTCAACCGATTTTGTTTTTGATGGCACCAAAACCACTCCCTATTTAGAAACAGACGCTCCTAATCCCATCGAATGGTATGGTGAAACCAAATATTTTGGTGAAAAAGTAATTTTAGATTCTGGTTATATCAATTACAATATTTCTCGCATTACTTATCCTTATCGCGCTGAATATGACAAAAAAATTGACATTATTCGAAAAGTTTTGACCAAGCTTCAAAACAACGAACCAATCAAAATGTTTTCTGACCAAATTTGTACTTATACATTTATCGATGATATCGCCCAAGCTTTGGGGTATTTTTTAGAAAACAAAACTACTGGAATTTATCATCTGGTTGGTTCCTCATCCCATTCTCCTTACGAAATGTGTTTAGAAATCGCCAATGCTTTTAATTTAAATAAAGATTTAATTTCGGCCAGCAGTTTAGAAGAATATTTAAAATCGCAACCCGTTGGCAGCCGCCCTTGGCAAAAAACCTTAATCACTTCCAATCAAAAAGTCACCGACCTTGGCCTAAAGTTCAAAACCCTTCCTGAAGGTTTGGAAGAAATTAAGCGTCAATTATCTCTCTAACCAGTTTTTTTGCCTCTTTTACGGCAAAATTAATTCCGCGATCTTCCGGATAAATTTGAGCAAAATTTAATCGATATGTTTTTTCTCCAACTTTATAACTTGGAACTTTATAATTTCGACTGACTATATGTTGAGCATTTTTCATTCTAAAAATCTTTTTTTCTAAAACCTGTTTTTCATCAAATTCTGGTTTAATTTTTTTCAAATAATCAAACCATTCTTTTTCAATTTTTTCGTCCGAATTTTTAAAATACTTATGATCTTGTGGCACATAAGTTCCCAAATAATAAATATTTTTTCCGTTATATCCACCATTTTTAAGCAAATTATTATGTTCCACCATCACCAGAAAAGGGGATTCTAGATCATTAATGTTGTGCCAATAATACTTACTTAAGTTTTGGTTTGAACTAAAAACCAAATCTACTGCTCCGATATAATCAACACTCTCAATCGGCCTAGTATCAATAATTAAGTCAAATTCTCTCTCCAATTCTTTAACATTAACAATCTCTTTATTAATAATTTTAATTTTTTTTAATAATTTTTTAATAATTTCTCCAAAACCTCCATCTAGATATCCCAATACTTCTTCTCCCTTTTTATTTTTAGAACCACCTCGTGTATGAATTCTAGCCCAAAGCCAAGCCATTGAAACTTTTTTATAATATTTGTGAAATTTTCCTTTCAAAAGTGGTTCCCAAATCACTTTATAAGCCTTTTCCCCTGCCCATCTTTTCATCCAATCTGTTGCCGTGATGTCTTCGTATTTTTCCCAGCCGTTATCAAATTTAAGCCATAAATAAATTAAACCAAGTCTAAATTTATCAACCAATTCCAATTCTCCAAATTTCAATAAATCAATTGCGCCCAAAAATGGGTATATTTTTCCATTGTAATAAAGCCCAACTGTGCTTTTATACCATTTAAGCTTATTTTGTAGACCCAATTCTTCAATTAAATCGATTATTTCTTTATCAGTTTTAAAAATATGATGATAAACCTTTTCTAAATTTTCTCCCTCCATTTTAAAATCCGCCAACAATCCACCAATTTTTTTTTCTTTTTCAAAAACAGTTACTTTATATCCCTTCTTAATTAACTCATATCCAGCGACTAATCCGCCTATTCCACCACCAATAATCGCTATTTTTTTGTTGTTCAACTTCACCACTTCTTATGGTATCATAATCCCATCCGCTGTTGCTTGAAGTGCAACAGTTTTTATTATCATTTATTATAAATAATGGCTGAACAAATTAAACTTACCAAAAATCGTGATGTAACTATGGATAAAGTCCGAAACATCGGAATTATTGCCCACATCGACGGTGGAAAAACTACCACCACTGAGCGTCTTCTTTTTTATACCGGAAAAATCCACAAAATTGGTTCCGTTGACTCTGGAACCACCACCACCGATTCTATGGTTCAAGAAAAAGAGAGGGGAATTACTATTCAATCTGCCTGTGTCACTACTTTTTGGAAAGATTATCGTTTAAATATTATCGATACTCCTGGACATGTAGATTTCACCGCTGAAGTTGAGCGATCACTTCGTGTTCTTGATGGTGCTATCATGATTTTTGATGGAAATGCCGGTGTTCAGGCACAATCTGAAACTGTTTGGCGACAAGCCGACAAATACGGTGTTCCTCGAATTGCTTTTGTTAATAAAATGGATAAAATCGGAGCCTCATTTCAAGGTACTCTCAATAGTATTAATGAGAAATTAAAAGCCCCAATCGTCCCAGTCGTTATTCCTGTTGGTGAAGAACATGATTTCATGGGTATCATCGATTTGATGAATATGGAAATGGTTGTATATGATAAAGACGAAGAAGGCATGGAATTTACTCGAAAACCTGTCACTGATGAATATAAAGAAAAAGCTCTCAAGGCTCGAGCTGAAATGGTTGAAAAAATCGCCGGTGAAGATGAAGTCTTAATGGAAAAATTCTTAAACGACGAAGAAATTTCTGTTCCAGAATTAAAAGCCACCTTAAGAAAAGCTACTATCGATAGAAGACTTTTCCCAGTTTATTGTGGTGCTGCTTGGAGAAATAAAGGTATTCATCCAATTCTCGATGGTATTGTTGATTATCTTCCATCTCCATTAGATCTTCCTCCAATCGAAGGTTACAACCCAGAAAACAACGATCCTATTTTTAGAAAACCTATTAAAACAGAACCATTATCAGCTCTTCTTTTTAAAGTTCAGTCCGATCCACATGTTGGAACTTTATCCTATGTTAGGGTATATTCCGGTACTTTAAAAGCTGGATCAGAAGTCTACAATACTACCAAAGGTAAAAGCGAACGCATTGGTCGTTTGCTTTTAATGCATGCCGACAAAAGAGAAGGTCTTGAAGAAGGTTTTGCTGGTGAAATCGTTGCCTGTATTGGCTTGAAAGAATCTACTACCGGCGACACTCTTTGCGATTCAAATCATATTATTTCTTTGTCCCCAATTCAATTTTCTGAACCGGTTATTTCTTTATCTATCGAGCCAGCCACTGCCGATGACCAAGAAAAAATGGGTTCTGCTCTCAATCGTTTAGCTATTGAAGATCCAACTTTCAGAGTTAGTTACAACCAAGAAACTGGTCAAACTATCGTTGCTGGTATGGGTGAACTTTACCTCGAAATTATTGTTGATCGTCTTAAAAGAGAATTCGGTGTTAATGTTAAAACTGGAGCACCTCAGGTCGCCTACCGCGAAACTATTTCTGGTCCAGCTGATGGTGAAGGTAAATACATTCACCAATCCGGTGGTCACGGTCAATATGGTCACTGTAAAATTAAAGTCGAACCAAAAGAAAGAGGTGAAGGCTACGAATTCGTCAATGCTGTTAAAGGTGGAGCCATTCCAGCCAATTTTATTCCTGCCATCGAAAAAGGTGTCAAGGAAACCCTTCAAAAAGGTATTATTGCTGGCTTCCCGGCTACCGATATTAAAGTCACTGTTTACGATGGAACTTACCATGAGGTCGATTCATCTGAAATGGCCTTTAAATTAGCCGGAGCATATGCTATTAAAGATGCTTTCGCTGCCGCAAAGCCTTTAATCATCGAACCGATCATGAAATTCGAAGTTAATGTTCCATCTGAGTTTTTAGGAACCGTCATAGGCGATCTTTCTTCTCGTCGTGGTCAAATCAATGGCACCGAAGATAGCCACGGTTTTAGCACTATTCACGCCTTTGTTCCTCTTGAAGCTATTGGTGGTTATGCTACCGTTATTCGAAGCTTAACCCAAGGTCGAGGATCATTTTATATGGAACCATGTCGCTACGACCCAGTTCCTCGTGATATTCAAGAAAAGTTAACCACTAAAATCAACGGTTAATCAAATATTACTCTGCAATTAAATACCCCGCCATTGCGGGGTATTTTTATGTTAAAATTTTTCTTAACTCGATTTAGATAAAATTTTTCTAAAAAAGGCATTAAATTGCTCCGTTTTGTATATTGCAAAGCTTTAGCCCAGCTGATACAATCTAAAAGCATTTTAATCTAAAATTATTAATTCAATTTCGTCTTAAAGAAGACAATAAATAAAAAAAGGAGAAAAACATGGCAGATACTTATAAAAGAAACAAGCCACACGTTAACGTCGGTACTATTGGCCACGTCGATCATGGTAAAACCACTTTAACCGCCGCTATTTCATCAATTCAAGGTGGTGGAAAATCCTACGCCGATATCGCTAAAGGCGGTACAGTTCGTGATGCTTCCAAAATCGTTACTATCGCTATTTCTCATATCGAATACGAAACCGAGAATAGACATTACGCCCACATTGATTGTCCAGGACACGCTGATTACGTTAAAAACATGATTACCGGTGCTGCTCAAATGGATGGAGCCATCCTTGTGGTTTCTGCACCAGACGGTCCAATGCCACAAACTCGTGAACACGTTTTGTTAGCTAATCAAGTTAACGTTCCAAAATTAG
>Ga0209340_1001727_pt1 | contig 14426 bp, 10 predicted proteins | sample EPASupsiteSAE323_FD_187266 | JGI IMG/M metagenome (GOLD analysis project Ga0209340, IMG submission 187266) | Bioremediated contaminated groundwater from EPA Superfund site, New Mexico - Sample SAE3-23 (SPAdes) (version 2) | ecosystem: Environmental > Aquatic > Deep subsurface > Groundwater >... | reverse complement strand
GATAAATCAAATCCAGAACGATATCAATAAAAGGTCCATACAGCAACCAATCATTCAAGGTTACCCAATGCCGAGTAGTATCTATCAGCAGAACAATATCCCAAATTACAATAACAGTTCGATTTATTCCAGGCCTTAGGTTAATAGCGGTTTGCCGGGCGGCATACCGAAACTACCCTGATGAATAAACCGGGGAGGGAGCAGGAACCAAATTATCCTTCGAAAGTTGCTGTTCGTCCGGGAAATATTTTAATTGCCATGGTTTAAACCAAATAATTTTAAGCAGCATCAAATGCAAAAGAAGGGCACCGCCGCAGGGGGTGCCCTTAACCAATAGGAGAAAGCTAGTTAATATTGATTCGGTAGTTCTCGGGAGGAGTTTCTTTGACCTTGGGCAGATGGATATTCAGGATCCCGTCGGTGTAGTCGGCCTGAACTCCGGCGTTGTCAATGTTGTCGACATAGAAACTGCGGCGATAGCTGCCGATTCTTCTCTCCCGGTGTACGTAGTTTTCTGTCTCCTCCTGGACCTCTTGATTCTTTTGAACAGAGATAGTCAAAGTGTTCTCCTTCAGTTCTACTATGATCTCATCTTTTTTCATGCCGGGAAGCTCCGCTTCTACGACAAACTCCTGTTCACTCTCCCGGATGTCGGCACGGAAAGTGGGGGTGAAATCGAGAAAGTCATGGTCAAAAAACTCTCTCATCAGAGCCCTGCCCAGATCTCCACCCACCAGGTCTTCCCGTCTTCTTCTAAAAGGCGTCAGATCAAACATGTTATTACCCCCTTCAATAATATTACTACTTTTGATGGTTAAATTATAAAACGTAGGTCAAACAAAGTCAAATTATTTTCTTGAATATTTGGCAGCTTTTTAATGCCCCGGTAATCTGGAAAATTGGCGGTTGGTAAAGAAAAATATTTTTGCAGTTGCGGGTTTATTAAAACTCGACTTATAATTAGCACTAACATTGTGGTTCAAAGACGGACTATGGCATTAAGCGTGCCAGCTTGATGAGAGTTCAACGGAGAACCGGTTATTAAGCCAAATGTGAGGACGCGGAGGTTACAATCGGACAAGTAAATACGGCAGGATGTTTCCTGCGGGGCAAAGCTGCTCTGTATAGGCCAAAAAGGATTGGTCTGCTTACAGAGCTTTTTTATTATGTTTCTACATTTCGTAAAAGAACCTCAGAAGCATTGTATCGATTCGCGGTTATTTCAAATCAAGAATTAGGGAGGGTTTAAGATATGAACCCGGCTAATATTACGCAATTGTCGGCGGGGGTCGACACTATTTGGGTGTTGCTCTGCGCTGCTCTGGTTTTTTTCATGGAAGGTGGTTTTGCATTTCTCGAGGCGGGATTTATTCACGCCAAGAACTCACTCAATATCGTTATGAAGGTTTTTATGGATTGTACGGTCGGGATGCTCAGCTACTGGATGTTGGGTTTTGCCATTATGTATGGGCTGGATAAGGGCGGCATTTTCGGTCATAGCGGTTTCTTTATCAGCGGGGACCTAACTCATATCAAGTTGCGGATCCCCATCTATGCTTTTTGGATCTTTCAAGCCGCCTTTGCTATTGCCATGGCTTCAATCGTCTCCGGGGCCGTTGCCGAACGCATGAAATTCGGGCCCTATATAATCTATACCTTTTTGGCGGCAGGTTTGATTTATCCGATAGCCGGGCACTGGGTATGGGGAGTCGGAGGCTGGCTAAGTCAACTAGGTATGCTGGATTTCGCGGGGTCGTCAGTGGTGCATGCCGTAGGTGGCTGGAGCGCTTTGGCGGCGGTCCTGGTGTTGGGACCCCGCGGCGGTCGTTATAATGAGGACGGTACGGTCAATTTTCAACCGCCGCATAACTTGCTGCTGGCCTTTTTGGGGACCTTCATTCTGTGGTTTGGCTGGTTCGGGTTTAATGCCGGCAGTACACTATCGGGTCTGGACGCTAATATAGGACGTATTGTAGTGGATACCAACCTCGCTGCTGCGGCTGGAGGTACGGCGGCGGCTTTGTTTACTTTGTTCAGATTCGGCAAGGCTGACCCCAGTATGACTATGAACGGCTCACTGGCCGGGTTGGCAGCCATTACGGCAGGATGTGCATTTGTCTCACCTATCAGTGCGGTTATTATTGGATTGGTTGCCGGTGTTTTGGTGGTTTTGGCGGTATACTTTTTTGACCGCCGTCATGCTGATGACCCGGTTGGAGCCATTGCCGTACATGGTGTTAACGGAACCTGGGGCGTATTGGCGGTGGGATTGTTTGCCGAAAAAGGCGGACTTCTGCATGGAGGAGGGCTTCATCTGCTTGGCATACAGGCACTCGGCGTAGCTGCGGTTTCCCTGTGGGCATTTATCGCCACCTATATGGTTTTCAGCCTACTCAAGAAAACGATTGGCATCCGCGCCAGTGCCGAACAGGAGATCACCGGTATGGATCTTAGTGAGCACGATATCGGTGCCTATGCCTTATTTGAGCAGTAAAGTTATACTGTATACTTAAGCCGGGCTGGTTGACGGGACAAAAATGCCGGTAATATAATGGCAATGTAAAACAAAATAAGTTGATTGAAGGCAAAGGAGCCTGCATCTCCAAAGAAGGGGTTGCGGGTTTTTATGTTTTTATAGCTTAATACTTCAAGAAAGTAATGGCGCTTTGCAGACCTGCCGTGGCGGGTTTTCAAGGCGCCTTTTGCTTAATCAAGTGAAAGGGAGTGAAGCAATGAAAAAGATTGAGGCGATTATCAGGCCCACCAAGGTGGAGGAGCTCAAGCAGGCCTTAAATGAAATGGAGGTTCGCGGCATGACGGTATATAACGTCATGGGGCGGGGACTCCAGCAGGATGTGAAACAGTTCTATCGGGGTCAGGAGGTATCGGTTGATCTCTTTCCCAAGGTAAAGGTGGAGATTATCTGCCGTGACCACTGGCTGGAACGCATCGTCGATACCATCGTGAAGGTCTGTTCCACTGGTCAGATTGGCGACGGTAAGATATTTGTCTATCCGCTGGAAGACATTATCCGTATCAGAACCGGCGAAAAAGGTGACGCGGCTCTTTAGAAAGAGTAGCCGCTATTAATGACCAGGCTTTCCCGCTTGATAGAAAGCGTTTATCAAGTCCCCACAATCAAATAGCGTCCAGGATTGGAGCAAAGGCGCCCAGGTATAAGAATTCCTGAACGCCGGAGGTTTCAACTTGAATAGCGATATTGAGGAGGGATATGTATGAACATGTTGAGAAAAGGATTGAGCGCAGCAACTGCGGCAGCCGGAGTACTGGCCGTTTTACCACTTCCGGTGCTGGCTGCCGATAAACCGGTGGTTGATAGCGGAGATACTGCTTTTGTTTTGATGTCGGCTGCGTTGGTGTTGTTGATGACACCTGGTTTGGCCTTGTTTTACGGCGGCATGGTCCGCAAAAAGAATGTGCTCAGTATATTAATGCAGTGCTTTGCCGTTATGGCCTTGGTGTCGGTGCAGTGGGTCATTTTGGGGTATTCATTGTCGTTCGGCAACGATGTACACGGCTTTATCGGGGCTCTCAACTTTTTAAATCTAAAAGGAGTCGGGTTTGACCCCAGTCCGGTTTACGGTACCACTATTCCGCAGTTGGCCTTTGCCATGTTCCAGATGATGTTTGCCATCATTACCGCCGGGTTGATTACCGGTGCTTTCGCCGAACGTATGAAGTTTTCGGTTTTTGTGATATTTACCCTGCTTTGGACTACCCTGGTCTACGACCCACTGGCCCATATGGTATGGGGCGGAGGTTTCCTGGCTCAGTTGGGAGCACTCGACTTTGCCGGCGGTACCGTAGTTCATATCAGTTCCGGTGTTTCCGGGTTGGTAGCGGCCATCATCCTGGGCAAGCGCTATGGCAAGGATAGAGAGGCTATTCTGCCACATAATCTGCCCATGGTAGTAACCGGCGCGGCTCTGTTGTGGTTTGGCTGGTTTGGTTTCAATGCCGGCAGTGCTCTGGGCGCTAATGGTCTGGCAGCAATGGCCTTTACCGTTACTAATACCTGTGCGGCTATGGGTGCCATATCCTGGGTAGGAGCTGAATGGCTCGACCATGGAAAACCCACGGTCTTCGGTGCGGTTTCCGGGGCGGTTGCCGGCCTGGTAGCCATTACTCCGGCATCGGGTTATGTAAGCCCGCTTTCATCCATCATAATTGGTTTGTTGGTTGGCCCAATCTGCTACTATGCGGTTAGCCGGGTTAAGGAACGTTTGGGTTATGATGATGCATTGGACGCCTTCGGCATCCACGGGGTAGGCGGAACCTTTGGCGCACTGGCTACCGGTTTGTTCGCCTCCAAGGCGATTAACCCAGCTTATGCCAATGGCTTGTTATTCGGCAACCCGCATCAGCTCTTGGTGCAGGCTATTGCGGTAGCAGTTGCGATTGCCTATGCGGCGTTTATGACCTTTGCAATTCTGAAGGTAATTGGGCTGTTTACCACGCTGAGGGTAAGCACCAGTCAAGAAGAAATCGGCCTGGATGCTGCTTTACATGGAGAAGACGCCTACGCCTATGGCGAGTTAGGCTTAGAAAGCCAGATTTATGCAGGATAGCCTTCGGGCTATCCTTTTCTTGCTGATGGGGAGGAATGCGATGGGAGAATGTAATTAACCGCAGACCATCATGACCATCTAAGTGGTCGCCTTTAGTGGATAAAAGCCCATGTGTTACTTGGCCCAGACCCAATATCTACAAGTAAACAAGGTGTTTTCAGGGTAGATATTTTTTAAGGTTAATGAAAAGGAGTGATATATGTGACACCCGAGAGCGTTTTAGGTATGGTAAAGGATAAGGGCATCGAGTTCATTGATCTCAAATTCAATGATTTGCCGGGTCTATGGCAGCATTGTACCATTCCCGCCAATCAGTTGGATTTGGATACCTTTAAGGATGGCATCGGTTTTGACGGTTCTAGTATCCGGGGCTTTCAGCAGATACAAGAGAGTGACATGATACTGCTGCTGGATCCCGCTTCAGCTTTTATCGATCCGGCTTGCCAGGCACCGACTCTTTCCCTGATTTGTGATATCTATGATCCGATCACCCGCAAGCCCTATAGCCGCGACCCCCGCTATGTGGCGCGCAAGGCGGAGGAATACTTAAAAACTACCGGCATAGCCGATACCAGCTTTTGGGGCCCGGAGATGGAGTTTTTTATTTTTGATGATGTACGCTTTGGCCAAAATGTTCACCAGGGCTACTATTTTGTCGACTCGGGAGAAGGGGAATGGAATACCGGCCGGGAGGAAAACCCCAACCTGGGCTACAAGGCTCGTTACAAGGAAGGCTATTTCCCGGTTCCCCCCCATGATTCCCAGCAGAATCTGCGCAGCGAAATGGTGAAGGTTCTACAGGAAACCGGGATTACCATAGAGGTCCATCATCATGAAGTAGCCAGCGGCGGTCAGGCCGAGATTGATATGCGCTTTGATACCCTGACCCGCATGGCGGACAAGTGCATGACTTATAAATACGTTATCAAGAATGTCGCGCGGAAAAATAACAAGGTAGCCACCTTTATGCCCAAACCGCTGTTTCAGGATAATGGCTCTGGTATGCACACCCATCAGTCATTATGGAAAGGCGGGGAAAACCTCTTCTTTGATCCCAACGGTTATGCGCTGATCAGTCAAACGGCAAAATACTATATCGGTGGTCTTTTGAAACATGCCAAAGCGCTGATGGCCTTCTGCGCCCCGACCACGAACTCCTACAAACGACTGGTTCCTGGCTATGAAGCGCCGGTAAATCTGGTTTATTCGATGCGCAACCGCAGTGCTGCCATCCGTATCCCGGTTTATACCGATAATCCGAAAACCAAGCGCATCGAATTCAGACCGCCAGATTGTACCTGCAATCCCTATTTGTCGTTTGCCGCCCTGTTGATGGCAGGTTTGGACGGCATAGAAAACCAGATCGACCCGGGCGATCCGCTGGATAAAAACATCTATGAGCTGGAATCCAATGCCCTGGCCACCGTACCGGCATCTCTGGATGAAGCTATCGATGCCCTGGAGCAGGATCACGACTTCCTGCTCAAGGGCGGGGTATTCACTCCGGATCTGCTGGATGTTTGGATCAACTATAAGCGGGAGAATGAAATCGATGCGGTAAGATTGCGTCCCCATCCTTATGAATATCATTTATACTTTGATCTATAGAGATTAACAGGAAGGACTGAGTTTAGGCGCTTTGCGCCCTTTATCAGGGCCAAAGCGCTTATTTGCACTTAATACATGCAAATGGCGCTGAAATCGGAGGTGATATGATGAAAATGAAGACTTTAGTGGTTGAACATACCGTAAATGAAGGTATGGGTTTGCTGCAGAATGTACTGGGGGATAAAGGGTGGAATATGGATATCCGCTGTATGGAGCAGGCGGGCACGACTCTGCCGGAAAGCATAGGCGATTACGGTAGTATGGTTATTATGGGTGGGCCCATGGGTGCCAATGATGAAGATCTATACCCGCATTTGCGGCAAGTACAGGATTTAATCCGGGAAGCGGTCTGTCTTCATATACCTACGGTGGGGATTTGCCTGGGGGCGCAGTTGATCGCCAAGGCTTTGGGCGGTCGGGTGACCCGAAATCCGGTAAAGGAGATCGGCTGGTATACGATGTCGCTGACTGATCATGGCTATGGTTCGCCTCTATTCGATGGTCTGCCGGCGGATTTCACCTTTTTCCAGTGGCATCAGGATACCTTTACCATTCCTGAGCGCAGCCGTTGGCTGGTTAAGGGCAAAACTTGCCGCAACCAGGCTTTCTCCCTAGATAATTATATCTGGGGTCTACAGTTTCATCCCGAGGTGTCTCTGGAGATGATAGAGAGGTGGGTGGAGGAAGGCCGGGATGAATTGGAGGAGTACGGCGGGCACAGTGAAGCCCGAGTGTTATTGGAAAAAAGCTCCCGGATATGGGAAGAAACCAGCGACTTGCGTAAGGTTATGTTACATAATATAGAAAAGGTGCTACATACTTGAGCGGGGGGCAGCGATTAGGAACAGCTCATTCATGTTGAATTCTGGCGGCAATAGGCATTCTGCGGCCAGCCCCAAAGGCCTTGGCCGTTACTTTCAAACCCGGTGCGGCCTGTCGGCGCTTATATTCATTGCGGTCAACGTTATGGATTATCCACCGCACTACATCGGGATCAAAGCCTTCTGCAATTAATTGACTCATAGAGCGGTTTTCTTCAATATATTGGTGGAGAATTTGGTCGAGTAATTCGTAAGGCGGCAGGGTATCCTGATCCTTTTGATCGGGTTTCAGTTCGGCCGATGGCGGTTTGGTGATGATAGCCTCGGGTATCACGGTTTTGTCACGATTAATATAATGGGCCAGTTCATATACCATGGTCTTGGGGACATCGGCCAGGACTGACAAGCCGCCGCTCATGTCTCCGTACATGGTGCAATAGCCCATGGCCAGTTCACTCTTATTGCCGGTGGAAAGCACCAGATGACCATATTTATTGGAGAATGCCATCAAAATATTGCCCCGGATACGCGCTTGAATATTCTCTTCGGTAATATCCGCCGGCTTGCCGCTGAAGTGCTCGGTCAGAGCCGTCAGGTAAGCTTGGTAGACGCCGGATATGGGAATATTTTTTAAGGGCATGCCCAGATTCTCCGCCAGCTGTTCGGAATCATCCACACTGCCGGTCGATGAGAAGGGGGAGGGCATGGTTATGCCCAGAACATTGTCCGGCCCGACGGCTTCCACCGCCAAAACTGCGCATAGGGCAGAATCAATGCCTCCCGACAGCCCCAGAATCGCTTTTCTGAACCCGCATTTTTTCATGTAATCGCGTATACCCAGTACCAGGGCCTGTTTAAGCGATGCTATATGTTCGCTGGGGACGAACTCAACCCGGGGATTTTTATTATCGGAAAGGTCGATGGTAGTCAGGAATTCTTCAAAGGCCGGAGCGATTAACAGGGGCTCACCATCGGCCCCAATTATCATACTGCGGCCATCAAAGATCAACTCATCGTTGGCACCGATCTGATTAACATAGACGAAAGGAAGCTTGTGACGCCGGGCATGATTGGTGATCAGGTTGAAACGGGTTTCCTCCTTGCCGGCATGAAATGGAGAAGCCGAAATATTTATGAGAATATCGGCACCCTGCCGGGCCAGGGCATGGATAGGATCTAAGTCATATATTTTCCCCCCCGGCCAAAAATCCGGATCATTCCAGGCATCCTCACAGATGGAGATACCCAGACGTTTACCCTTAAAATCCAGCAGACAGACCCCGGGGGCCGGGTCAAAATATCTGGCCTCATCAAACACATCATATATTGGCAACAGGGATTTATACTGGCATCCCCATACCTCGCCACGATAGACCAGCACGGCAGCATTGTAAAGACCCTTTCCGGCTAAGGCATGTGGCCAGGGCATACCGAAAAGGATGCCGGTATCACTATGCTGGGATGATATTTTGCAGATTTCCGCCAGAGCCGCCCGGGAGCGCTCGATGAACCAGGGCGGGTCCAGCAGATCACGCGGCGGATAGCCAACTATAAATAGTTCAGGAAAAACAACTAAATCGCTGCCGGCTTTGGCCCCTTCCGAGTAAGCATAGGCCAGCTTGGCGAGATTCTCGTTTATGTTGCCCACGGTGGGATTTAATTGAGCAATAGTAATTTTCATTTCCATGGTTCCTTTCCCATCGGGATTATAATAAAGCTTATCACTGGGAATCCTCGTCGGCAAGCTTACGGTTGGCAACAAAAGGCAAACCCCGGCCAGATTTCCCGGAACTGATCCGCTTAAGTAAGCATATTAGTAATATAGGCAAAGGCGCCGGAAGTTTACTTCTGGTGCCTATTTTTCTGGAAGGAGAAATTATATATGTGCGGGATAGCGGGCTGGGTGGATTGGGAAAGGGATCTTATGCAAGAGGGACCTTTGCTGCAAATGATGACCGAAAGATTGTCCAGGCGGGGGCCGGATGACTCGGCAACTTGGCTTTCAACCAGAGCGGCGCTGGGACACCGCCGTTTAATAGTGGTTGATCCAGCCGGCGGTGGGCAGCCAATGCGACGAAAAAGAAACGATAAATCATATGTGTTGGTATATAACGGCGAATTATACAACAGCAGCGAGTTAAGGGCCAAGCTTGGCAGCAAAGGCTGGACTTTTGCCAGTGCAAACTCCGATACGGAAGTCCTGTTGCTGAGCTATATGGAGTGGGGTGAAGACTGTGTAGGATATCTGAATGGAATCTTTGCCTTCGCCATATGGGATGAGGCCAGGCAAGCTCTATTTATGGCCCGTGACCGCCTCGGAGTCAAACCGCTTTTCTATAGTCAACGCGGCACGGGATTATTATTCGCGTCTGAATTGAAGTCATTACTGATCCACCCCCAAGTGCAACCGGTGATCGATAATGAAGGCCTCGCCGAGATACTGATTATGGGTCCTTCCAGGACGCCAGGTCATGGGATATTTAAAGGGATACAGGAACTGCGCCCCGGTTATTGTATGCTCTATCATCGTCAAGGTATGCAAATAAAGCGTTATTGGTCACTGCAGAGCAAACCACATCAGGATGATATCGATACCAGCGCCGAGAAGGTAAGATGCCTGCTGCAAAACGCAGTTCACCGTCAATTGGTAGCCGATGTCCCGCTGGCTACCTTTTTGTCGGGAGGTCTTGATTCCAGTGCTATTACTGCCCTGGCCGCCCAATACTTTAATGAGGGGGGCCGAGGTCCGCTGCATTCTTTTTCGGTTGATTATATAGATAATGACAAGAACTTCAAAGCCGGTGAGTTTCAGCCTGATCCCGACTCTGAGTGGGTGGAGCGGGTATCAGCTTATCTGGGCACGGTGCATCACAACATTGTTATTGATAACAGTGAACTGGCCGAAGCCTTGATACCATCGATGCACGCCAACGATTATCCGGGCATGGCGGATATTGATGCGTCCCTGTATCTGTTTTGCCGGGAAGTAAGGGATCTGACTACCGTAGCATTGTCGGGTGAATGTGCTGATGAAATATTCGGGGGTTATCCCTGGTTTAAAAAGAGACCATTTTCCAAGAATTTTCCCTGGATAAGGACCATGCAGGAGAGAATCAAGCTTTTATCACCGGAAATAGTCAGCCGGGTATCACCAGAAGATTATGTTCGGGAAAGGTATCGGGAGGCTTTAAGCGAGGTGCCGGCCCTGGAGGGGGAGGGGCCTGAAGATGCTGGTATTCGGCAGTTGTTTTATCTTAACCTGACCAGATTTATGCCGACGCTGCTGGACCGTAAGGACCGGATGAGTATGGCCTGGGGTCTGGAGGTCAGAGTCCCCTTTGCCGACCACCTTCTCCTGGAATACGTCTGGAATATCCCCTGGAGCATAAAAAACTGTGACAACATAGCCAAGGGGCTGCTACGTCGAGCACTCAAGGGACTACTTCCGCCTGCGGTGCTGGCCCGGCCGAAAAGTCCGTATCCCAAGACGCATAGCCCGGTTTATCTGCAAGCGGTTAGAAAAGGGGTGCTTTCAATTCTCGCCAATCAGAATTCACCGCTGCTTGATCTGATAGAACCGGCTGCTATTCGTAAAATTCTGGAGAATGAACTACCTGTATTTGCCCAACCCTGGTTTGGTCAGCTTATGAACGATGCCCAATACTTCGCTTACCTTATCCAGATTGATAGCTGGCTGCGCGAATACAAGGTTCATATTGTTTTATAAATGAAATGAACAGCGGGAGACACGGACAGTAGCGGCCGCGTTGACGAGTATACAATATATTTGAGCGGAAGGCCTTGTCAAAGCAAGGCCAGTTAAATAAAATAAAAACATCTAATCGAGAAACTTAATAGATTTAAGGAACAAAGGCGTCCCTTAAACTAGCTTCTGTTAGAAGCTGGTTGAGGGGCGTTTTTATTTTTCAAAAAGAGATGGGTGCTATATGAAAACATTAGAAGAGTTCAGAAAAATTGCGGGCGATATAAAAATCATCGACAGGCCGGAAGAGAAGGAGATGTACAGCCATGACATCGGCGATGTACCCTCTTTCATGACCAAACTGTTGTTTAAAACGCAGCCGTCCTTCGTGGTGCAGCCGAAAAGCATCGCCGAGATCCAAAAGGTCTTAGCCTTTGCCAATGAGAAGAAGATCCCGGTCATACCTAGGGGAGCCGCTTCGTGGGGATTTGGCGGGGTCATTCCCACCAAGGCCGGAATCGTGGTTGATCTGTCTCCTTTCAGAAAAATTATCGAAATCAACCCGGAACATAAGACCGCTCGAGTTGAAGCGGGTGCGCGCTGGAGCGATATAGACATCCTGGCTAAAAAGCAGGGGTTGTCCCTGATGACCTATCCATCCAGCAAATTTTCCACCGTGGCGGGTTGGATTGCTACCGGCGGCTACAGTATCAACAGTTTCCGCTATGGTCACCTGTCAAAGCAAATCCAGTCCATGACCGTGGTGACCGCCTCGGGTGAAGTCAAAACGCTGACTCCTGCTGACCAGGAATTTTCCTATTATATCTCTACCGAAGGCATCTTCGGCATCATCGTTGAAGTGACCCTGACCCTGAGGCCAACGCCGCCAGCGTCTTTTTCGCACCTGCTCTATTTCAAAGGTGAGCAGTCAGCCTTTGGTTTTATTGATCGCTTTGTAAACAGTAAGGAAAAAGCTGACATAAGCGTGAATGTCATCCGCTTCCTTGATGAAAACCATATGAGTGACACCAATGAGGTCATGCATGATAATGTATTTAAAAAGAGTACCGCGGTTCTGGTAGAGTTGAGCAGCGCGGATGATGATGAAAAATTTATAAAATATCTATCACAAATAGCCGGTATTGACGAAGCGCCCGGTTATGCGGCCAGCTTTTTATGGAACGAGCGTCTCTTTGGCGCCAAAGCCAAGCGCCTGGGGCCGAGCATTCTGACCAGTGAAACCATTATCCCCATCAAGCAGACCGCCGCCTTTATTGCGAAGGCCAAAAAAATGGGGACATCTTTCGGGGTGGAAGTCTGTATCGATTCCTACATCCTGGATGAAAAACGGGCACTGGTGATGACTCCTTATCTGTGTGACTCAAGAAAATTAAAATATTATCTCAATATGGCACTGGTTCCGATGCTGACCCAGGCGGCTTTGAACCTGGGCGGCGAACCGTATGGTCTGGGTATCTGGAATGCCTCATTTATCAATCATTTATACAGTAAAGACAGGCAGAAGGAACTCCGGGCCTATAAAGCCAAGGTTGATCCCAATGATATTATGAATCCGGGCAAGTTCTTTAGGGTAAAATCAAAATTCTTGAACATTCCGGCCCAGATGTTTCGTCCCGCCTTCTTGGGTATAAGCATGCGAGTGATGATCTTCCTGGCGCCAGTCATCGGCGGGGTGGCCAGACTGATCTTCGGCAAAGACCGGAAGCTCGACAGTCTGGATGTGGAACTCAGTACCCATGCCTGCGCCAAATGCGGAAACTGTATAGCCGTATGCCCGGCCTACCTGGTAACCGGGGATGAGGCGGTGACCGCCAAGGGCAAGGTGGCCTTGGCCAAGAAACTGCAGGAAGGTAAAAAAGTGACCCCGCAAGAAGCAGCCAAGGCTTTTATGTGTATGCACTGCAAGGGCTGTGAAGAAATATGCCAGACCAACCTTGAACTTATGGAACTTTGGGATGCGCTGGAAAAAAGGATCGAAGGGACATTCGACCGTCCGGATGCCGAGATTGCCGAATTCCTGAAAAAAGTTGACCAAAGCAAGGAATATTGGGAAATGGTAGACAGGAAGGGTTAATAGATTATGCCGAAAAAATATCATATTCATCCAACAACTACCCCGCTGGAGATGGAATATCTCTATAAGTTCAAAATCACCCGGGGTGAAAACTGCATAAACTGCGGAAGGTGCAGCAAGGTCTGTATCTATCAGGCCCATAAGCGCAGAAAAGGCGATCAGCGCAAAATGGACGAGCCCAATACAGTGTTGTGCCGGAACTGTTTCAGGTGCATCCAGGAATGCCCGCGCGGAGCACTGGAAAAATCCCTGCATCAGGATTATGTCAATATCAGCGGATCTTACTGGAAAGCGGATATTTTCCTTACGCTATGGAAACAAGCCGAAGACGGCAAGGTTCCCGTGACCGGCGCCGGCTACCGCGGGCCGTTTAGTGGGGAAGGCTTTGACAGCATGTGGACCGATATGTCGGAAATCGTACGCCCCACCCGTGACGGGATTCATGGCCGGGAATATATCAGTACCGGTGTGGAGTTGGGCCGCAAGCTGGGCCATCTGACCTTTGACAACGAAGGCCGCCTGTTGTCGCAGCCGCATCCCACGGTGGATATCCCACTTCCTATTATATTCGATTTACCACCGGTGGAATTGGGTCCGAATGTTAAGCTGGCTCTAATTAAGGCTGCCAGCGAGATCAGCACCTACGTTATAATGCCGGCGGCTGATTTCAAGCCCGAGATGGCAACCTATAGTGAGAGTATCATCCCGTTAATCAGCGAGGATGAAATTGAAAAATATGCAGACATTCTGAAGAAAGCCTGTCTGGTAAGCATTGATTATACCGAAAACCTGGCAGATAAACTCGCAGCTATAAAAGAGCGCATTAAGAATATAAGCAATGCGGTAACCATTATCCGGGTTCCAGCCATCAGCGGGATTGAAGGCATCGTTTCCCGGCTGGTAAACAGCGGCGCGGAGGTGATCCATATCGTGGCGGATTATCGCGGCCTGGAGATAAACCAAGATAAGGCAGCTAACTTCCAACCGCGCCTGATAAAAGATATCATCCGCTCCGTCCACTTACAGCTGGTCGAGGAGAGGATCCGCGATGAAGTTACCCTGATGTTCTCCGGCGGTATGGCCATGGCCGAGCACATTCCGAAAGCAATGCTCTGCGGCGCTGATCTTACAGCGATAGATATTCCGCTGTTCATCGCCCTGGGGGCCCGATTATACGAGGGGCCGGAAAAACTACTGCTGATGCCGGAAGGCCTCGAAAAAATATCAGTGGACATCATTGCCCAGCGAATGGTCAATCTCATGTGTGCCTGGCATTCCCAGCTGCTTGAGGTTATGGGCGCCATGGGTATCCGTGAAGCCAGACGTCTGCGGGGAGAAAGTGGTAGGGCCATCTTCTTTGAGCAGATCGATGAGGAAACCTTCGGCAAGTTATTTAAACAATAATTGATAAATGGGTGATAAATATGAAACCATCAACAGTAAAAATTGAAAAGACAACTTCCCGGTTCAAACACCAGGTGCCCAAGTACAAGGTTACCCGGTCGAGTGATTGCATCAACTGCGGCACCTGCGCCAAGACCTGTCCGTATGGCGTGCATGAGCGGCCGGAAGGGCATAACAAGGTCAATCCGCCCATCGATTACAAATGC
>Ga0209340_1001725_pt1 | contig 14430 bp, 7 predicted proteins | sample EPASupsiteSAE323_FD_187266 | JGI IMG/M metagenome (GOLD analysis project Ga0209340, IMG submission 187266) | Bioremediated contaminated groundwater from EPA Superfund site, New Mexico - Sample SAE3-23 (SPAdes) (version 2) | ecosystem: Environmental > Aquatic > Deep subsurface > Groundwater >... | reverse complement strand
CGTGGACGTGGTTGCCGTTGTTGGGCGTATAAATCAAACTCTCGTCAAGGCTTATTTGCCTTACTATGCCTATGCGCTTGTCTGCCTTAAGGCCTTCGATTGCGTGTGCGGGCACCTCGGAGTCAACTGCAAGCACTGCAACAGCCTTGCCTTTCTTGCGTAGCCTTCCAAGCATCATCTCAGCTATGTTGACCTTGCCTTTTTCAAGCACGTTGCCAATCAGGCCGACCACTCCGGGCACGTCGTCGTTGAACACCCAGAGCATCCGGTGCGAGACCTTAGCCTCGAACTCGTAGCCGTTGAACGCGACAACCCGAAGGAACTTGTGCGAGAACACGCTGCCCGTAATGGAGTCAACGTGGCCGTCATCGTACGTTGCCGAAAGGACGATTACGTTGGCGTAGTTGGTCGCAACCGGTTCGTCGGCCTGCTCGACCTTTATCCCGGCTTCTTCCGCAAGCAGCATGCTGTTTACCATGTTCGCCTCGGGCTTGGTCTTTTCAAGCAACCCTTGGATTGCGAACGAGACAACTGGCTTCTTGGCCGCGTCAGGCACCTTGCCTTCGAACGCAACCGAAACCTTGGTAATCTTTCCGCACCCAAGCTGGTAAAGCATCGAGCCAAGTATCTTTGCCGAGTTCATGAACCCGCGCGACTTCTCCAAGTCTGCAGGCTCCAGTATGTACGGCAGGTTCAAGGCGTTCTCCACCATCTCTCCCTTTAGCGCCTTGATGGTCTGCGTTGCAATCATGATTCCCACGTTGTCCTGCGCGTCAACGGTCTTGGCCCCAAGGTGTGGGGTTCCAACGACATTGGGCAGCGAGAGGAGCTTTTCGGGCCATCCACCCTTCTCAATCGGTTCCTTGGTCCACACGTCAATCCCTGCAGCGTAGACCTTTCCCGAAACCAGGTTCTCATAAAGCGCCTTCTCCTCGATAATCCCGCCACGTGCGCAGTTGACGATGATTACGCCGTCCTTCATCAGGGGGAAATGCTTTTCGTTGACCATCCCGCGAGTCTCGTCGTTGAGCGGAGTGTGCACTGTGATTACGTCCGAGCGCTTGACAAGCTCGTTCAAATCCGCAAGCCGCTCCACATTCAGGCCCTCGGCCTTGCCGTCGGGTATGTAGGGGTCGTAGCAGATTACCTTCATTCCGAAGGCATTGGCGTATTTTGAAATCTTCGAGCCAATCTTGCCCAGTCCGATGATTCCCAGGGTCCTGCCGTTAAGCTCCTTTCCAAGGTACTTTTCCTGCTTGAACTCGCCGCCTTTGACTGCGTTGCAGGCTTTCCAGGTGTGCCTGGCTGCTGAAAGCATCAGCGCCATGGTCTGTTCCGCTGCGCTTGTGGTGTTGCCGTTGGGGTCGTTGTATGCAAGCACCCCGCGCCGCGTGCAGGCATTGATGTCGATTTTGTTGATTGCAACCCCGAGCCTTCCGACCAGCTTGAGCTTCTTTGCCTTTGCAAGCAAGGCCTCGTTGACGTCAGTCCAGCTTATTGCAAAGAGCACGTCGTAATCTCCGATAATCCTCTGGACTTCCTCGTTGTTCATGTTGAGCCGGTAGTCCACCTCGATGTCAGGCTCGGCTTTGAGCAGGTCCAGCCCTTCCTTTGAGATGTATCCGGGAATCAAAATCTTGTAGGTCATGTTGTCTCGCTCTCCAAAAACCTTCAAAAACTTAAAATTGTCTTTCCTCTAGAACCCGCCGGTCTCTTTGACTGCGGCCTCAAGGTTATCCAGCATCTTTCCAAGTCCCTGCTCGTTCATGTTGGCCATGTGCGCAACCCGCAGGATTTTGTCCTTGTATTCGGCCATCCCGCCGGACAGCAGGTAGCCTTTTTCCTTCATCTTTGCGCGCAAGGCAGGAGACTTGTCCGTTTTGATGCCCGTGACCGACCTCGACCGGTATCCTTGCTCAATAAACAACGGCGCACCCATCTTTTCAAGCCTTCCGGCAACGTAATGTGCCATGGCCTCGTGCCTCTTGATGCGGGCTTCCATGCCCTCGGCTCCAAGCTCGGCAAGCGCCTGCTCCAGGCCGAAGAACCCGGCAAGGCTCGGCGTGTTGGGGTGCTCGTTCTTTGAAACGTAGGAAAGATACTTCTTGAGGTCAAAATAGTAGCTGCGCGGCCTCGGCTGCGTAGAAATCCTGCCTATTGCATCCGCGTTAAGCGCAAGGAAGCTCATTCCAGCTGGTCCTGCAATGCACTTTTGCGCAGCCGAGGCGCAGGCGCCTATTTTCCAGCCATCAAATTCAAGCTGTGTCGAGCCCAGTCCGGAGACCGAGTCCACCATCAGGAACGCGCCGGCATCCTGCGCGGCCTTTGCGATGTCCTTGATTGGGTTGAGCACGGTGCTTGCGGTGTCGTTGTGCACTACCGCAATGTAGGTGGGCTTGAACTCGTCAATTTCAGCACGAACCTGCTCGATGTGCAGTCCCTTTCCGTTTTCCACTTTGACTGCCTTGAACTGGCCCTGCTTGGCGTAAAGCTGCGCGTTCTCGCAAATCCTGCGGCCAAAGTCGCCGTTGTCAAAGGCAAGAACCCTGTCCGAATCGAGGATGGTGTTTGCAAGCGCAGCGTCAATCGCACCTGTTCCGGGCACCGAAAACAGCAGGACCTCGCCTTCCTTTGCCCCGTAGGCGGTTTTCATTCCATCGCGGCAGTTTGCAAAGACCTTATGGAAAGCATCCCCGCGGTGGCTGACTATGGGCTTGGACATCGCTTCGTTCACTTTTGCTGAAAGCGCTACTGGTCCGGGAATGTAGAGTTCCAAGGTCAACAAACAACACCTCTAAGGTAAAATCCATCCTCAGCAGCCCGTTCTTCCTGGTTTTTGCAACAGGCGCAGCTAAGAAAAGTAGGAAATTTAGCGGGAAAGCCGATTTTTGTGCCGTTTTTAGTTATGGAGCAGCCTAGGTTGTTTTCATCCGGTTCTATGCGGACTGGAACGGCATCATAACTCTCCCAATTTACTTTTTGACAAATCCCGTTTAAAACCGTTTTGATAAGTGGCGCTGCAACTTGCGGTTTACCGCACTGGTTGCTTTCCCTCAAAGGTCAGCTATGCGGATGAGCACAGGCTCCGGCCTGACCACATCAAGAACCTTGCACTCCGAAAGCGCCTTTTCCATCTCACCCTCAAAAGCCGGGTGGGTGATTATGACTACTGTCACGAAGTCGCCCGTGTCCTCCTTTTGGCTGAAAGCGGCAATCGAGATGTTGTTCTCGCCAAGAATCTTGGTGATTTTTGCAAGCACTCCCGGCTTGTTGGCAAGGTCAAGCCGCAGGAAAAAGCGGGATTTGGACTTGGCGAACGGCTTTGAGGCCACCTTCTCGAAGCTTCTCTGGGTAATCCGCGTGCGCGAGCCCATCTCGATGATGTCCGTGACAACTACTGTTGCCGTCGGGAGCTTGCCAGCTCCCTTTCCGGACAGGAACAACTCTCCAGTGTTCTTGCCTTTCAGGAGAATGGCGTTGAACTCGTTGCTCACGTTGGCAAGCACGCTGCTCTTTGGCACAAGAGTGGGGTGCGTGTGCAGCACCAAGCCGTCCTTATCCTTACTTGCTATGGCCAACAGCTTGATTGCATAGCCCAGCTCAGCTGCGTAGGCCAGGTCGTGCTTGGTAATCCTGGTGATGCCCTCGGTGTACGGGTCGAACTCAATCTTGGCGTCAAATGCAAGCGCAGCTAGGATGGTCAGTTTCTGGCTTGCGTCCTTTCCCTCGACATCAAAGCTGGGGTCGGCTTCCGCAAACCCCAGTTTCTGGGCCTTTCCAAGGGCTTCCTCGTAGGACATCCCCTCAGCCATCCGAGTCAGGATGTAGTTGGTGGTGCCGTTGAGGATTCCGTAAATGGATTCAATGTGGTCGGATGAGTAGCTCTCCTCGATAGTGCGGATGATTGGGATGCACCCGCCAACCGAGGCCTCGAAAAGCACGTTCACGCCGTTTCTGGAAGCAGCTTCAAAGATTTCATAGCCGTGCTTTGCCAAAACTGCCTTGTTTGCGGTAATGACGTGCTTTTTGGCCTTGATTGCCTCCAGGATTATTGTCCGGGCAGGCTCGTAGCCGCCCACGAGTTCCACTATCGCGTCCACTTTCGGGTTCGCAATGACTTCCTTGTAGTCTATGGTGTGTATCTTGGGGTCGATGCCCAGCGAAACAGCGCGGTCTTTTGACCTGCTGCACGCTGCCACAATTGAAATCCTTACCCCGGTGCGCTTCTCAATCAGGCCGGCGTTGGACTGGATTATCTCCACTACCCCTGAGCCGATGTTGCCCAGGCCAATCAGTCCAACGTTGACATTAGCCATATTCGCAGCCTTTTTGCCTAGTTGATTTTCCTCACTGTAATCTTGAAAATCAAGGTTTTCCCCGCAAGCTCGTGGTTGAAGTCAATCTTGGTGACGTTGGCGTCAGTTGAGACTATCTTGCCTGCGACCCCGCTTTGGGTTGAAAGCTGCATTCCCACCTTGGGCGTTGCGTTGAGCATCTCGGCAAGCTGCTTGGTGGGGATTGCCTGTACCGCGCTTTCGTCCCACTCGCCGTAGGCGTCCTTTGCCGGGATTGTCACGGTCTTGGTCTCGTTGAGCTTCATACCAACTACTCCTGCGTCAAAGCCTGCAATCATCTGCCCCGCGCCAACTGTAAACGAAAGCGGTGCGTACGACGGCCTTGCGGGCAGCCCTGCCTTCTTGGCTTCTGCCTCTACCGAGGTGTCGAACAGCTTGCCGGTCTCAAGCGAGCCGACGTAATCAACTGCTATCTTGTCGCCTTTCTTTACCGTATTCTCTGCCATATCAATATCACCTGTGGTTTGAGTAGTTTGGTTGCTGGTTGTAATCGTTGCTGTTGGAGTTGCACTTGCCGTGCCTATTGTGCCGTTTGCAAGTCCCGACCCGATTACCGCGCCGGTCTGGGTGCAGCCTGCAAAAACAAGCGAAAACACCGCAAGGAGCATCGTTGCGCCAAATAATCTAGTCTGGTTCATAGGAAATAGTTAGGCAAGAAAGGGCTGATAAACGTTTGTCACGCTGTCACGGAAGGCCATTTCCCGGTATAGCTAGGATGCCCGGATGGTGCGCTCCTCAGTGAAGTCGGAAGAGCCATCCGTGCCGTTGGCGTAAAGGTAGTATGTGTGGGTGCCTGCGGGGACGAGTGTCTGGGTAGAATTGAAGACCCACTTGTCTGGCGCGAACTTGTTGAGCGAGGAGTAGTACTGCTGGCGGATTTCGGCATCCGAAAGGGCGCGTTTCCAAACACGGACCTCGTCGATGGAGCCGTTGAAGCACCAACGCCATCCTGCAGTGCAACTGCCGTCCATCGCCTTTCCTATCTTGAACGTGTTTGTCCCGTAATCCAGCGGTTGCCCGAGCAGGGTATGTGGCCCAGTTTTCACTCCGTTCAGGTACAAGTTGATTTGTTTGCTTGTGTTATTGTAAGTCATTGCCGCGAAATTCCACTGCCCGACGCTTGCGTTGTTTGTGGATACGAAATTTGTGACAAGCCCGCTGTTGTTGTAAAGCCAAGCATTTGCCTTATTGTTGTTGTCCATCATCAGGCCACTGTGGGAACCGGTCCTGATGAGTATCGCGTAGGACTGCAGGTAGTCAGGAGGCGTTGCGGCGGGCTTGAACCAGGCGCTAAGCGTGAACTGGTCCTCTAATACGTTTTCCACGCTGGCTGAGTTGGGAATGGTGATGTTGTTGCCATTAACGCCATCGAACAGCATCGCCGGGCCGTTTTTCCCGCTTGCGTTCCAGTCCGCGTGCTTGGCGCGGCCTGCGTTGTAGCGGGCGAGTACGTCGGATGCGGAGAACGAGCGGTTGTAGATGCCGACCTCGTCGATTGAGCCGTTGAATGAATTGACGCTGTAAGGGTATGAGAAAAGCAACTCCGCAGAGTTGCCCGCGGCACTGCCGGTGTAAGTGCCTTGGCCAACCAACGCACCATTGGAGTAAATCTTCAGGTTGTTGCTTCCTCCATTCTTGTCATAAGTCCCAACCACGTGGTACCAGTTGTTGGTTCCAACAACATTGCTCCAAGAAGACAACCACCGGCCTGCACCGCCTGCATAATCGATACCGAACTGAATTGAACCGGTTGAAAGAAGCTGGATATAATATGAGGACGAAATATCCTTGGACAGCACCACGGGATCGTTTGAAAGGGAATTCGGCTTGACCCACATCTCAATGGTAATCCGGTCGGTAAGGTTGAGGCTTGCTGAATTTCCCACACTTACGTAATCGTTCGCCCCGTCAAAACTCAAACCAGACCCGCTCTTGCCATCCGCCCAGTCGGCGTGCTTGGCGCGGCCCTCGTTGTACTGCTGGGCGATTTGCGTAGCGTTGAGTACTGTCGAGTACAGCCCCACCTCGTCTATTGTGCCGTTCGCGTCGTAGTCGCTGGACCAGACGGAGTAGCCTATTGTGATGTTGGGGTTGGTGCCGGTGTAGATGCTTGTGATGGCCGAAGTGCCGCTTACGTTCAGCTGGTCATCGACGTAGATTTTGTATTGGCCGCTTGCAAACGACACTGCAACGTGGTGCCAATTGTCATCGATGCCGGCAGTAGTGCAGGTGTTGTAAACCGAGCCTTCGATGGTGTTGTTCTGGGACCATTCAAAGCACACGCCGTTGCTAATGCCCTTTCGAAAAGTGAATGCCCTCGGCCCGCCGCTTTCGCGCCCCATTATTGCGCTGTTCAGGTTGTTTGCAAGCTTCACCCACGCGGTTATGGTCATGTTGTTGGTGATGTTGAATGCCGATGTGTTAGTGCAGGTAATCCGGCTTGCGTGGTCGCCGTAGAACCTCACCGCGCCGCCCGTCTTTCCCGTTGTGCGCGTGTTGTTGGCGGCCATTACGCACGACGCGTCGTAGCCGCTTGAGTCCACAACAACCGCGCCGTTCTCCTCGTCAAGATGGAGTAACAGTCTAGTGTTGCCGTAAATGGTGCCGTTGTTTCCGAACCTGCTTTCGTCAGCAACCCTGCTCCCGTCCGCCTCGTCGAAGTGCCAGATTCCTGCGGTGTTGCCGTAAATCACGCCGTTGTTGCCATAGCTGGACACGTCAACGACTTTGCCCCCGCGCTCGCCCAGCTCGTAGACGTCGTCGAAGTTCATTGCCAGGACGAGGGAATCGTCGTAGAAAGAAGTGTTCGTGCCGTTCCAGACAAGTCCAAAGTCCTTGAGCCGGATGGCGGTGCTTCCGTCAATGGTTGCGTTTATTGAGACGTTGGTGTTTGAAGAAACCGAAGCGCCGTCAGAAGGCGTTGGTGACCTGAAGACTATGCCTTGCTGCGCGGCGCACTTTCCCGCAAGCGACTTGTCGCCAACCTGCTTGAGCCCCTGAATCGAGGTCTTGTCGTAGTTGAACGTGATTTGCGTAATCTCAAAGGGAGTTCCTCCGGCTGAGTTCTTGCAGGAGTTGTTCAGGCCGTAGCGCATGAACAGGGTAGTTTCGGCCCCGCCGGAGACTATGGCAGAGCCGGACCAGAGCGTGCTTGCTCCTGCGCTGTCCACGACCCGGACTGAAGTAAGCTTGAGCGGTTCGGTCAATTGGTTTCGGATTGTTGCGGCAAGCAACCCGTTTTCGAGAGTGTAGGACGTGATTGAGAAGGGGGATGCTTTTTTCCAGTACGACTCTGACTGCTGCTCCCGTAGCTCGATTCCAGAGGACGACGAGGATGCGACTGCCTGCACCACGACCATCGAGACGAGAAGCACTGCGCCAAGCACGACTAGGTATTCTGTCGCGCCCTGGCCTCTTGAGTAATGCATTTTCTCTCGCAAAAGTCAGGGTTGCAGCCAATAAAACAGTTGTTGGGCTCCGGTGCGAAAGCTAGAGGAATAAAAAAAACTAGAAAAAGAAAGAACCGACGACCCTTTTCCGAAGCGTTAGGAACTTCGAAGCGAAGCCGTCAATTGCTTGTGTTGCGCCTTGTCGCGTTTAGCTTTTCGGCTCAGTAGTTGATCTCTGCCAACCCGAGGTTGTATTGCTTCTCGGCTTTTGGCTGGACCATCGACTTTCCGATGAGCTGCGGCGAGTGCACTCCGGTTATGATTGAAGTGACAACAACCTTGTCTCCCATGTCAGGGTTGACACGCGCTCCCCAGATGACGTTTGCCTTCTGGTCGAATGCGTCGGTTATGCCCTCTCCTATCGAAGTCACCTCTCCAAGGGACAGCTGTGCGCCTCCCTGTACGTGTATCAGTGCGCCCTTGCTGCCGGAGTACTCGACGTCAAGCAGCGGGTGCTCGAGCGTGTTCTTGACTACTCCTGCCACGCGGTCGCGGCCTGATGCCTCTCCCACTGAGATCATTGCCATGCCGGCGTTTCCGAGGATGGATCGGACGTCTGCAAAGTCAATGTTCACAAGCGACGGAAGCATTATCGTGTCTGAGATTCCCTTGACTGCCTTTGCGACAAGAGTGTCCGCAACAGCGAACGCCTGGTTCATCGGAAGGTTCGGGACGTACTGCACGAGCCTGTTGTTGTCGATTATGACAACTGTGTCGCACTGCTCCGCAAGGGCTGCCAAGCCCCAGTCGGCCTTGTCCAGGCGTGCGCGCTCAAGCGCGAACGGGAAAGTGACTACTCCGACAGTGATTGCGCCCTGCTCCCTTGCAACCTGTGCTACAACTGGTGCTGAACCAGTTCCGGTCCCTCCTCCCATTCCTGCGGTGACGAACACGAGCTCCGAGCCTTCGAGCATCTTTGCGATGTTGTCCTTTGCCTGCTCCGCGCACTTGCGGCCGACTTCGGGGAACCCGCCTGCGCCAAGACCCTTGGTCATGTGCGCTCCTATGAGCATCTTCTTGTCCGCCTGCACCATGCGCAGGTGGTTGGCGTCAGTGTTGATTGCTATGGTCTCAGCACTTGTGACTCCCATCTGGGTAAGCCGTGAAACAGTGTTTGTTCCTGCTCCTCCGCAGCCCACGACGGAAATCTTCACTCCGCTTGGTTTCAGTCCCTTCGACGCCGCTTCCGGTGTCGGCATGCTTGCAGAACGCGCGAGCGCGTCTGCGATCAAACTCTCCATCCTTTTGTTCGCCTCCTATAAAGACCATTTTCCTGTTTTCTTTTAGCGGACAAAGCCCAAGCTAGGACTGTAATGGCGCCGTTTGCGCCGGTATCAGGGGGTGGGTTAATTCCCCGCTAAAATGAACTGTGGGTTTTTTTGCTGAATTGCTCAGCCGACGATTTCGATGTCGTCGAACTGAGCCTTTGCCTTCTTGGGCTGCTCGAATGCGCGGCCCGCAATCTGCGGCGACTTGACGCCGGTCACAATTGCGACCACTTCGAGCTTGCCGTCGTACTCGGGCACGATGCGCGCGCCCCATTTTACGCTGGCGTTTGTGGACATCCTGTCCGTAATCTTCTCTCCTGCGCCGATGGCGTCTCCAAGAGTGAGGTCCGAGCCTCCTGCGATGTGGAGTATTGCGCCCTTTGCGCCTTCAAAGTCAACGTCAAGCAGCCTGTTCTCCAGGACTCCCCTGACTGCGTCCTCGACTTTGTTCTGGCCCTTGCCCGAGCCGACTGAAATGAAGCCGACGTCTCCGCCGCCCATTATGGCGCGCACGTCCGCAAAGTCGATGTTGACAAGCGACGGCTGCTTGATTGTGAACACGAGTCCGCTGATTGCCTTTGCCAAAATCTCGTCGGCAACAAGGAACGCCTGGTTCATCGGCAAGTTCGGCACGATTTGTGCGAGCCTGTTGTTGTCAAGGATGATGACCGAGTCTGCGTACTTGCGCAGATCAGCAATTCCCTGGTCCGCCTTCTGCAGTCTTGCGCGCTCAAGTGCGAACGGGTAGGTGACCATGGCGATGACGATTGCGCCCATCTCCTTTGCAATCTGGGCAACAACTGGCGCCGAGCCGGTACCGGTCCCTCCTCCCATTCCTGCGCACAGGAAAAGAAGGTTGGTTCCGTTGAGCTGGGCAACGATTTCCTCGCGGCTCTGTTCGGCTGCCTTGCGGCCCACTTCTGGGTAGCCGCCCGCTCCGAGCCCCTTGGTCAGGGCCTTGCCGATAAGAATCTTGTGGATGCCGTCGTCGATGATTGACAAGTGTGAGCGGTCGGTGTTGCAGACGTAGAGTTCCGCGCCCTTGACGCCGAGCTTCTTGATGCGGTTGACGGTGTTGTTCCCGCCTCCTCCGCAGCCTACCACGGCAATCTTGAGTTCCTCTTCTCCCGACGGGCTCAAGGCCTGCGCTGGCTCGTTTCTTGCGTTGTTTACAACTGATTTCACGAATTCTTCCATGTGGAATGCGCCTTCCTAATGTTGAACATTTATGTTGGTGGGTTAACATAAACAAAGAAGGTGGGTATATATATCTTTGGGCAAAATTTATCCGGCGTTTTTTCCAGCATCCCTGGTGCCTTCTTTTGATATTCTAAGATATATTTAGTGTCTTTAGTTGGTTTGGGGTCATTTGAATGTCTTTTATTGCCAATCCGAGGTTGTTGGTTCTTTAGAATCGCAAAATACACCGAAATTCCAGTGTTGAGGAAGTGAGGTTGGAAAAGACTCGGAATCAAAATCTAACCGTTAATGCATTGATTTAGTCCAAAAGGAGGTGGTTGCCGGTGTAGTTTGCCAAATTGGAGGGTGTTTTAAGCGTTTTAGCTGTAGTTTTTACTATCTTTTAAAAACCCTCAAAATCAGCGGAAAAAAGGCAGGAAAAAGAATAAAAGAAAGTTGTTTTTGTTCGGCCGTTTTCATCGCTTCAAAATCGCGTGTTTTGCCACGATTTCTGCCGCAAGTACTCCCTGTTTTGTGTGGGCGGCCAGCGCTTCCGCGCTGATTTCAATGTGCCTGTGGGGAACCGTGGGCTGGTGCATCGGGGTCACCTTGACTTGCAGGTTGCCGTTTTCCAATTCGGCCTTGCTGCCAACTTTGTAGTTGCAGTTGGGGTGCCAGTTCTCCGGAATCTTGTTGAACGTGCTCGTCACCCTAATCTCATCTTTTGTTGGTACAAGCCAAGTGGTCTTTATCTTCAGGGGAGTCTCGGTTTTTTTTCCGTCGATGACCAGAGGGCGCGCTACCGTCTGGACCACAACTCGCTGGAACTCCGAGCCAGTCCGGGGGTCGAACACCCTATTGACTTTGTATCCAAGCGCCTGCTTGTCGATTATTGTCGCAGCCTTGTTTTTGTACGTGCCGGTGTATGCCATAAAAAAATAACCTCGGAAGAACTTTTGGATGGAATTTGTTTATAACGCTTTTTGGAAAATCTTCCCAAAAGCTTACACTGGGGGTTGAAAACAAAAGAAAAATTAAAAAAAGAAAAAGTTGGGTAGGATGCTGGAGCTTACTCCGGCCTCATCACTACCTTGACCAGGCCAGTTCCACACGGGATAGTTTGTCCGATGAGGATGTTCTCGGTGATTCCGGAAAGCGCGTCCTCTTCGCCCTTTACGCAGGCGTTGATGAGGTGCTTTGCGGTTTCCTCGAACGATGCCCTGGCAAGGACCGAAGGCTTCTCTCCTGCAAGACCGTGGCGTCCGACGCTCTTGATTTCGCCCTTGAACGTCATGCCATCCGAGATGAGCATGATGTGGCGCACGTCGACGTTGAGCTCCTGCGCGTGCAAGACCTTCTCGACTTCGTGGATGATTGCGTTGCGTGCAGCCTCGATTCCAAGGGTGCCTGCAATCTCGGTGATGTCGTTGGTAACAGTGCGCGATGCGTCAACTTCCTCAAGCTTGAAGATTTCTGCAAGGTTGGTGCCTTCGGTTGCAAGCGAGTACTCCATCTCTCCCTTTTCGCCCTTCTTCTCGATGATGATGGCGCGGCTGATGCCGGGGATTCCCTTGAGGATCATCTCGTAAAGCTTTGTAGTGACCTTGCGGATGTTCTTGAGGGTCTCGTCTTTGGGCTTGATGACGTACTTGTCGCGTTCCTTTACAAAGGGCGCTACTGCCTTAATCTTTGCAAGCACGTCGTCTTCCTTCAATCCTGATTCCTTGAGGGCCTTCTCGTCGAACTTGACCGTGACTGCCTTCTTCTCAAAGTCCTCGCGCACTTCTGCGACGTCCGAAAGGGAGACCTTCTCGATCTTGAACGAGATTTTCTTGACCTTGTCGATGTCCTTGGTGTACTCGGGCTTGAGGTAGACTTCCATGACCGGGTTCTTGGGCGTCTTGCGTGCGTCAACCAGCTCCACCAAGCGGGTAAAGCCGAGTTGCGCCAGCGAGGCTACTCCTGCGTAGTGGAAAGTCCGCAGAGTCATTTGTGTGCCTGGCTCTCCAATGGATTGCGCGGCAATGACTCCTACTGGCTCTCCGTATGCCACTGGCATGTCGGTTGCGTCGAGTCCGTCGTCTCCATACTTGAACTGGATGATGCGTCCTTCCGAGTCGCGAACAGAAATGTCCTTCTGCACGATGAAGTCCTGAAGCGCGTTGATGAGACGGCGCTGCATGTAACCGGTCTTTGCCGGGTTGACTCCCTTATCGACTACTGAGTCACGTCCTCCTGCTGCGTGGAAGAAGTACTCAATCGGTGACAATCCGTGCTTGAATGACTTGATTACGAAGCCCTTTGCCTCGTCGCCGAGGTCTCCGCGCTTGAAGTGGGGGAGAACGCGTCCGCGGTATCCGGACTTGATGCGCTTTCCACGAACTGCCTGCTGGCCTACGAGTCCACACATTTGGACTACGTTAAGGGTGCTTCCCCTTGCGCCTGCCTGTGCAAGCATAAGTGGCGAGTTCATCTGCAGAAGCTCCCCGCCGATTTCTGCCGGCAGCTTCTTGATGCCTCTTCCGATAATCTTCCAGCTGTCCTTGCGGACTCCTTCGACGATTCCCATCACGTGCTCTTCCAGAGTCTCAAGGCTTGACTTTCCGGGAAGCCTTTCCAGGTTTCCTTCCTTGTACTTGTGGATGAGGCCGTGAACTTTCTCGCGCGCGTCGCGGTAGTTGTTCAGGATTTCCTTGCGTGCCTCGGGGTTGATGTAGTAGTCCTCAAGGGAGATTGAAAGCCCGTACCAAGTAATCATCACAACTGACATCTTTGCTGCAGCGTCGATGAACATCCTGGTCTTTTCAGGCCCGCACTCTGCGAACATCTTCTTGAGCATTCCGGAAAGTACCTTGGAGTCAACGTGTCCGTAGTGGAGCTTTCCGTTCTTGATTTCAACGAATGCGTCCGGCGGGCACTTTGTCCTGTCGTTGGGGTCGTTCTTGCTTGCACTCCTGTTCTTTCCCGAGTAACTGAAGTCCTCGGGCAGGATGTATGAGAATATTTCCTTTCCAGTGAGCTTGGCCTTTGAAATTTCAGGGTAAAGCTCCGCTGCTCCGAGCAGCTGGCAAGCCTCTTCCTTGGAGAACTTGACGTCTCCAAGAGTAAGGACGTAAAGTCCCGAGATTTGGTCCATTGCAGGCCCGATGCTCGGGTCGCCGTGGCGCGGTGAGAGAATCTGGTTCTCCACCTTCATCAAAATCTCGGCTTCGGCCTGCGCCTCCTCGTTCTGGGGGATGTGCAGGTTCATTTCGTCTCCGTCGAAGTCTGCGTTGTACGGCTTGGTGACTGCGTCGTTGAAGCGGAAGGTCTTTCCAGCAAGCACCTTGATGTTGTGCGCCATCATCGACTGCCTGTGCAGCGAGGGCTGTCTGTTGAAGATTCCGATGTCGCCGTCAATGAGCTGGCGCTCCATAGTGCATCCAGGCTCGATTTCAGTCAGGAGTTCCTCGACGTTGGTAGCAGTAAGCTTCTTGCGCTTGCCATCCGGCTTGATTATGTAGTTGATTTTGTCCGGGTGCTCGCGAATCAGGTTCTTGATCTGCTCCAAGTTCCACTCGGTAATCTGGACTGGGAGAGTGAGCTCAGCTGCGATTGATTCCGGTATTCCAAGCTCGTTGATTCCAAGAGTCGGGTCCGGCGAAATCACAGTACGCGCTGAGAAGTTGACACGCTTACCAGACAGGTTGTAGCGGAAACGTCCTTCCTTGCCCTTGAGGCGCTGGAAAAGAGTCTTGAGCTGGCGGCCTGACCTGTGGCGTGCCGGCGGGATGCCTGCAGTCTCGTTGTCAAAGTAAGTTGCAACGTGGTACTGGAGCAAGTCCCACAAGTCCTCGATGATAAGCTGCGGTGCGCCTGCGTCGATGTTCTCTGCAAGCCGCTGGTTGATGCGCAGGATGTCCACGAGCTTGTGTGTAAGGTCGTCTTCCGAGCGCTCTCCGGTTTCGAGTGTAATCGAGGGCCGGACAGTCACTGGCGAGACAATAAGGCAAGTAAGAATCATCCACTCGGGGCGGATCTCGACTTTCATCTTGCGAAGGTCGTCAGTGGGAGTGCGCTCGAGGCGTTCCCTGATTTCGTTGGGAAGAAGCCTGCGCGTGTCCTCGTAGTAAGTAAGTGGTTTGACGAACTTGATTGCCCTCTGCTTTTCCTTGCAGTGGGGGCACTCGGAAACCTTCT
>Ga0209340_1001720_pt1 | contig 14465 bp, 15 predicted proteins | sample EPASupsiteSAE323_FD_187266 | JGI IMG/M metagenome (GOLD analysis project Ga0209340, IMG submission 187266) | Bioremediated contaminated groundwater from EPA Superfund site, New Mexico - Sample SAE3-23 (SPAdes) (version 2) | ecosystem: Environmental > Aquatic > Deep subsurface > Groundwater >... | reverse complement strand
GGAGCTAGTCGATAACAATCCGTAACATTAAGAAAGGAAACTGAGAAAATGAAAAAAATTATCATTATCGCGTTAGTAATGCTTGCCGTACCGCTCTATCTGTTTGTCGGATATATCAGCACCAACAGTCTTCTGCAAGACATCGACGGCAAAACCGGCGAAGTGTGGAACTCTGTCGACAGGGCTATCCAAGTTCTTGATCGCCTCGAAGGACAAATGGAAGTATATCTGGCCGATCGACAAGATTTGATCGATCAGATTACTGCCGCCCGCAATGACATTTTGGCTGCAAAAGAAAACGGCAATCTTGCTACGCTAACAGATGCCCAAAACAAAACCGAAATTGCGGTTCAAGCAATTGCCGAGGCATACCCCGACATTTCACTTTCCGGCCTACAGCAAGGTCTTATGGATGAAACCGCCGGTTCCTTAAACCGTATCTCTTATGCTCGAAAAGAGCTCATTGAGACGCAAGTCAAATACAACAAAGCCACCGTGTGGTTCCCATTCTATTCCAAAGTCGAAGTGCTAGGATCCAGTTTCAATCCCGAAACTACCCTCCCGCCTTCCACTTTTGGTAATTAGTTCAACCGTCTCCGGTTTGTTTCTCCTTTATAGGAAAACAGGTCGGAGACATTTTTTTATCTTCCCACACTAATATATTCAAATCCCAGTTTTTTTATAGCTTTGACATCAAAAATATTTCTACCATCAACTATATTTGGTTTTTTCATTAATGATTTTATTTTTTCCAAATCAACTTCTTTAAATTCTGGCCATTCAGTCACGATTACCAAACAATCAGCATCGGTTATTGATTTCATTAAATCATCATCATAAATTACCTTACCATCCAATATTTTTTTAGCTTGTTCTTTGGCAATTGGATCGAATACTTTTACTTCAACACCTCTATCTAATAATTGTTTGATTACTGTTAATGATGGAGCCTCACGAACATCATCAGTATGTGGTTTAAAAGCCAAACCCCAAACTGTTATTTTTTTATTAGCCAAATCTTCTCCCAAAAGTTTTTGAATTTTTGACAATAAAGATTGTTTCTGAGCATCATTGGTATTTTCTACTGCTTCAAGAATTGAAAAACGAACATTATTTTCTTGAGAAATTTGGATCAGGCCCTTAACATCCTTTGGGAAACATGACCCACCATAACCAACTCCTGCATGTAAGAAAGCCTTTTTACCAATTCTTTCATCCAACATCATTCCATGAGCCACTTCATTGACATCCGCACCCACTTTTTCACAAATATTAGCAATCGAATTGATAAACGAAATTTCTGTAGCTAACATAGCATTGGATGCATATTTAATTAATTCTGCTGTTTTAATATTGGTCAAAACAAATTCTGTCTTTAAATTCTTATACAAATCCATTACTATTTCCTGAGCTTTTTTTGATTCATTACCAATAACTACTCTGTTTGGATTTAAACAATCATAAACAGCCGATCCTTCCCTTAAAAATTCAGGATTTGATACCACATCAAATTCACCACTATAAAAATTTTTTATTATCCTTTCTACACTTTCACCAGTTCCAATTGGTACCGTTGACTTATTAATAATTACTTTATAACCATTTATATTTTTACCAATCATTTCCGCTACTGACTTGACGTATTCCAAATTAACACCACCATCGGGCAAAGAAGGAGTACCAACCGCAATAAACACTACCTCAGCCCATTTAATAGCCTTGGCAGTATCAGTAGTAAACGACAATCTTTTTTGTTTTCGATTTTCTTTAACCAATTCTTCTAGACCTTGTTCATAAATAGGGATAATTCCCTTATTTAGTTTTTTGACTCTATCTCTATCAATATCCACTCCAATTACTTCATTGCCCATTTCCGCCAAACAAGTACCAGTTACTAAACCGACATATCCGACTCCCATTACTGCTATTTTTTTCATAAGTGGTTAAATTATAATTTAATTTTTAAAATAAACAATTTTTAGCCAAATAAAATCAGACCAGTAAAACTGGCAAAAAATAAAATAATTAAAATTAAGATTGCTTTTCTCCACCACACTGGTCGTAATTCTTTAGCTAAAGTTTTTTGATTTAACCACAAAACTGCCATTGTATAGACCAACATGGTCATGGCATTCAAAAAAGCACTTAAAGTTACTAGTTGAAGTGGTTGATCAAAACCCAACAACAAAACTATTATTCCTAAAATTATTTGGGCCCACAAAAAAGCATGATAAAAATATGACAAATGTTCTATCTTAAAGCGATCTTGATTAATAATTACTAAATTTTCCGAATTTATTCGAGCCGTGGCATCCATCACCGAAAGTTGAGTAAAAAATAACATTATCCCTACCAATATTAAAAATATTACCCCAACCATTGGCCAAGTTCGTCCACTAATATTTATTGCTTCTTCAAATAAAAAGTTAATTCCACTTGCACCTTTTGTACTTTGATAAACCATTGAAAAAGCCAACAAACTCAACATTAAAATTGTTGTCGCTCCTGTCAACCAAAAAACCAAAAAATGTTCTAAATTTATTTTTTTCCACCAATCTCTAAAAGTTTTTAAATTTTCTTTATTAATTAAAAAAGTCTTACCTTCCAAAGATAAATTAGTTTTATTTTTTCTTAATAACGAGGTAATCTTCGTACCATATTTACCCATACCATATTCTTTTTCTCTGATATAAAAAGATTGGGCCAAATTTAAATTTCCCCCGGCTCCAGAATAAGCAAAAGCACCCAAAAAAGTCATTAAAGACAAACCAGTAGGAATAAACCAGAAATTATCTCCATGTCCCATCAAACCTCTAGCTAATGCTTGCCAATCATTTCCCTTTGCCAAAAATATTGCCAAAACTAAAATTAATGGTACCCCAATAAAAATTAATATCTTTTGCAGTTTTTCTTGTGTTTTATAAACTTTCCCAAAACTTAATATTGTTCCAATTAACACCAACATTATTATGGCCACCAAATCAGGATGATTTATACCAAAAACATTAGCTATCAAAATTGCCGAAGATAAAACTATTCCAGGCCACATCCAGGGTATTATGGTTGACAAAATAAACCAAACAGGGGATATAGTACCCAATTTTCTTGCCAAACCCACAAACACACTTTCTCCATTTATCAAAGTATATCTTTCAATTTCCATATTTATAAAAAATTGAAAAGTAATTCCAATAACTGCTGCCCAAATAATTCCCAATCCAAAATTAGCTGATAAATAAGGCCATAATATTAGTTCTCCACTACCAAGTCCCAATCCTAACAAAATAAAACTTGGACCCACCATCTTTCTAAATCTTGGTGATTTTTCTAATGTGGCTATACCAATATCTTTTATTTTCATTTATTAGTTTGACTAATTTTTTGATGCCATTTCCATGCACTAGAAACAATTGTTTCTAAATCTGCATATTGTGGATTCCAACCTAAAACTTCTTTGGCTTTTTTAGAATCAGCTACTAAAGTAGGCGGATCACCAGCTCGTCTTTCAACTTCAGTCACTTTAAAATCTACTCCAGTAACTTTTTTGGTTACATCAATTACTTCTCTTACTGAAAAACCTTTACCATTACCTAAATTAAAATTATTACTTTCATTACCATCCATTAAATATTTCAAAGCCAATATATGAGCTTGAGCCAGATCGATTACATGAACATAATCACGAACACAGGTACCATCGAAAGTTGGGTAATCAGTGCCAAAAATTTTAATATCTTCTCGTTTACCTGCTGCTGCATCTAAAATCAAAGGAATCAAATGGGATTCTGGATTGTGATTTTCTCCAATTTCCGTATCTAAGTCAGCTCCACAAGCATTGAAATATCTCAAAGCCACATATTTTAATCCATAAGCTACGTCGTAATCACCAAGAATTTTCTCTACCATCAATTTTGCCTGACCATACGGATTAATTGGAAATTGCGGGTGTTTTTCATCAATTGGTACATATTGCGGATTTCCAAAAGTAGCCGCTGTCGATGAAAAAATAATTTTTTTAACATCATTTTCCAACATTACCTGAAAAAGGTTTAAAGTATTTTTTACATTATTTTGATAATACTTTTGAGGATCTTTTACTGATTCTCCAACTTCGATAAAAGCTGCAAAGTGAAGTACTGCCTCAATCGGATATTTTTTAAAGACTCCTCTTATATCCTCAATATTATTCAAATCTCCTTCATAAATCTCTCCCCATTTTACTGCCTCTTTGTGTCCTTTAACTAAACTATCAAATACTACTGTTTTGTAGCCTTGTTTTGTTAACTCTTTATTTATATGGGATCCAATATATCCCGCTCCACCAACAATTAAAATCATTTTTAGTAATTAGCTAGTAGTTAATTAGCTAATAGTAATAAACAAATAATTTATTAAATAGATTTTATCATCAACGACCTATCATCTACGATCTATTATTTCCCAAGGATATTCATTATACCCAAAATGACCGTATCTAGCTGTATTTTTGTAAATTGGTCTTTTTAAATCAAATTTATTTATTATTCCTTTTACTGATAAATCCATTAAATTCCAAGCAAAATTTTCAATTTCTTTTATTTCCTTTTTGCTTGTTCCAAAAGTTTCCACTGATTTTGAAATTGGATCTTTAATTCCAATAACATAAGCTAGTTGAACTTCACATCTGTCAGCTAATCCTGAAGCCACAATATTTTTGGCTATAAATCTAGCTGTATATGCTGCACTTCTATCAACTTTTGTAGGATCCTTACCAGAAAAACACCCTCCACCAATACGTCCCATGCCACCGTAGGTATCAACCACAATTTTACGACCAGTTACTCCAGTGTCACTTGCTGGCCCACCAATTTCCCATTTACCCGTGCCATTAAAAATTACATTATTAACATTTACTTTATTAAGCTTATATTTCTCTAATACCGACAATATTGCCAAATTATATAAATCATTTTTTGCCTGTTTTTCAGTAACTTTTGGATCCATTGGTTTTGCCAAAACTATTTTTACCACCTCAACTGGCTTACCATTATCGTATCGAACAGTTACTTCTGCTTTACCATCTGGTCTAAGGTAGGAAAGAGCACCAAATTCTAATTCATCCATTTTTCGACATAACTCATGAGATAAGACTATTGGTAATGGCATTAATTGTGGCGTTTCATTACAAGCATATCCAAACATCATTCCCTGGTCCCCTGCACCATCATTATCAGCTCCAATAGCAATGTCTTTCGATTGTTGGTGAACCAATACTTCCATATCTGCATTTACATCAAAACCCAAAAGGGGATTGGTATAACCCAAATCTTGAATTACTTTTTGGGCGATTTGTTTATAATCCAATTTTTCATTACAAGTCACTTCACCAGCCATTACCACTTTATTAGTTGTCACTAAAGTTTCCAAAGCCACTCTAGAATTCTTATCAACTTTTAAAGCAGCATCCAAAACTGCATCTGAAATTTGATCACAAACTTTATCTGGATGACCAGCACACACTGATTCTGAGGTAAATAGGGAATAATTCATATTTTTCCTTTACTTTAATTTATAAAGGCTTGTCCTCCCAAAATAGGGAATTGCACCGTGAGTTTCGATTTTAATCGGACCTCGGTTGCTAGTCCCGAAACTTCGGGACCCTCTCGACAAACTAAGACTAATTTAACAAATATTGAAATAATGTCAATTATTTCAATCTCTTTTTAAAATTTTCAAAAATAGTTCTTTGAATTGGATTTTTAAAAGCAAATTTACTTAAATCAGTATCTTTTTTAATCCAAAAGAAATTAGCATGTTCATCACTAATATTAACCGTCTGTTTTTGTTTTAATACAATTTCATAAAAGAGAGTCATTAAACACCAACCACCGCCTAATTTATAATCATACCTTTGATTGAAATCAATCAAATTTCCAATATCACCTAACGATAATTTAAAACCTAATTCTTCATTTAATTCTCTTAATAAAGTTTCTTTTAACAATTCTCCTTCACTCATCCTTCCACCAGGAGCTTCCCAAAGACCATCTTCTTCCTGAAGCAAAAGAAATGAATTATCAAATATTATTAAACCTTTAACTGAAATATGAAATTTTTGAAAATCTTCTGTCATTTTAAATTGTTCTTTATATTGTTTTCTTTTAAATTCTTTTTAAACTCTGGGGTTAAAGTAATCAATCCACCCAATAAAGAAATTAGAATTCCCAATATTCCACTAAACGCTGATGTTAACAACACTCCTTCTGCAACTCCTCCAACCGGTAAAAAGAAAAATAGATAAAGTTGTTCTCTAGCTCCAAAACCAGCAATAGATATTGGCAATATTAAGATTAAAGAAATTATTGGGATGTAAACTAATATAGAAAAAATACTCAAATTTGCGCCAAAATACCAAGAAATAAACCACATTTGCAATACCCATCCAAATTCACTAAACACAGCCACCAACATTCCTTTAAAAATTTGAGGCAAATTTTCTCTATTAACCAATTCGCTTATACTTTCAAATTTTTTAAATATTTTAAATCTAAAAATTGTTTTTTTAATATCAAAAAAATAAATAAAAACGTAAAAAATAACAAAACCAACCACTAATCCCACTATTGCATAAAAAACCATATCAGGAATCAATATACCTCTAGATTTAGCTATTAAAATAAAAACTAAACCTACAAAAATATAAGTTGATAACCCAATAATTCGATCCAAAAAAACCGATCCTAACATTTTACTTTTTGGTATTTGAGGATATTTTTGATCTATTAGTAACCATTTAACCACATCAGTAGCTGCCGCCGAAGGTAATATTAGGCCATAAAAAGAAGCCATCATGCTCGACTTAAAAAATATCAACACATCTTTAAATCGCGGTTTTTTAATTAAAAGTAAACTCCATCTATAAGAGATCAATAAATTTAATACTAAAGAAATTGCTAAAACTATAAACACAAACCACAATTTAATACCAATTAATTGGCTCAATAAATTTTTTATATCTACTTTTCTAAATGCAAAATAAATCAATGTAACCGAAAAAATCAATCTTAATATTTTTGATTTAAAAATCTTTTTTATTAATTTCATAAAAACTTAATATCAGGATACCACGTATAATAAGGTGTCATGAAAATACTTGCAATTAGTCATATATTTCCTCCAGCAATTGATGGCGGCTCAAAAGTAATTTATCAACTTAGTCATCAGTTAGAAAATGAAGGTCATCAAGTAACCTACCTTTCTTCTGATTGTTCCAGCACTGACGATTTTGTAAAAAAATATTCCCCCTCATTTCATCAAGGGAGGGGGCCAGGGGGTGGGTTTCGTCTTCCTGTCTATCATCATCTTCGTCGACCATTAAAATTTATTAATTTATTTATTCCCAAAAATTTTTATCTTCATCAATTCTTACAAGTTTTTCAAAAAGGACCAATTTTTAAATTCATACCTTTTATAAAAACTATTATTAAAATAATTAAATTTAAACCAGATTTAATTATCGCCGGACCACTTCCTACCACCATCATTCTCTATGCCAATTTTTTTAAAAAAATAACAGCAGCTAAACTACTTATCAACTCTTCTTTTCATCAATCAGATCTCGATTTTTCTCGTCTTCCTCTTATTAAAACACTTCAACAAACCGACTATCTTTGGACTCTGACTAAATATGAAAGCGATTTTTTTATTAAAAATAAAAACATAAATCCTGTAAAAATTATTCTTGCCGGCAATGGTGTTGAACAAGATTTTTTAAAGATTAAAAAATCTAAACCTACAACCAAACTACCTCCTACAATTTTGTTTATTGGTTCTCTTACCGCCCACAAACGTGTCGATCTTCTTATAAAATCTTTTTCTTTATTACTAAAAGCTAATAGCTACTCGCTACCAGCTAAATTAATTATTGTTGGCCAAAAAACTCTTTTCTATCCAGAAATTCACAAACTTTATTTATCGCTCCCAAAATCTATTCGAAAACAAATTAATTTTAAATTTAATGTCTCTAATAAAGATTTAATAAAAATTATTGACCAGTGCCAATTTTTAATTTTACCCTCAATTCAGGAAAGTTTTGGTTTGGTTTTAGTCGAGGCTTGGGCTAGATTTAAAGCCGTTATTACTTCAGATATTCCGCCTCTAAAAGAAATCGTTACTTCTTCTAATGGTGGTCTTGTATTTAAAATTGACAACATTAATGATCTTCAGCAAAAAATTCAGAAACTAATATCCAACCCAAAACTTTGTCATCAACTTGGTCAAAATGGTCACATATATGTTAAAAATAATTACACTTGGGCAAAAGTTAGTCAAAAAATATGTCAAAAAATCTTACCATCAGTTTAATACTATTAATCGCTATTCCCATTATTGTTTTTTTCTTTTACAAAAAAAATCCTCCACAGTTTGAAACTATTAATTTAAAAATCAAAAATATTGATTACAAATTAGAAGTAGCCAAAAGTATTTCTCAAAAATCAGCTGGCTTATCAAATAGAACCAAACTTTGTCCTAATTGCGGCATGATTTTTATTTTTACTAAAGATGGAATTCAACCTTTTTGGATGAAAGATACCCTGATTCCGTTAGATATGATTTGGGTCAACTCTAGTGGTCAAATCACTGACATTATTACTGCCAAGGAAACAAATTCCACTAAAATCATTCAAAATACTCAACCGGCCAAATATGTTATTGAACTTAATGCACTTAATTCTCAAGAAATCGGCCTAAAAACAGGCGATACTATCGATCTATCTCGACTTAATGAAATTGAAAAATAAATTAATCAAACAAAAAAAAGGACTCCCTGTCTTGTCAAAGAGGGGGCTGGGGAAAGATTTGTCTTTTTCTATTATTATTCCTAACTATAATGGTGCTGCTTTTTTGTTTGACTGTCTTTATTCTTTATATCAATCAATCAAGTTTACTTCAGCTAATTTTGAAATTATTATTGTCGACAATCATTCTATTGATGACAGTCTTGATATTGCCAAAAATTTTTTTCAACAATATCGTTCTACCAAATTAGATACTAAGATTATTTCTTTATCAAAAAATACTGGTTTTGCTAAAGCTGTAAATTTGGGTATTTCAAAAGCCAAATACAAATTTGTTGTTCCTTGTAATAATGATTTAACTTTAGAAAAGAATTGGTTTGAAATAATTTCTCAAACTATAAAAGATAATCAAGATCCTTTGATTACTACTTTTTTTGGCACCGTTCTCAATAAAACAGGAGATAAATATGAATCTCAGGGTTTAAAATTTTTTATTTCTGGCAAATGCCAAAACATATCCAATGGTAAAAAATTTCATAGATCTATCAATACTAATAAGCTAGTCTGGGGTACTTCAGCTGCTTTGGTTGTTTACCAAAAAGATATCATTCAAAAAATTGGTGGTTTTGACGATGATTTTTTTGCTTATGAAGAAGATGTTGATCTAGCTTTGAGATTATCAAAATTTGGATATAAAACTTTATATATCCCAAAGGCAATTTGTTTTCACTTAGGTGGTGGTACTAGTAATCAGATGGGAAATTTTCGTGCCCGTATGGATGTCAAAAATTGGCTTTTTATTATTATCAAAAATTATTCTTTAAAAGATATTTTTATTAATTTACCTCAAATTACAGAAGAAAGATTACGAAATTTATCGTATTTAATAAAAACCACTATTAAGTCTTATAAATTTAAATCCCTTTATTATCTACCAATATCTATTATTAAAACTTATAGCCAAGTTTTTTTAAAACTGCCAAAAATGATTAACAAAAGAAAGCAACTCCAAAAACTGTTAAAATCAATCAAAATATGATTATCGGAATAGATATCTCTTCAGTCGGATATCAAACTGGCGTTAGTAACTATACTTTAAACCTAGTTAGGAATTTACTTAAAATTGATAAAGACAATCAATATAAACTTTTTTATTCATCCCTTCGACTTCCATTACCAGAAGAGATTAAATTGTTAACTAAATATCATAAGAACGTCACCATTTATCAACCAAAACTCCCTCCCACTTTACTTCAAATTCTTTGGAACCAATTTCGTTTATTTCCAATAGAATTATTTATTGGTAAATGTGATATTTTTCATACCTCAGATTGGACCCAACCACCAACTATTAAGGCAAAAACCATTGCTACTGTTCATGATCTTACCCCATTTTTATATCCTCAATGGCATCATTCAAAAGTTATCAAAGCTCATAGAAATAAAATGTATTGGGCTGCAAAAAAATGTAAATATTTTATTTGCGTCTCCAAAAACACTCAAAATGATTTATTTAAATTATTTCCTCAAATAGATAGTAAAAAAACCATTGTTATTTATGAATCTGCCGAAGAAAAATTTTCTAAATTTCTCAAATTACCATTATCTGAACAAAATCGTCAAAAAGAAAAAATTCAAAAACAATATGGTTTAACTAATTTTATTTTGGCTCAAGGTACTCGTGAACCAAGAAAAAATTTAGATCGACTTATCAAAGCTTTTATTTCTTTTAAAAAGAGAAACCCTGGAAGTAAAGTTGAATTGGCTATAACTGGTAAATATGGTTGGGGAAAAGATATCGCCACTGACCACCCAGGAGTACGAATTCTTGGTTTTATTCCAGAAAAAGATATGGTAGCTCTTCATGCAAGTGCCCTTTGTTTAGCTTATCCCTCACTTTATGAAGGGTTTGGTCTACCAATTGTCAAATCTCTTAAGGTTGGTGTCCCAGTCATCACTAGCAACACTTCTTCCTTAGTAGAAGTAGCCCAGAATGCGGCTATTTTAGTCAACCCTTCATCTGAATCAGAAATTAGTAAGGCTATCGAAAAAATTATCAAATATCCCAATATGAGAAAAAAATTAACTCAAAATGGAATTTTATTATCAAAAAAATATAGTTGGCTCAAAACTGCCAAAGAAACTTTACAAATTTATGATTCTTTAATATGTTAATCGGTATTGATGGTAATGAAGCTAATATTCCCAATAAAGTTGGAGTTGGTCAATATGCTTTCAATGTTTTGACTAAACTTCATCAATTAGACAAAGAAAATCAATATATTATTTATCTAAAAGACGAACCTTTATCAGATTTACCTCCAGCTAATTCTAATTGGCAATATCGTGTTTTTGGTCCAAAAAAACTTTGGACTCGTTTTGCACTACCTATTCATCTATATACTGAGAAAGCACCACTAGATTTATTTTTTTCTCCTAGTCATTATTCACCTGTTCTTTGTCCTTGTCCGACTATTCCTACCATCCACGATCTTGGTTATCTTAAATTTCAATCTCAATTTACCAAAAAAGATTTGTATCAGTTAGTCAACTGGACTATTCAATCAATTAACAAAGCCAAACATATTTGTACTGTTTCTCAATTTTCAAAAGATGAGATTATCAAAACTTATTCTATTGATTCTCAAAAAATTAGTATTGCTTATAACGGTGTTGACACTCCACCAAAAATTGATCAAAAAACCCAAACTAAAATTTTGTCTAACTACTCACTAAAAGCTAATAATTATTTTCTGTATCTTGGTACTCTCAAACCAAACAAAAACATTCCCTTTCTAATTAAATCTTTTGCCTTGTTGCTAAAAACTAAAAACTATTCACTACCAACTAAACTAGTTATTGCTGGCAAAAAGGGTTGGCTTTTTGAAGAGATTTTTGAAACTGTCAAAAAAGAAGGTATAGAAGATAAAGTCGTATTTACTGATTTTGTTGATAATAATCAAAAATGGACTCTTTATCAAAATGCTATTGCTTCAGTTTTACCCAGTACTTATGAAGGTTTTGGTATTCCCGCTATAGAATCAATGAAAATTGGTACTCCAGTTATAGTTTCAACTATTCCACCTTTTAAAGAAGTAGTTCAATCTAGTGGATTATTTATTGATCCCCAAAATAAAGATGATCTAGTAAAAAAAATGGTTGAAATTTCTAACCCTAAAAATCGCCAAAAATATTCTGTTTTGGGTAAAACCCAAGCAGATAAATTTACTTGGGAATCCACCGCTAAATCAATAATAGAAGTTTTTAATAAAATAAGAAAATGACAGAAAGAAATCGTTCATTAGAAATTCGCAATATTCTTCCTCAAGAGTCTCTCCAATTAAATGAAAACGATAATTTCGTTGGTGAAACATATATCGTTACTAGTTATGGATCAGTTCATAGAGAAGAAATTTGCATCCCAAAAGATAAAACAATAAAACTCAAAGATTTTTATTACAAGAAACCAATTGTTGAACCAGGAAAAGATGCTTTTGATCAAGAAAATATTTCAATTGAAGAAGAAAAAACGCCTCGTCAAGGATATTTATTATTAAAAATAATTAGAGGAGTTGGAAGATATCCAAATCATTTACACAACAGACAAGATGACGGTTTTCTTTGTGCTGTACAAAAAGACAGTGAATGGGAATTTAGATTTTTCCCAAAAGAAAGTCTAGACAAAAAATTTTGGGATTCATCTGAAAAAGAATATTTAGAACTAAATAATATAAACAATTCAAACTCAGTTACAAATTAAACACTTATCACTTATAATTAACTTATGAAAGATAGAACCGGCAAAGAGTTAAACCAAAAAGATATTTTCCAAAAAATTATCATTCGAATCCAAACTATTTGCTTAGAATTTTGGTTAATGATTTTAAGATTTGTTGGTTTTATTCCTATCCATTTTGTTAGAAAAATATTTTATTTAGCTTCTGGAATTGATATGCCCTTAGATTCCACTATTCATATTGGTGCTAACTTTTTTAATCCCGCCAATATTTCTATTGGTCACGATACTATTGTTGGAGATCATTGTTTTATGGATGGTAGAGCTCCACTTAAAATAGGCAATCACGTCGGCATTGCCAGTCAAGTTTTAATCTACAACGACGAACACAATATTAATTCTTCAGATTATGGCAATTCCTTTGGACCAGTTGAAATAGGTGATTACGTTTTTATTGGCCCTAGAGCCATTATTTTACCCAACATTAAAATTGGTAAAGGTGCTGTGGTTGCTGCTGGAGCTATAGTTACCAAAAATATTCCCGAATTTGAAATTTGGGGTGGAGTACCAGCCAAAAAAATATCAGATCGTAAGATTGACAATCCAAATTATCGTCTTGGTCGTCCCATGCTTTTTCAATAATGATAAAAAAAATATTAATTACTATATTTGTCATTTTCAATATTTTTGCTGTTATTTATCTGATTACTCCAACCCCTAAACTGCCCGATCTAGTTAATAGTGTTAAATCTGATCTTCCTGGAGATACTGTTCAAATATCCAATGTTTCCGCATATTTTACCAATATGACTCGGACCGAAGTTATGAATTTTTATAAAAGTTATTATTATGGTCTCTTTAGAATCAATTTAAATCATCCTCCTGAAAAAGCTAAAGAGATAATTGTCGACACTATCCCCAGTTATTATTTTGAAGAATTTATTCTTCCTTTTAGGGGATCTATCTATGTGAATGGATTTGAATGGGAAAATGATGTTTTTACCAAACCAGAAAAAAGAGTTAAAAATAAACTCATTTTCAAAGAAAAAGAATATAAAAGCAAAATCACTATTCGCGAATTTCCAGTTTCAATTCCTATCCGTCTTTTTTCATTCTTTTTTACTGAAATTTCTATTATAACCATCTTTTATTTAATAAAATCTAGTTACAAAAAATGAAACCAATCCTTTCTATCATTATAGTTTCTTACAATACTGTTAATTTAACTTTGGATTGCATAAAGTCAATTTTTTTAGACAAAGGATTAAAAGAAATTCCTTTCGAAATCATAGTTGTTGACAATAATTCTCACGACAATAGTGTTCAAGAACTAAAAAAATTAAAAGACAAAATTATTTTAATTGAAAATAAAGATAACACTGGTTTTGGTAAAGCCAATAATCAAGGAATTAAAATAGCCAAAGGTAATTATGTTCTACTACTTAATTCTGACACCATTATTCTTCATTCTGCTATTAGTCAAAGTCTTGACTGGCTTTGTTCTCACCCAGAAAGTTCTATCTGCACTGCCCAACTTTTAAACAAAGATAAAAGTATTCAAGCCAGTGGGGGATTTTTCCCTAATTTAGGCAATGTTTTTACTTGGTGTCTAAGTCTTGATGATCTTCCTTTAATTAATAAAATCATTAAGCCAATCCATCCTCATACTCCTACCTTTTATACAAAAGATAAATTTTATCTTACTGATCACCGTCAAGATTGGGTTACTGGTGCTTATCTTTTAACCCGCAAAAATCTACTTGATAAAGTTGGCGGTTTTGATGAAAGTTATTTTATGTACGGCGAAGAGGTAGAACTTTGTTACCGTATCCAAAAAAATACTCCAAATAATCAAGTCTGGTACTTAATCGGACCTCAAATTATTCATCTTGGTGGAGCTTCTGCCACCAGCCGACTTGATCCTATTCTAAATGAATATCGGGGGATTTTAT
>Ga0209340_1001717_pt1 | contig 14491 bp, 9 predicted proteins | sample EPASupsiteSAE323_FD_187266 | JGI IMG/M metagenome (GOLD analysis project Ga0209340, IMG submission 187266) | Bioremediated contaminated groundwater from EPA Superfund site, New Mexico - Sample SAE3-23 (SPAdes) (version 2) | ecosystem: Environmental > Aquatic > Deep subsurface > Groundwater >... | reverse complement strand
CTAGCAAAGAAGAACTTTGTGAAAAGGGGGAAGAGTAGTTATGTTGGGTGAGTTAATGGGAATTATCAATCTTAGTGAGTCAGAGGAATATTTAGGTGATCTTAGTCGCTCCCGTCCTTTAGCTGCTGTTCCATTTGCCGGTCGGTATCGCTTAATTGATTTTGTATTATCCAATATGGTTAATTCAGGGGTTTCCAATGTAGGGATATTTATTCAGCATAAATATCGTTCTCTAATGGATCATTTACGTTCAGGAAAAGAATGGGATTTGGCGCGTAAACGGGATGGGTTATTTATTCTCCCACCAGCTTATACGAAAACGCCCATGCAAATACATCGCGGTGATGTGGAGAATTTTTATAGCAATTTGGATTATATCTCCAAGAGTAGACAAAAGTATGTTGTCATCGCAGGTCCTGAGATGGTAAGTAATTTGGATTATCGACAAGCACTGGCCTTTCATAAGGAAACAGGAGCTGAAATTACCGTTTTGTATACGAGAGCAAATTGCAGTACACATGATTGTGTGCGATCGAGCGTTCTCGATGTAGAGCAAGATGGTCGAGTGACTGAGATGAAAGAATATCAGGCATTAGGTGAATATCAAAATGTATCAATGAAAACATTTATTATGGAAAGAAAATTATTGATAGAGTTGGTTAATGCTTGCATTGCCCGTGGGGACTATGACTTTATTAAGCACTGTATCATTAAAAATATTAGTAAGTATAAAGTATATGGTTATCATCATCATGGCTATGTGGCGCGCATTAGTTCTCTGCGCAGCTATTTTCAGCATAGCATGGATTTACTTAATCCTCATATTTGGAAAGAACTATTCTTTAAATCAGGTCTCGTGTATACCAAGGTTAAAGATGAACCACCAGCTAAGTATATGAGTGACGCTGAGGTTGCTAATTCCCTCATTGCTACGGGATGTTTTATTGAGGGGCAAGTAGAAAATAGCATTTTATTTCGTGGTGTGAAAGTACATAAAGGGGCACAGATTAAAAATAGTATTATCATGCAAAAATGTGAAATCGGTCCGAATGTGATACTAGATAATGTGATTTGTGATAAAGATGTGTTTATTTCAGGCAATAAACAGTTAAAGGGAGAAGATAAATATCCGATTGTAATAAGGAAAGGACAGGTGATTTAAGTTATGTTAAAAGTGTTATTTGTTGCTGCTGAAGCAGTTCCTTTTGTAAAAACAGGCGGCCTTGGTGATGTAATTGGTTCATTGCCAAAAGAACTACAGCAACAAGGGGTAGACGCACGAGTAATGTTGCCTAATTACCAAGACATACCGGCTGAATATAAACAACAAATGGTGCTTAAGAACAAGTTTGTTGTGGATGTGGGCTGGCGGAAAAAATATTGTGGCGTTCTTGAGTTTGAATACCAAGGTATAATCTTTTATTTTATTGATAATGAATATTATTTTAAAAGACATGGCTTCTATGGTTATGATGATGATGCGGAACGATTTGGATTCTTTTGTCGCGGTGTACTCGAGTCTTTAAATAAAATTGATTTTATGCCGGATGTACTTCATTGCCATGATTGGCACACTGGTATGGTAAGTGTGCTATTCGATGCTAATTATCGTCAGCTTCCAGAATATGAACATCTGAAAACGCTTTTTACGGTACATAATTTACGGTACCAAGGTGTATTCCCTAAAACCATATTACATGATGTCTTAGGCTTGGGCTGGGAATACTTCACTCCTGAGGGCGTGGAATTTAATAATACGGTCAACTTTATGAAAGGTGGGCTAGCCTATTCAGATATGATTTCCACAGTTAGCCGTACCTATTCACAGGAAATTCAAGATCCTTACTTTGGCGAAATGCTTGATGGATTCTTGCGTAAGCGCCAAGATGATTTAGTAGGGATTATAAATGGTATAGATTATGAAGTGTATGACCCGGCCCTAGATGATAAAATTTGGACTAACTATGATGTAAATTCTATTTCAGAAAAAACAAAGAATAAATTAGAATTGCAAAAACAGCTAGGTCTAGTGGTAGATGCTGATATACCAGTAGTTGCTATCGTTTCTCGCTTAGTGGGACCTAAAGGTATGGCCTTAATAGAAGGTATCTTAGTAGATATGATTAAACGAATGTCCATTGATAATCATAATGCTCAACTAGTAATCTTAGGAACAGGCGAAGCACGCTACGAAAATTTCTTTAAGTATATGGCTTGGCAGTATCCAGGGAAGATATCAGCAAATATTTTGTTTGATGATGCATTAGCTCGTCAGATCTATGCGGGTGCAGATATGTTCTTAATGCCATCCCTATATGAACCTTGCGGCATTGGGCAGCTGATTGCCATGCGGTATGGTTGTATTCCCGTTGTTAGGGAAACGGGTGGTTTAAAAGATACAGTCCAATCATATAATAAGGAAGAGGGCAGTGGTAATGGTTTTACCTTTATTAATTACAATGCCCATGAGATGTCAGATATGGTGCAGCAAGCACTGGTAGTATATAGCAATAAAGAAGAATGGGAAAAAGTAATAAAGAATGCTATGAATAGCGATTATAGTTGGCAGCAGTCCGCTAAGCAGTATCAAGAAATTTATAAGAAAATGCTTGGGTAGAATTTCTAAGCTCAAGGGAGATATAAGGGGGATTCTTAACAGGAATCCCCTTGTATTTCTTTTACGGAATCAGAAAGTATAACACTTTTTTGATTCCAAGCAAGGGCAACTAAGGCTTGGCTGAGGCCAAGTTTTCTATGTAGTATAAGCCGAAAGTGAGGGGAATAGTATGGACCCAAAAGGTATTATTCATGATTCGCAAATGGAATTTTTTCGCAGCCCCTTTGGGGCTGTTTGTTGTAATGAAGAGTTACTACTGCGTTTAAAATTTGAGGAACCAGCTGAGCTCGAGAATGTCGTGCTAAGAATATGGCGAGAAGGCAGTGGCGAAGAATTAATTAGGATGGAACAAGAACAGAATGATAGTCTTATCTATAGTGCTCAATTTAATGTAAGTCAAAGACCTGGAGTAGTATGGTATTACTTTATTATTACCATACAGAATAAGAATTATTATTATGGGAATTCAATGGATATGCTAGGGGGAATCGGTGGACTGTACGAAACCGTACCACCGGCCTATCAGATTACCGTATTTAAAGAGGGAGCCATTACACCGGATTGGTTTAAAACAGGGATTATCTATCAGATATTTCCTGATAGATTTTATAATGGCATAGGGGAAGTCTTACATCCTAAAAAAGATAGTGTGATTCATGGACAATGGAGCAATAATCCTTATTATGTGCGTGATGCCGACACGGGAAGAATTGTAGCCTATGATTTTTTTGGTGGCAATCTGCAGGGTATTATTGAAAAACTGCCTTACTTACAAGAGCTAGGTATCAGTGTTATTTATTGTAATCCTATCTTTGCTTCCGCAAGTAATCATCGTTATGATACAGGGGATTATAAAACGGTGGATACGATGCTTGGCGATAATGAAACCTTTACTGAGCTGTGTGCAAAAGGAAAAGAATATGGCATTTCTATCATCTTAGATGGTGTATTTAGTCATACTGGTAGTGATAGCATTTACTTTAATCGGGATGGAAACTATCCTGAGATTGGGGCCTATCAATCTCAGCAATCACCCTATTATAAATGGTATCGGTTTTCGGAGCACCCAGATGACTATGAGTCTTGGTGGGGAATTGATACTTTGCCCAATGTAGAGGAAAATGAACCTTCTTATATTGATTATATTATTGAAGGGAAAGACAGTGTCATTAAGCACTGGTTAAAACTAGGGGCAAAGGGCTGGCGCCTTGATGTAGCCGATGAACTGCCTGATTCTTTTATTAAGAAAATTTATAAAACGATGAAGGAAGTCGATGAGGATAGTATCTTACTTGGGGAAGTGTGGGAAGATGCGTCGCGAAAAGAAAGCTATGGAAAGCTCAGAGAATATCTGCAAGGAGAAGAAATGGATTCGGTGATGAATTATCCATTTCGCAAAATAACTCTAGAATTTTTCCTTGGTAGCATAAATGCTCAGGGCGTTCATCGTCAGCTAATGAGCCTTGCTGAAAATTACCCCATTCAAAACTTCTATGCGATGATGAATTTAATTGGCAGTCATGATGTTCCGAGGGTGCTGACTCTTTTAGGTGAAGCACCTCTAGAGGGGCTTACCGTTGCCCAGCAGGCAAAGTACCGTTTGCCTGCTGAAAAACAACAATTAGGCATTGCCCGTTTAAAGATGCTCGTCCTATGGCAAATGACCTTCCCAGGTGTACCCTCTATTTACTACGGGGATGAAGCTGGTTTAGAAGGTTTTAAAGATCCTTATAATCGCGGAACCTATCCATGGGGGAGAGAAAATCAAGAATTATTACTGTGGTATAAACAAATTATTGGTCTAAGAAATAAGTATGATGTTTTTCAAACAGGTAAGTGGATTTCTATTCCTGCTCAGGAGGACGTATATGCTTATGTCCGCACGATTACCAATGGTCAGGATGTTTTTGGGAATCAAAAACAAGATAATACTGCGGTTGTGTTATTAAACCGTAGTAACCGTCCAATCACAGTGCAATTGCCAGTAAGAGATTGGTGCTATGGCATTATGTTAGATCTTTTAAATGAGAACCGAGAAGTTAAGATTTTTGATGGTGTGCTGACGATTTGCCTGCAGCCGTTAGAAGGCAAAGTGTTACTACAGCTAGAAAAAGCTGCCTTTCCTCGGCAAGCAGGAATCCTTATGCATCCCACTTCCCTCCCGTCTAACTATGGGGTTGGAGATTTAGGTAATGAGGCCTATGAATTTATTGATTTTCTCCATGGAAGTAAACAAAAGATATGGCAAATACTGCCCTTGAATCCAGTAGGGTATGGCAATTCTCCCTACCAATGTTTATCTGCCTTTGCTGGTAATCATTTGCTTATATCCCTCGATAAATTAGTTGGCAAGGGATTGTTGCTGGCAAAGGATATTAAAAGCGTTCCTGCCTTTAATAAAAATAGAGTAGAGTTTGACCAGGTCAAAGCATACAAAGAAAAACTGCTGCGCTTAGCCTTTGTGAACTTTACTACACAAGAGGTACCGGCTGCTTATCGGGACTTTCTTAGTGAAAATGAGTTCTGGCTTACGGATTATGCCTTGTTTATGGCCTTACGGGTGCATTTTGAGGGGAAATCTTGGAATTTATGGCCTAAGGAAGTGAGTGCCAGACAGGAGCAAGGACTAGAAAAATACAAAGTTCACTTAGCAGAGGAAATCGCCTATCATAAATTCCTTCAATATATATTTACTAGTCAATGGCAAGAATTGAAAGACTATGCTGGGAAATATAAGATTACAATTGTTGGTGATATACCGATTTTTGTGGCTCATGATAGCAGTGATGTATGGGCCAATCAACATTTGTTTGATCTTGATAGCAAGGGTAATCCAAGGACGGTAGCAGGTGTCCCCCCTGATTATTTCTGTGCAACAGGTCAACACTGGGGAAATCCTCACTATAAGTGGAACGACATGGCCAAAGATGATTATCAATGGTGGCGACAACGTCTGCAAGCCTTACTAAAATTAGTAGATATTATTCGTTTAGATCATTTTCGTGGTTTTGAAGCATTTTGGGAGATACCAGGAAAATCCGAGACGGCAGAAAGCGGCCGGTGGGTCAAAGGACCAGGCGCCCAGTTTTTTAGTGTACTAGAAAAATATTTTGGCGACCTGCCCATTATTGTGGAAGATTTAGGGGTTATTACGCCACAGGTGGATGATCTTAAACATCAGTTTTATTTTCCAGGTATTAAAGTACTGCATTTTGCCATTGATTATAGTGAGAATCAACAATCGGCAGCACTTTGTTGTGAAAAGAATAGTGTCCTTTATACTGGTACCCATGATAATGATACAACCCAGGGCTGGTATGAAAAATTACTGGCACAAGACCCTAAAAGGGCGAAATGTGTTGAGAAACTACTAACCCATCACCTAGGGGCTAGTAGTAAAGGAGAGTCCTATGGTTGGAGGTTGGTTGAATTTACCTATGGAAGTAATGCGAATACTCTAATTGTGCCGATGCAAGATATATTGTGCCTTGGCAGTGAGGCTAGGATGAATTTGCCTGGTACAGTCGGTAGTAATTGGGATTGGCGCTGCCCCCAAGAACTTATAACCAAGGCTCTTCAGAATAAACTAGCAGAGCTTGTAAGTAACTATAAACGCTAAAAAGCAAGACCTAATGTCGCTACTGACATTAGGTCTTGCTCATTTTAGGGAAAAATGTCAGAATTTTATAAAAACGTATTGACGCAGGGAGGGGGAAATAGTACAATTTAATTAATACTAAACCGGTGCGGTATTTTTTCGTAAGGTGGTGAGAACATGCAGTTTAATCAAGGTACGGATTATGGTTTTCGCGTTATTATGCATTTAGCAGCGTTGCCAGGGGGGGAGATTGTCAATAGTCAAGCCATTGCCGAAGAACAGAATATACCAGCTGGTTTCTTACAAAAAATTATGCGATCATTAACGAAAAGTAAGTTGATAAAGTCTTATCGTGGGATTGATGGCGGTTTTGCCTTAGCCAAACCAGCAGTAGAAATTAGCCTATTCGACATTATTACTATAATGGAGGGGCCGATTGACTTACAACGCTGTTTAAAAGATAATGGCGCTTGCAGTAAAGGATGTGCTCCGAAATGCTCAGTACATACAGCGTTAGCTGTCATACAAAATGATTTTGTGCAAGCATTATCCAATGTTAATTTTTTTGATTTGGTAAAAGATAATGAGGAGAGGTAGGGAAAGAATATGGAAGAGGTCTTATTAGGACGCTGGCAATTTGGTATTACGACCGTGTATCATTTTTTATTTGTGCCCCTCACCCTAGGATTGTCCATTTTAGTGGCAATTATGGAGACGATGTACGTAAAAACAGGTAATGAATTGTACAAGAAAATGACGAAGTTCTGGGGGAAACTATTTTTAGTAAATTTCTCCATGGGCGTAGCGACTGGTATTGTACAAGAGTTTCAGTTTGGCATGAATTGGGCCGAATATTCCCGCTTTATGGGTGATATTTTTGGTGCTCCCTTAGCAATGGAAGCTTTAACCGCATTCTTTTTAGAATCAACGTTCCTGGGACTATGGATTTTTGGCTGGGATAAGTTGTCGAAAAAAGTACATCTTGCTTGTATATGGCTAGTAGCCTTCAGTAGCAATTTATCGGCTTTTTGGATATTGGTCGCCAATTCATTTATGCAGTCGCCAGTAGGATATTCCTTGCAAAATGGACGGGCTGAGATGGTTGACTTCTTTGCAGTCATTACGAATCCATATGTCTTTGGACAATTTCCTCATACTATTTTAGGTGGACTAGTGACAGCAGGGGTGTTTGTATCGGCAATAAGTGCTTATTATCTATTGAGAGAACGACATTTGCCTATCTTTCAACCTTCCATAAAAATTGGTTTAGCTTGTATGCTCATTAGTACCATTGCAGTTATGGGTACAGGGCATTTGCAGGCGCAATATTTGGCTAAAAAACAGCCGATGAAAATGGCGGCCATGGAGGCCTTATGGGAATCGGCAGATCCTGCACCTTTTGCCATCGTGGTAGTGACGGATTCTGTACTTCAAAAGAATACCTTTGAAGTATCTTTGCCAGGAGTATTATCCCTACTTGCTTTTGATGAATTTAAAGGGGAGATTAAAGGGATTAAAGAATTGCAGGCAGCTGCTGAAATAAAATATGGACCAGGGAACTATATTCCTCCCATTACCCAATCCTTCTGGAATTTTCGCATTATGGTGCTGGCGGGTTTGTGGATGGCATTTCTCGCGAGCCTAAGTACCTTCTTATTATATAAAGGGCGCTTAGAATCCAATAAGATGGTACTTTCCCTATTGTTATGGAGTTTGCCTGTACCGTATATTGCCAATTCTACAGGGTGGATTCTTACAGAGGGGGGCCGACAACCTTGGATTGTGGCAGGCTTACAGAAAGTAAGTGAGGGCATATCTACCAATCTGACAAGTGTTGAAATTTGGATATCCTTAGTTGGCTTTACCGCCCTGTACGGAATACTGGCTGTCGCCACTATTTATTTAATTCGTAAGTTTGTGATACAAGGTCCTGTAGATCAAAAACCTTCTCTAAGTGTGGTACCTAAGAAGGAGGCGACATTATGGAACTAACAACAATATGGTTTATCTTGATTGGGGTGTTATTTACAGGTTTCTTTTTCTTAGAAGGTTTTGATTATGGTGTAGGGATGTTACTACCTTTTTTGGGTAGAGATGATACAGAGCGCCGCGTCATTATTAATTCCATTGGCCCGGTATGGGATGGTAATGAGGTGTGGATGATTACAGCAGGTGGTGCTTTATTTGCGGCCTTCCCCCATGTGTATGCCACCATGTTTAGCGGTTTTTATTTGGCTTTATTTTTAATGCTGATGGCTTTGATTGTCAGGGCTGTAGCATTTGAATTTCGCAGTAAAGATGAAAGTCCTATATGGCGAAATACATGGGATTGGATGATTTTTATTGGCAGTGCAGTGCCAGCTCTTTTATGGGGAGTAGCGGTTACCAATCTCATTAAGGGTGTACCCATTAATGCTAAAATGCAGTATGTTGGGACCTTCTTTGACCTCCTAAGTCCTTATACATTGGTAGGAGGAGTAGCCTTTTTGTTAGTGTTTTTATTTCATGGTGCCTTATTTTTGACCCTTAAAGTAGAAGGGGAAATGATTGAGCGTGCTCGGCGTGCTGCGACAACAATTGGAGTGGCAGCGGCAATTGCCTTCTTGGCATTGGTGGGTTTAACTTATATGAATACGGATTTATTTGATCATGCCATTGCAGGCATGGCTTTATGGGGAGCAGTAGTGGTTTTTGTCCTATCCTATGTATTAAATTGGTTACAAAGGTTTGGCTGGGCTTTTGCGATGAGTGGATTGGCCATCGTTTTTACTACGGTTGCCTTCTTTAGCGGTTTATTTCCCCGCCTTATGGTATCAAGTCTCAATCCAACTTGGAACTTGACTATCTATAATGCCGCATCAAGTGCCTATACCCTAAAGATAATGACATTTGCCGCTGCGATATTAGTGCCAGTTGTCTTATGTTATCAAGGGTGGACGTACTGGGTATTTCGAAAACGGGTTAGTGTCAAACATTTAGAATATTAATCATTAGGTGGCTGCGGCCACCTTTTTTTTGTAAAAAATATTGCATCTTTATAAGAACCTAGTTATTATAAAAGAATAAAATAGCAAATAAGGACGAAGTATAGACAAATATGCTTCTCTTCGGAGCTAACCTGATTACTTACGATAAAAGGAGGGCGTTATGTGAACACCAATGCTACGAAAGATAGAGAGATGGTGAGAGGGCTTAAGAATAGACATTTACAATTAATTGCACTAGGAGGCATTATTGGGAGTGGCTATTTTTTAGGTACAGGTTATGTGATTAGTAAAGCTGGCCCAGCATCTTTTCTGGCCTATCTTTTGGGAGGACTCATTGTTTTTTCTGTCATGCTATGCCTTGGTGAACTGGCCGTGGCCGTGCCGATATCCAGTTCCTTTGTCAATTATGCTCGTGAATACATTTCCCCAGCTTGGGCCTGTGGCGTTGGGTGGTGTTATTGGATTACATGGGTAACGTATGTTCCTTCGGAAATGATTGCTGGTGGTATTATTATGAATGGATATTTTCCAGAAATCAGTACCATGTGGTGGGCGGTGCTATTTGGCCTTTTGATTACATTCATTAATTTATCTTGTGTAGGGACTTTTGGTGAATTAGAATTTTGGTTAGCCCTCATTAAAGTAGTAGCATTATTGATGTTTGTAGTACTGGCAATCTTGATATTTTTTGGTGTCATTGGGACGCAGGGCTTTCTAGGGACAACAGTATTGCTGGGAAATGGCGGGTTTACCCCGAATGGTTCGTGGGCTGTGTTTTTAACCATGGTACTTATTTTAGTGAATTTTCAAGGCTCTGAAATTATCGGTCTCGCAGCAGGTGAAAGTAAGGAACCAGAGAAAAGTATTCCCCTGGCAATACGGAATATTAGCTGGCGTATTATAGCCTTATATCTAGTACCTATGTTGTTATTGGTTTCAATTTACCCTTGGAATGAAGCGGGGCTGGCAGAAAGTGTATTTTCAGCAGCCTTAAGTGCTTATGGTTTAGAGTGGGCAGGGGGATTATTTGCCTTTGTTGTTTTGACAGCGGCGATTTCTTGCTCGAATTCAGGATTATATGGTTGCAGTCGTGCTATTTATGCTTTATCCCGGGAAGGGATGGCTCCTGCTTTCTTTGGAAAGATTAGTGAAAATGGCGTACCTTATAACGCCATTGTAGCTTCTATCTTAGCTTGCTGGGTGGGAATTATTGCATATACAATTGACACCAGCGAAACTATTTATACTTATTTACTAGCACTATCAGGATTTTCAGGAGCAGTGGCCTGGATTTCTATTTGTTGGTGCCAGCTAAATTTTAGACGGCGTTTGGAAGCAGAAGGCTTTGACATACAACAACTTAAATTTAAAACACCCTTTTTCCCCTATCTTACCTACTTTGGTATATGGTCACAAGTAGCCTGCTTGTTAGTGGTTGCTTTTACCGAGGATTTACAAAATTCTTTATACCTTGGAATTCCTTTACTGGTGATACCAATTTTGTGGTATAAATTACGAGAATATAGGGCAAGGGTCCCAATACTCGATGAGAGTTAAGAAAATCGGCAACATGACGGTATGTTGCCGATTTTCTTGTTGCTGAATAGGAGAGGATTGTGGTTCTTTATGTAGAAATATAACAAAGGTTTATAATTCTTATTATAATTGAGAGAAGAAAGTACTGGAGTTTGATGTGATGGACAGCATGGTACTAGGGAATTGTAGAGCAGATAACAAAAAAAGAAAAGCGCAGATTGCTTTATCAAAGACCATTGCATCCGTGCAGTGCTATTTAGCCTTGCTAGGACTGTGCAGTTTAGCAGTCCTAGGTTTGTACTTTGCGCTAAGTAGCAGTGATGCTGTGACAGTAGCAGGTTTGGCCCAAGGACAGCAAAGTCCAATCGTCAATTTAGAAAAAAAACGTGAAATTCTCATTAACTCCTTCGCACCCCCTGTCGAAAGAGATACAGATAAGACAGCACCAGGCAGTCATATTATTGTTAATGTACCAAGCCGTACGCTGGATTATTATAAAAAAAATCAGCTAATAAAGACCTATTCTGTGGCAATTGGTAAACCATCAACCCCTACCCCTTTGGGGAATTTTCAGATTGACCAAAAAGAAGTAAATCCTTGGTGGTATCCGCCGAGGCGCAAAGTCGTAGTACCCTCAGGCCCGAGTAATCCCCTAGGCTATCGTTGGATGGGGTTTGCTCCGTTATATGGTATTCACGGTACCAATACCCCGTGGGAAGTTGGTGGCTCCGTATCAAATGGCTGCGTTCGTATGTTTGAAGAGGATGTGGAAGAACTATTTGAACTTGTGACATATGGTACTGGGGTACAGATTACCTATGATCGGGTGAGGATAGAAACAAATAAGACAGGGCAAATTTCACTTGGAATTTATCCTGATGTATATCACTATAATAAACAAAAAATAACGATGAAAGAGGTCCAAGGGAAAATCAATACCGTTGGCCTAGGTGGGGCCGTAAGTGTACCTTTGCTGCAAGAATTGATTGATAAGCAATCTGGGCAGCAAGTGATAATTGGGCAAATACATAGACTTAAGGTAAACGGTACAAGGCTATCCCTGCCAGCGGTGGTTAGTCTAGGACAAGTCTTAGTGCCAGTTTGGTCTGTAGCTACTGCGCTGCAGACTGACGCGGTATGGGATAAGGAGACAGGGCTTTTGGTAGTCAATAATCGTAGCGCCCATGGCAAGATACAAGGGGACATACTTTATCTAGTAATGGAGGATATACAAAGAATATTTGGTGGTATGTGGCTTTGGCAGCAAGAGGAGAATTGCTGGAATTTAGTGACGCCACAAGTGGGGAAGCAGTAAATGACAGATGTTTTATATAAATAGACGGGAGTATAATCATGGTTGATAAACGCCTTTTTGGGCAGCTTACCCAATATAAAAAACAATTTTGTAGTTTAGTTTCTCTCGGAGTGCTTGGTGGGGGATTGGTAGTACTCCAAGCGGACTACCTGGCTAAAATTATAAATGGTGTATTTTTAAATAAGCGAACTCTAGCAGGGGTAGAAGTGTGGATGGGCTATTTGCTCTTAATCATGGTTCTGCGCAGTGGCGTTGTCTGGTGTATGGAAGTAACTGCCCATAATCTCGCGGCTAGCATTAAAAGAGATATTCGCCAACGTGTTCTAGAAGGGGTACTTGCTTTGGGACCAATCTATGCTAGAAGTCAGCAACTAGGAGAGTTAATTAATGTTTTAGTTGATGGCGTGGAAAATTTAGAACCTTATTTTGCCAAATTTCTGCCTCATCTTTTTACGGCTATCTTAGTTCCTGTAGTCATAGTCAGCTGGGTTCTGCCGCTCGATATTGGGACGGCCGTTCTTTTGGTAGTGACAGCGCCTCTAATTCCTATCTTTATGATATTAATTGGACGTATGGCTGAGAATTTAAATAAAAAACAATGGGAAACTTTATCGCGCCTTAGTGCTCACTTCTTGGATGTATTACAAGGCTTGACGGTACTAAAGCTTTTTGGCCGCAGTATTGAACAAATTCAGGTTGTGTCACGTATGAGCACCGAGTTTCGCACGACAACCTTACATGTACTAAAGATAGCTTTTTTATCAGCCTTAGTGCTAGAATTAGTAGCGACCATTAGTACAGCCTTAATCGCCGTAACCATTGGTCTTAAGCTATTGTATTTCAAAATAGACTTTTATCAGGCGTTTTTTATACTATTACTGGCACCTGAATTTTATTCCCCCTTGCGGCAGCTCGGCAGTCACTTTCATGCTGGAATGGCTGGTGTTGCTGCTGGAGAACGGATTTTTAGTATCTTATCATTAACGCAGCGCCAAGCTAGTAAGGAAGGTACAAAAGTTTTTCCCCTACAAAAGCAAGTAGAAATTGTCGTGAAAGATGTACATTATGCCTATGAAGGGGGAGACCGTCCGGCTTTGCAGGGGATTTCCCTAGAAATAAAGCCAGGGCAGCGAGTCGCCTTAGTAGGGACTAGTGGATCGGGGAAAAGTACGATGGCTAGTTTACTGCTAGCCTTTATGTCACCGGATAAAGGGGCTATTTATATTAATGGAACAAATTTAAAGGAAATGAGGAGAGAGGATTGGCTAGCACATGTGGCCTTTGTCCCTCAGGCCCCTCATTTATTTTATCGCACGGTAGCGGATAATATTCGCTTTGGCAAAGAAGGAGCTTCAGAGGCTGATGTGATCCAGGCGGCAAAAAATGCTAGCGCCCATGATTTTATTATGATGCTGCCGAAAGGTTACGACACAGTGGTGGGGGAAGGGGGGCAAAGCTTAAGTGGCGGTGAGTGTAAAAGAATAGCAATCGCAAGGGCTTTTTTACAGGATGCTCCGTTCTTGCTACTCGATGAAGCCACTGCAGGACTTGATCCTCATAACGAAGAGATTATTGATGAGGCTGTAGCAAGGCTTAAAGTTGGCCGCACCGTGCTCATTATTGCCCACCGCTTAACTACGGTATATCAGGCAGACACTATTGTGGTACTTGCAGGGGGGCAGGCAGTGGAGAAAGGTAAGCACACTGCCCTACTGGAGAGTAAAGGACTTTATTACCAGCTAGTTACTGCCTTTCGAGGTGCATCATGAAGACTGCTTTACGCTTATTAGAAATAATGAAGCCAGCATGGCGAAAAATGTGTGTGGGGCTATTATTTAGCTGCCTGACAATTGGCAGTAATATAGGATTACTAGCGACTTCGGGGTATCTCATTTCTAGTGCAGCGCTGCACCCATCCATAACTGAATTGTCCATTGCTATTGTAGGGGTGCGTTTTTTTGGAATTTCTCGAGCCGTGTTTCGGTATTTAGAACGTTACCTTTCCCATGATGCTACCTTTTCTCTACTCGGAGCTGTACGAGTATGGTTTTATACAAAATTAGAGCGATTAGCACCAGCAGGGCTGTTAACGTGGCGCAGTGGAGATTTGTTTAGCACTATTATTGGCGATGTGGAAACCCTCAAGGAATTTTATCTTAGGGTACTAGCGCCGCCTATTGTGGCAGTCATTCTACTAATTGCCACTTGCTTTTTCCTAGCTCAATATGATATCAGTTTTGTTTATCTATTAAGTATAGCTTTTTTGGTAGCAGGTTTCGTGCTGCCAGTGGCTTTGCAGATTATACAAAAAAATAGTGCCCAGGAGCTTGTTTGCACTAGAGGGGAGCTAAGGGCGCAGCTAATTGATAGTATGACGGGCATTGTAGAACTAGCAGCCTTTGACCAACGAAAAGGGCAAGCCCAGACCGTCGATAAGC
>Ga0209340_1001713_pt1 | contig 14547 bp, 17 predicted proteins | sample EPASupsiteSAE323_FD_187266 | JGI IMG/M metagenome (GOLD analysis project Ga0209340, IMG submission 187266) | Bioremediated contaminated groundwater from EPA Superfund site, New Mexico - Sample SAE3-23 (SPAdes) (version 2) | ecosystem: Environmental > Aquatic > Deep subsurface > Groundwater >... | reverse complement strand
GTTGCTCCGGCAGCATAGCCTTGAACAATTTAATAGTTTTGAGAGTTTACCCTGCGCCTATGAACGAAGAACAAAAGAAACGCCATAATCAAGCAAATAAAAAATGGCGAGATTCCAACAGAGAAAAGCATCTTCAATATTTTCGGAAGTATAATAAAACACCGAAAAGAAAATTCGATAAATATAAATATCGATCAAGATGCAAAAATAGAGAATTTTCATTGACTTACGAACAATTTAAATTGTTGATTAATGGAACCTGCTATTACTGTGGTGAGTCTGAAAATATCGGGATAGACAGAAAAAATAACCGCATAGGTTATACTTTTGAAAATTCTGTTTCGTGTTGCTGGTCTTGCAATAAAATTAAGGGATCGGCAACGAGTAAAGAGTTTTTGTCTGTTTGCGATAGAGTTTCAAAGTTCCGGGCGCAGAGATAAGCCCTTAACGCTGACGCTGAATTTCCCGATGCGCGAGCGAGCGCGATGCGGGTGAAAGGTCGGGCAAGGCGAAAACGGCGAATAATAACAAAAAAAATGAAACAAATAAATTTTCAATCGGTTTTTGACACCCCGACCGTAAAAATGGGGTCGATGAACGAGCAAGTCCAAACTCCGGATGGCCGGATTTGGGAATATTTGTATGCGACCGAAGCGATCAGCGCGTACATGATTGCTACCCGGCCCGCAAACACAACCGTGACCACGGTTTCGTCTTCGAGTAATGGCCGGAGCCAGAAAGTGTATGTGACCGAAGCGTCCGCGGGTTGGACAGTGAATGCCTATTGTGACCATTGGATCGACATCAACACTGGGACCGGTGTGGGCCAGATCGCGAAAGTGAAAGGCAATACTGCCGACACCTTGGAACTTTACGAGCAGTACGCCCTGACGACCGGTTTGGCGGTGGCTGATTCCGGATTCGCGATCGTGCATCAACCCGATGCCGAAAAAGCGCCGGTAACAACCGAAATTACTCCGGTTCAGGGCGTGGCGCAGGTGGCGTTCGCTTCCGGCGATTACGGTTATTTCTTGAAGCGCGGCATCGGTGGCGTTATGTGTGGCGGCAGCGCGATCACGATCAATTATTCGATCACGACCGGTGATGATACCGAGGGTTATGGTATCACCGGCACGACCGCGAAAGGCCCGATGGACGAAAACTATGTCGGGCGGGTTTTGGTGGCGGCCAGCACGGGCGATGAAGCGTGCTTGGCGGACATCAATATTCTCTAAGTTGAATCTTCCGCAAAGCTCCTTGCTTGTGGCAGGGGGCTTGCCGGAGGGCGTCAACCTCTATTTATAACTGGCGACCCATTAACGGGAAGCTATCAAATAATATGCAGACACCAGAACAGATCGCGGAAGCGCAAGAGCGCCGGATAGTGCGTTTTACGAATATCGACAATGAATCGTTTACGCATTCGTTTCGGGGAGTTTCGATCACGGTTTTTGCCGGTGAAAGTTACCCTTGCCGGTTCCCGGAAGCGGATCATTTGGCAACCCATTTGGCCAGAAAAATATTGGCGCGGCAAAGAAAATCAATGAAGATCAGCGAGCGCGGCGGAATATTGCTCTGGACGCAACCGGAAATTGAAAAAATGAAAGAGCAAATAATTACTGAAATTGCCAACGAGAACAACAATAAAATGACACCGGAGCAAGCACGAGTGAAAGATATCGAAAATTTGAAAACAAAATACGCTAGTACGGCAAAAACAACCGGACCGGCGGCACCCGTGCAAGTTACTAAACAGGACGTTATCGCTTCTTTGAAGGAGCGCGGCGCAAAAGTTGACGTTACCAAAACTAAAGAAGAATTATTGCAACAATTAATGGCGCTGGAAGCAACCGGCGCGTAAAAAACTATGTTACCAACAAATGGAGCAATTTTTAATCTAGTTCATACCCACGCGACCGCGGCCACAATCGCGGCGGCCGCAACCGAGGAAAAATCTCATTATGTGACCGACATTATCGTTTCCAGCGATAAGGCGGGATCGGTTTGTACTCTGACCGACGGCACAACAACTATCGGATTTCAAGTTGGTGCGGGTAATTTTGGCTATCAATTTAAAACACCGTTTAAAGGCGCTGTGGGCGCGGCGGTGACAATCGCCATTGACGGAACAAGTGTATGCAAGGTTAATATGTGCGGCGTAACTGCCTAAATCTATGCTTATTTGGAACACAATCCCAATCACAAATAAACTGGAGCGCGTTTTCACCGGCCGCTATAACGGCGTGGATATTATTTTGGAACCCGGCAAAACCCGGAATCTTCCAAGCGAAGTGAGCTTGCATTTGGCGCAACAGCTTTTTGAGGAAAGCAAGCGCGACAAGGAATATAATTTCGCCGACCGTGATGAATTTTTGGGAAAAGAAATCCAAACCGCGGACAGGTTTAATCATTTATCGTTTAAAGATCAGATCGCGCGGCACGAAGAAGAGTTTGAATTTTGGATCAAGCGAAAAGAAAAGGAATCGTTAACGCGTATCGACGCGGTAAATGAAATTATTAAAAATGTTTAACCAATTTTACGAAGAGTTCAAAAAAGACATCGATAAATTGGGTCAGGACACGTTTGCAAAATTGCAAACGAAATTTGACGAAATGTGGAAATTGGCGATCGGCGAATTGGACAAAACCAAAATCCAAAAACAGGAGGAGGTCAAACAGCTCGAAACGCAGTTACTCGCCAAAAAACAGGAAATTGATGTTCTGACCGCGGAAATTTTGCGCTTTAAAGACGCGGAAAAGAAATTGCAGGACAATTGCGCGGAATTGAAAGTGAAAACCGACAAAATGGCGGATATTTACCTGGGAGAAAAAGGGAAAGTTGAGGAATTGGCCAAGCGCGAAGCGGATATTGCCGAAAAAGAAAAAGCGCAAAAGGAAATGAGTTTGGAATTAAGCGTGCGCGAATCCCAAGTTTCGGAAAAAGAACAATCGTTAAAACGCATTTTGATTAAATTAAACCAATAAAATGGCCAGTGAAACCGCCAAAAAAGATAATAATAATCGCAAAGCGTCGCTTGGAATTACTGCTATTGGTGAAGAAACAATGGGATTTCGGCTCGATGATATTACAAAACGCAGTAAAACGGACGCGATTGCCGAGATTCAAGGATATACCGCGGTCGGGAATGGAATAAAAGCCGTAACAACCGCGGGGACTAGGGTGCAATTATCGGCAACCAGCGTGCCTTGCAAACGGGTGAGGATTACCGCGCTGGAAAGCAATACTGGCGTGGTGGTTGTCGGCGGGTCAACCGTGGTTGCGGCGTTGGCAACAAGGGCGGGAGCGCCGCTTTTTCCGACTCAATTCGAATGGTTCAATGTTTCAAATCTTAATCTTCTTTATTTAGACAGCATGGTCAATCTTGAAGGCGTAAGTTTTTATTATGAAAACTAAAATGAATAATTTTTTTAAAAATATTATATTGGCAGTTTTGTTAATAATTTTTATTGCTTCGACTGCCAAAGCCGCGGGCGAATTGTGGTACCCCGTCAGCGGTTATCTTAAACCAGTTTCAAGCGGTTGGGGTTTGGAGATACCTTCACTTGCCGGTGTCGGCAATCGTTGCGCCTACATTGACGCGAATGGCAAGTTTGCGGCCTCCGCGGCTGATTGCAATACCAGCTCCGCCCACAACCTCTTATCCACGACCCACGGTGATACTTTGGCCGATACTGTGGCCAGAGGCGATGTGATGGTTGGTAATTCAACCCCGAAGTGGTCTAGACTAGCTTTTCCCGCTTCACCTACAGGCAAGGTATTACAAGCCACCGCAACTGATGTAGCGTGGAGTGACAGCGCATTGGGTACAGCGGCTTTTACGGCTTCGACTGCGTATTTGGCCGCTAATGGCAAGGCCGCGGATTCTGATTTGCTGGATAGTCACGATACTTCATATTTTCAAACCGCGTTGACTTTTGGAATCGCCGACACCAACAAAGTCCAAATCAACGCCGCGGATGTGGCGGATAATGATTACGCTAAATTCACCACAACAGGTTTAGAGGGGCGTTCTTACTCGGAGTTGCTTTCTGACATCGGTGGGGCGACGAATACTCTTTCCAATCTTGGCACTGTGGCGATTAATACAACACTTGCAAGCGATACCGACAACACCGATTCATTAGGAACCGCCGCAATCGGGTGGTCAGATTTATTTTTGGGGAACGGTTCGGTAATTACTTGGTCAACTGCGCCGTCAACTGCGGACATGACGCTAACTCATTCGGCTGACACCCTAACATTTGCGGGGGGTACAGTGGCTCTGGGAACTGGACCGACTGCTACCAGCCCGGTATTCACCACCGACATTACCACGCCCAAGATTATCACCGCTTCCGGGGCTTTGACTTTGCAACCCGCCAGCGGTTCGGGGGCGACGATTACCCTTGCGACTACCGGAGATTTTGTTGTGAATACTGATGATTTGGTGGTTGATACTTCTGCCGGAAGGGTGGGGATTGGAACAACCAGCCCGGCCCAGGCACTCGATGTGAACGGTTATATCCATATGGGCAAGCTGTTCTACATCGATGCGGCCAGCGGCAATCCCGAATTTGACTTCCAAGAAGGCGGAACGACCAGATCCAAGACATATTACGACGTTACGAACAATCGTTTGACTTTCCAAAACAACGAAAATGACAACGCGGACGCGTTGTACTTTGCCGATCACGCCACTTTTTCTGGGAACAATACGATCAATGGCGTACTCACCGTCAGTGGCGCGAATGACAGTTCTTTTGTCGGAAATGTCGGTATTGGCGTAACCGCTCCTTTCACGATTGTAGAGATTCAGAACGGACTGACGACCACCGGCGCGGTTCTCACTTTATCTTCCAAAGAAACTTCCACTGTCGCCAATGACATCCTTGGCCGGATTAACTTCAGAGCCGCGCTTGACGCTTCAGGATCGGACGCCAATTTAACCGGTGCGTCAATCGCTGCCATTGCGGAGAATACATTTTCTTCATCTGTTAATGAAACTGGATTACAGTTTTCCACTGCAATATCTGGTGTGGCGACAGAAGTGATGAGAATTGACCATCACGGCAAGGTTGGTATCGGGACAACCGCGCCCGCGGCGATTCTCGAAGTCCAAAATAGTGCCGGAGTCGGTTCTTTACGGGTGACTGCGAATACGTCCAGTTATTCGACGGTTGATTTTTATACGGGCGCAACTTATGGAGCGCAATTCGCTTATTCTTCTTCAGATTCTTCGCTGCAGTTCTGGAACTATCAGAACGGTCCGGTATTATTCGCTTCCAACAATACTGAACGGATGAGGATTGCTGCGGCGGGAACCGTGACTATCGCTAATCTTGCGGGTTCTGGTTCGCGTACCGTTGTTGCGGACGCCAATGGGTTGCTTAGCGCACCTGCCAGCGATGAACGACTGAAAAAGAATATCACCCCAATTGGTTCCGATGTTGCGATGAAGATGTTGAGCGACCCGAAGATTCAGGCGGTAAACTTTCAATGGAAAGACGAAAAGAAAGGCGATTACACCGATTTAGGCTTTACCGCGCAGATGTTTGAACCCTATGGAGTGAAGGGGTTGACCTTCGAGGATAACGGAATCAAGGGTTTGAACTATGAAAAAATCACAACGCTTGAGTGGGAGCAAAACAAAGAGCAACAGAAACAAATTGAATCATTAACCGAACGCCTCAACAAACTTGAGGCTGTTTGCAATAAATAAAATGAACAAAAAAACTATCATCGTATCGCTCGTTATCGTTTTTCTGGCTTCAGGATGGGTCTACTACCTTGGATTGCAATTGCTCAATAAATTCTTGACCAACGCTTTCAACAACGGCATAGCCGCGGTTTTTGTTGAAGCCGTGAAAAGCGGATCGGTGACGCAAACTTTTAAAGACAAGGACGGAAAGGAAGTGGCGGTTACGCTGCAAGCGGTGCAACCGAAGGCAGAGGCGGGGAAGTCAGAAGTGGTCAAGGAGAATACGGAAACAATAAACAATTTAAAAAAATAATATGGATTTAAAAGAAAAAAAAGACAAATTGGTGGCGGAATATAACCAAAATTTAAAAGTTTTGGGACAGTTGGCGAAAAAAAATGAGCAGATCGCCGGTGCTTTGACTTTAATTGATGAGATTGAAAAAGAAAACGCTAAAAAACAAGAAGATGGCACAATTCCCAATCCAAATCCGGAGGCACAAGGGGTTTGCCCCGAAGTGGCACAAAAATAGTTATCCGGCATACGGCAACATCGAGCAGGCAGGCGATATGAAAAATATCAGCCTTTTTGATCCTTCTTGCATGGCGCCGGGGCCGAAATTGGTTGACCTGACCGCGGGAACGGAGGTAGGCGCGGTCACAACATTAATCCGGGGCATTTCCAAGGCCGCCGTGGCTTCAAATGTGGCTTATGCAACCGGAGGCGCGTTGTTGCATAAATTCAGTGCCACGGCGGTTATTAATGCCGGTATCTGGCCGCATTCGATCGCGGGGACGGGAGTTTCGGGCGAAGATGTTTGCCATTATAACAGTCAACTTCTTTATTCCTACAATACGTCAACCGCGGGCAATATTGGGATGTTCAATCTTGACGCAACTTTCGATGATGATTGGTGGACATCGGCGCTGGTAGGTGCGGCATTGAGCGCCACAAGTCATCAGATGATCAATGGCGGAGATGACAATGTCTATATCGCCAATGGACGATATGTTGCTTCTTTAGACGGCACAACGGACGTGGCGCAAGGTTTGGATTTATGGGCGGATTGCGTTGTGGAAAGCTTGACCTGGAATGATGACTTGGTCTATATCGGTGCAAACCGGCCGAATATTTCCGGCGCAAATAACAATCAATCGGGAATATATCGATGGGACGGGTTTAGCGATACTTGGGAGAACAATCCGGTGCCGGTTGAAGGAAGGATTGGCGCATTATTGACTGCGCTTGGGACGACATTCTGCTGGTATCAATGTTTTGATTTTGATGGTACGGCGATCAATTTTTTTGGCTATGTTTCCGGAAATAAAGTTGAACCGTTGCGATCGTTTGACGGAACCTTGCCTGCTTATTATCAGGTTTCAAAAATTGGCAGTTCGGTCGCTTTTGCGGCGGGTTCGGAAATTTACGCTTATGGTCCGATCGACAATGAAACGGACGTTGATTTTGCTTATCTGGCAACGCCGGTGCATACGTCTAGCGTGGGCGGGATTTCTTGCCCGTTCGGGAAGTTGATCGCGGCATCGCACAATTCGACCACCGGATACAGCCTGGCGGTAGCCAATGGTTACGCAACGGATTCAAACTACAAAACCAAACAGTTCATGAGTTCGGGTCCGGAAAGAACGTCAAGAGTGGATACTATTGTGGTTAATTTTGATGTTTTGGCAAGCGGCGCGCGCGTGGATTTGACCTTGCGCGACAATAAAGGGACGGCGCTTTGGACAGGCACAATTTCTTTTGCGGTTGATGGCGCGGTGACAAAAAAAGTTTTCCATCCCAAATGTAACGCGGAAAACTTCCGGTTGGAATTTGACCACACCAACGGAAGTACCAGCGCGCCGGTGAAAATTCGCGAAACATTCATTGATGATGTCAATTTAAGAAGTCTATAATTTTATGAAATCTTTTTATAATCTTTATTCTTCACTTAAAACCAAGTCCGCCGATGAGAGCACCGCGCAAGTGGCGGAATTCAAGCAAAATATCAACGATACGCAAGGGTTGGTTTTAAGTGCCGCGCCGTGGCCGTTTTTGGAATATAACGGCACAAAAACCACGATTGACGGCACAAATTATTATCAAATTCCGAATACTTTGCGGAAAATAAATACCGTGATCGTTACGACCGCGGGCGGCACGATTTACCGGCCAACACCGATCGAGGACGCGGGATTTTGGAATTATTTACTTTCTTTGAACAGCGGGGAATCGGATGTTTGCCAGTATTATTACCGGCTAGGAAATTTGCTTTATTTATATCCGACACCGGCAACGACCGGAAGCACGATCACGATCAAGGGGCGCAAGCGCGGCAAGGAATTGAGCCAGGACGATTACACGACCGGCACGATTGTAACTGCGACAATCACCGACGAATCGATTGTCGGAAGCGGATCTAGCTGGTTGACGCGCAAACCTTGTGATAATCAGTTTTTGCGGATCGATGGCGTTACCGGCGATTATCGCTGGTATGAGATCAGTTCAATCACAAGCGACACGGCTTTGGAATTGGTAAAGCCATATGAGGGAGCAAGTATCGCCGCGGGAACGGAAACCTATACCATCGGCGAGTTTTCGCTAATACCGGAACAATATCACGACCTGATGATCTACCGGCCGTTGGCGCTTTATTTTTCGCAAAATGAACAGGACGTGAATCGCGCGGACAGATATTTTATGCTCTATGATGGAGGTTTTGAGCGCGGCCTTTCGCCGGTCCGGGGCGGATTGTTGGGGCAAATGTTTAAAAATGAATTGCAAAAAAACGAAGGTATGTATTTAGATCCTTCGCCGGACACGACGCAAAATATCAATGATTTCAGGATCGATGATCACATCGGCGGCGAATCTTGGTAATTTATTTTTATGGATTATTCAAACGTCAAACAAACTGAATACAAAACATTCAAGCAGATTTTGGAAGAAGCCAAATTCGGCGGCGTTTTGAATAATTATTACATTTCCGGTTCCAAAATTGACGGCTCTACCGATATTTCCGGGACAGACGCAAAAACCGTGTCGCAGACCGTTGAAGACGTGGCTGGAGTAATTATTGACCATCATTTTATTGATGACGCGCTAAACACTGCAACCAAACAGATTTTGGGCGAATTTACTTTTGGCGCGAGCGGTGGGCTGAAGATCATAACCGATGAGAGCAATGGTATTTGGTTATCGCCCACAGGCATATTGGTAAAAGTTGCGGGAGCGACCGTGGCTGCTTTTTACGGCGATGGGGAGATGGGCGTTGTTTCCGCCAGTATGATCGTCGCGGGAGAGATCGTGAGCCAACAAATCATATTGGCATATACAAATAATGCAGGCGATTGTTATATCGCTTCAACTGGATTCAATGCCGCTACTTGGGACGGTAACGGCGTAGTGGCGATGGGAATTGATGATTCAGATAATAATTATGCGAAATTGTTTGCTGGAAATATATCGGCTGGGAAATATATTAAATGGAACGGTACGGAGTTGGTGCAAGCCGGGAAAACAGTGGTCGCGGGGGCGGTAACGGCAGGAGAAAATTTGACTAAAAGAGGGAGCGTTTGGCCCGCGGTGATAATTTCCAACGGTGATAGAACGGAACGGATAAGATTGTTGGGAACTGGAACTCAGTACGAAGCTATAGTGGGTGCAACTGGAGTTGGCGGTTGGGCGAAATATGCGACAAAATTCAATCCATCCGGTTTAAAATTAGACTCTACCAAAATTAGACTTAAAAAAGTTGGCACGCCCGTAGATAATTTACGGATTGGAATTCAATCCGGGTCGGCGTCGGCCCCAGACGGAACTTGGGCCAATGGAACGGCTTTTGCCGATAAAGCAGGTGGAGATCTGACTACGGATTACGTTGAATATGATTTAGCTTTGGGAGCTTCGGCTTTGCAGTATGCGGAAGGAACATATTATTGGGTGGTTGCAGAACGAAGTGGCGGCAATGATAATTCAAATTATTATTTAATTGATTGCCATGAAGTTTCTGTGGTCAATTACGGACAAACTATTTATTATCACAATGGTTCATCTTGGGTGTCCGCGCTTCCTAATTATTCTTTTGACGCAAAATTATTTTTAACTCCAACGGCGGGGAAAATATATTATTCCTGCTCGTTAGATACAGCAGGAACCGTAGGATTTGTCGGATTCGCTAATGAAGAAGTTGACGCAGATGAGTCGGTTCCGATTTGCATTCAGCAACAAGACGGATTTTCTTCGTTGGAACCGGGTGAACCGTACGGCTTAAAAAATATTGCCGGGCAAATATCCGTAGCCGGGGAAGGAGACTCAAAAATAGGTCGGGCGATAAATTCTACTACTCTTTTAATTACTCCACACATTTAATTTTAAAAAAAATGGCACAAATCATAAATTATAATACTAATACAGGCCAGAAATTAAAACCCGGAGAATCATTTGTCGATAAGGCAAGTGGCAAGACCATGACGCAAGGGACTGTTTTTGGCACGAATAACAGCGTTATCAATACCGTTAAAAGCAGTTTGCCGGTAAATACACCTGTGACAGGACAAATTAAATACGCGGGATTACCTCAATCCCAACTTGACGCAATTAGCAAATCAATAGGCAATATCAGCAAACAAATTCCCGGAATATCCGCGGGAATTGCTAGTTTGCCAAAAACCAACCCTCTAACATCGGAGCCGTTTAAAACAAGCGATCTGTTCGGCAGTATAGATACGACCGGATCGGCAGGCGCGGAAGCCGATATAATTTCCCGGCTTTCCAAAGCTTTGAGTGGTGCGAACAGTTACAAACCGACAACTTTTGACTATGCTGCAGAAAAAGCGAAACTCGAAAACGAGCGCGGCGTTTCCACGCTAAAGACGCAGGTGGCGGATTTTGACACGGAATTAACCAAGACCAAAGATTTACTGGCTAACCTTAAAAGCCGGATTCAAGGCGATATTGATATTGAAAGTAACCGACTGGCGCCCAAGGGCATCCAGATCGGCCGCCAAGCAGTCATAGAACGCCAAGGATCGCGCGAGGTGGGCGATACGACCAATGCCTACAATGCGATCGTTGATACCCGCAATCTTGCCGAAAAGCGCCTTGCTAGCGAGCAGGAGGGTATTTTGGCGGATTTAAACGCCCGGGCGGCATCGAATACCGCGGCCAATGAAGCGGCACGCGCCGCGGCTTATGATCCGCTGACGTTGTTGAAGACGGAATTGGAGGCACGGCAATCAACGAATGATTTGCTGGGGTTAAACAGTAAGGCGGAGGCAATAAAACTATCGACAATCCAGGACGATTCGGGGAATGTCTATTCGTTCAATCCTGCGACCGGGGAAACCAAAAAGATTATTGATGGGAGCGGGAAAGTTTCAAGCGATAAAATCCAAATCGTAGGCACGGAAAACACCGGATATTTTGCCTACAATATGAGTACCGGCGAAAAGAAACAAATTATTGGAGCGGTTTCACCGATCGCGGGAACGGTAACGGCGGACACCGCAAAAACAGATAAAGCCCAAAGTGTTTTGGACGCGATTGACTCAATCAAAACAAGCAGCGGATCAACCTTGGGGATGAGTTCGATATTCCCGGTAATTCCCGGAACAAGTCGTGTCGGATTTGAGGAGAAAGTATCGCGATTGAAATCATTACTGACTTTGGAAAATATGGGGGTTATGAAGGGAGTTTTGTCGGATAGCGACATGAAAGTCATTAAAAGCGCATCAACGGCACTTAATACCAGCATGAATAGCACTGATTTTTATGCGGAACTTGCGCGAGTGGAAGCGATAATGCGAAAAGTGGCCAGCGCGGGGGTGCAAACATCAACTAACGCCGGTAAAACTTCAACCGGAGCCGGTTGGACAATAATACAATAATATGCCCAAAGTAAAATTCGATAACGGAACAATCGTTGAATTTGACCGTATGCCTACCCCGCAGGATATTGAGGAGGTAGCGAATCAGCTTGGAATTAATAAACCGGCTCAATCAAAGCAATCCGATCTTCTTTCGGATTTAAATGCCCGGGACGCGGAAAGCAAAAAATCATTACTTGAAAAAACAGGTGATTTTATTGGTGTTAGCAGTCTTGGAAAAAGTATTGGCGTGGCATTATCAAGATTTACGCCGGAGGTGCACGATCTTGAAAAGAAAATAGCCAGTGGTAATGCAAGTAACGAAGAATTGCAAGCGTACCAAGATATTATTGGAAGTTCGCCGATCCAAGACACCAAAAGCGCGCTAAAGGTTGGCGCGGGCACGGCTTTGAGTGTGGCCAGCAATCTTGTAGGAGGCGGCGCGACCAAAAACGTGGCGGGGGCTACGTTGAAAGGCCAGATGTTGCGCGGATTGGGCGCAGGCGCGCTTGGCGGCGCAAAGGCGAGCTTTTTAGGCACTGCGGGGCAAAATTTGCAACAAGGAAAAACGGTTGACCAGTCGGTCGCCGAAGGCATATCCAGCGGGCTTCAGGGGGGCGTCCTGGGCGGTTTGGTGGGTGGAGGCGCTCCATTGGCCGGAAAGGTTATTAGAAAGGCGATTGGAGTGAAACCGGCGGCAGGAAGTTCTATTATGGATGAGGTCGCAAAAAGCGCGAGAAAGATAGAAGGGACGGGAATAAATACCGGAATCAGCAAACTTCCGAACAGAATTGCCCAAAATGTCGCCGAAGGCGCGGAAAAGAAAGTCGCGATGGCAAACGCGCCGGCGCAGGTTCGGAACGCATCGGCTGCGCAGATTGATGATGCGTGGCTTGATATGGTGAAGGAGGCGAGTTATGAGGATAATTTAGCAATGAAGCAAATGATCCAAATGGCTAAAAACAGTCAAGGAAAACTCGTAAAAGAGCGCCCAGTTTCAATCGCCGGTAAGAGTGTGCTTGACCGTGTTAATTTTTTGAAAGGAAAGCGCACGGAAGTTGGCCGCGCTATTGGAGATGTGAAAAAGAATTTGCCGGATAAGCAGGTTGATATTACCGGAGAGGTTGATGATTTTATGGGAAAATTAGATGGAATAGGAATCAAAATTGGAAAAAAAGGAACCCTTGATTTTACCGATTCCGCGCTAAATACGCCATATAGCAACGAAGACAAAACATTACTTGATTTTATTTGGAGCGAAATAAAACCCGATAAGAATGGGGTTTCTTTCCGAACTCCAAAAGCGTTGGATATGTCCAGATCAAGAATACAAAGCGCATTAAGTTCTAAACCGAAAAATATCGGTGAAACTACTTATGCGGAAACATTGGCGCAGGGGTTGAGGAGCGCACTTAAAGAAAAAATAAAAGATGTTGCCCCGGCATATAAAAAATTGAGTAACCAATACGCGGAAAACACAAAAACATTACAAGATTTTTATCAATATATCGGTAAAGAGTGGAATAAAAAAGGCGGGAATATCACCGACTTGCGGGCAGGTGAAGTGATGAATCGGATATTGGGTAACGCCGCAGCCAAACCGCAATATATTTTACAACAGTTGGAAGAAGTGGCAAAAAAGGCCGGACGGGAAAAAACAGATGATCCTTTGTTTCAAGTGGCGTTTTCCGATTTATTGGAAAATGTTTTTGGGTCGACTCAGCCACGCAGTTTGGGCGGCCAGGTTGAGCGTGCAACGATGAGCGCATCGGAAAAAATAAATCTTGCGAATTTAGTAAAAAGCCCGCTACAAACAGCGGGGCAGATAATAGATAAATTCGGGACTGGTGATAAGCAAAAACAGCAGGCACTTGAGGATTTAATTGATTATTATTTAGGGCAAAAAAAATAATTTATTTACTTTCATTTTTAGGTCGTTTTTGTTCAATGTAGTAATCAACCAAACCTTCCAATGCCTTAATTCTTTCCTCTCTTGTCGGCGTGTGCGCCAAAACATACAAAGACCAGCAGAAAGCGCAAAAAAGCCATAAAGACAACAAAAAAAACGGGAGGTACCAGTGAGCGAAAAGCAAAATGAGATCAATTATGCAAAGCGCAGCAAACCCAATTATACCCATAAATTTATGAAAAAAATTAAATGTCCATTCGATTTCTCCCGCGATTTTAAATATAAAACTCAGAAAGACGGATCGGTTATCATTACTACTGAAAAGGGAAACAAAGTTAAAATTACTCCAACCCGCGAATTAATCATTCTCAAATAAAACCGGGTTGTTTTTGACGAATTCGTTTATCGCGGATTGAACAAGCAGTAATTGTTTTGCTGATAAAGATGGGAGAGGAACGGCCTTTTTATCATTCATAAATAATATCATTAATTCAGTATCGTGAATATTGCCGAGTCGCAAAATTTTAACTTCATTGATCTCCATAAAAATATGTAAAATTTACTTGATTTTCCCCAATTAACGGCTATAATACAGAATTAGCCGCTTCAGTCAAGCAAGCTTGATGAAAGCTTGAGCAATCTGGAAAATAACATCCGACGGGATTAGGGTTTTCCGGGACTCACGGGGTTGTTGGAGGAATCGACGGATTTCTTTAACCGCTCCAAAGCTTTCTTGACCGAGGCGACTATCTCAGCATCATTATGGCCGTTATCAACGGCTTTTTTGATTTCATTCAAAACTTGGGATTTTTTAGTGAATTCTGGGAGTAAGTATTTATAATCTCGTTCATAATTTGCAGAATTATCCTCCATAAATTTAAATTAAAACCGGCTTTTATTCAGCGATAATTCTACCAGAAATTACCGCCGGATAAAAACCGGCTTTGGCCCTGGTAGAAGCCATTAAAAGATTATAACCAATAACGAATAATTGTCAATATGGAAACAGAAAAACCCAAATTCATCAGTTTTCAGGATGTGAAGTTTGTCATTGCGATTGTCGTCTTTTTGATTCCG
>Ga0209340_1001704_pt1 | contig 14589 bp, 20 predicted proteins | sample EPASupsiteSAE323_FD_187266 | JGI IMG/M metagenome (GOLD analysis project Ga0209340, IMG submission 187266) | Bioremediated contaminated groundwater from EPA Superfund site, New Mexico - Sample SAE3-23 (SPAdes) (version 2) | ecosystem: Environmental > Aquatic > Deep subsurface > Groundwater >... | reverse complement strand
TCCAGGTTATCCAGTACATCGAGCCGTTGTGTTGCCTGTGCGATCATCGTAGCTTTCTGATACACCCCGAGCACGGCATCAGCATCCCGTTTCCTCTGAGCCAGGAAAAGCGGGCTTGTGTACTCGGTCCCCATCTCCTGCATGTACTGCATCAGGATATCGGGCGGGGGCGGGAAGTAGCCGTTATCGAGAAGGATCGCAAACACTCGATCGAGATCACTGTCCAGATGCTCCCGCTTCTGCCGGCCGATTGTCGGCCCCATGAGCTGCAACTTTTCTTGCTTGCGCTCCAGCACTTCGGTTGCCGTCATCTTTGCGTCGGCCATTGTGAGTGCCAGGAAAACATCCGTGTGAAACCATCTGCTAACTGCTTTTTCCTGCCTGTCCTGAAGCTCGATCCCGAACGGCACATTGAGCCCCGTAATGATTGGTTTTATCTCTCCGCGCTGAGAGCTGTAGTGATTCGTTGCCCCCGGTGATAGATCAATCGCCTTGGGCTGATCATCCGGCACTTGTAACGGCGGTTCGACCATCCTTTGCCCGGCTACCAGGTTCGTGAGCGCCATCGAGTTCAAAACACCCATCGATTGCAAAGCTTTGATCGCCGGGCCCCGGCCGTAAATCTCACCGCGCATTTTATACATTCTTGGAACGGAAAAGGGGAAAGTCCTGTATCCACCCTCGGCTAAGATCTTCTGTTCCCCTGTTTGGAGCGAGATCCAGAGGCTTGCCCAAGGCATATTCTTTCGATCTGCCTTGTACGGATCGTAATCTTCCCGCGGGAAGACCGCGTGCAAGAAATCGAATTCTTGATCGTGGTTGCCGGATTCCACTGCCTGCTTGATAACGTTCGGTACTTTATCTTGACCCCATTCCCTGATTGCATTGCGAGCGCTCCACTTAAATTCCCGAAACAATGTATCGACATTGCCCAGCCTGTTTTCCGCGAATACCGCTTCATTCAAGGCGATATTGATGAAGTTCAAGACCTTTGAAGAATCGTATTCGGCATACTTAACCGATGTCCCGAAATTAACTTGATGCTCAAATGCTGTATAAGTGGCATCGCCATAATTCGAATCGTTCAGGCTCAAGTACGCGATATCTTCGCATTCTTCGAGCCATTGCTTCACCTCGGGAACCTGATTGAGCTTTATCGGCTGAACGGTCCACTTGAACCACTTATACCCGTCGGGAGTCAGACCCGAATACAGGCCGGAAACGGCAATGTCGGCCGCCCATTCCGGCGTTCCATCGTAGACCTTGGCCCCGCGTTTCTCGCCCTTACGCTGACTGAACGCGGATTTGAGCGTGCCGTGCTGGGGGCAGACAAAATCCATTGCCTGTTCCCAGAGATCGAGCCAGATCGTCCGGTCTTGCTTTAGCTTCTCGTTACGACTGAGAAGCTGTTTTATGAGTTCCTGTTGATCCATTTGAATCCTTCTGCCCATCATCTCGACGGTCATTAGGGAGTACCGCTGTTCCGAAAGTTACGAGATCCGCATAGAACTTTGTAAGTTCACGGTTAAGAACCGCCCATACATTCTTTTCCAAATACTTATCGAGTAACGGCTGAAACTCCTGATCAAACTCTTTCAGCGCCTTGTCACGTGTGAGCAGTACCAATTCGGCTGTTGGGCGTTCCATTATGCTTTTGCTTCCTCTTCTGAGGCAAAAACGAGAATGAGCTTTTCGACATCATTAATCGCACCGCACTCGATACACTGAACAGGCCCCACACCTTCCGCAATCTCCGTCTTTCCGCTTTGTGAAATGAGGTGAGATATCGCCTTGAACCGGAGTACCCGGACAAAACGCTCGCCCCTACACTCCGGGCATCGAAGATCGGGCAAGTGGTCAAACGTTACCGGCGCTCTGTCCCTTGGAATCAATCTATGAACTTTGTTACTCATCGAATCCCTCCCCCCGGCTGCCATTTAAGTGGATCGTATCCCTGCTTCTGCCTGCTCTGAATTTGTGCTTTCTCAAGTTCACTCAGAACCTTGACCGGTTCCGCGAATGTTTGCGCGAGAGCATCAGCACTATTCGGGGACCGCACCCCACGCTTTTTCATGTCTTCCTTGGACTCCAAAACAAGCCGCGTTGCCGAATCGTATTTGTACTGAGGCCCCATGAGATCGGCGTGGAGGATGTCATCATCCGGAAGCTGAACCGGAAGATCCCCATCAAGCCAATCGCGCATATCGCCCCAAATTTCGGCGCGCTTGTTCTTGTACTTCTCGGCATTCGCCGGAGATCCACCATAATTAACCGCCCGGACTCTTGCGCCCACCCCCGGCCGCGGATCGCAAAACCCGTATCCAGGATTGAGCTTATCAGCCATTTCCTTCAGCCTGTCATAGATCCCAGCACCCAGACCACCCACATCGATGAACATGCAATCGATGTACGGGTCTGTTTTTTCGAGAAGTACCCGACACCGGCCGGCGACTTCCATCGTGTCTTTTTTCGAATGCCGCTCCAGATCAAAAGCTGCACGCCCCCGCCGATAGATAATGTCCGTCGTGTCATCACCGAAACGTGCCGGATCGACTCCCACAAGGGTAGGCCCTTGCGGGTGAGGAACGATCGTTTTCCGAGCCCGAAGGATCGGACCGGCTTTGATGAATGAATCCATGCCTGTTACCTGGAATGCTTCGGCCGGTGTTGCCGGATATTCCTGCTTGAACAAAATAGGATCTTCGAGCTCGACAATCTTATTCGCTCTCCAAGCCATCTGTTCTTTATCCAGTCCGTAAGCTTCCATGTACTCGATATCCTCTTGGCTCAAATCGAAGTCCGCCGGCACAGGCAGCCGGTACTCATCCTGCCAATACCAGGGGATAAAAACCGCTTCGAATTCTGAAACTCTGCTCTCTGCTTTCTGCCACCCCTTATGGAAGAAGTTTCCCATTCCGCAGGCCGTGGACTCAAGAAACACTTCTGTTCCAGGGGCGTTGGGGATAGCTTGTAAGATACCTGAAACGTGATCGTCGGGATTTGACCAGAAGGCGACCTCTGATCCGTGAAAGAACTGGATGGTTGCGGATCTGCCTGTGCCTTTGGCTTTCGCAGTCCCCACCTTATAGCCCGAATCCAGTAGATCAAATTGCAGCTCTTTCTCGTTAGACTTTCCCGCCCTTGGCCGGAGAACCGCGGGGCAATGTTCGTGATACCGGTTCGCAATATCGAAAAGATTTTGCGTAGCATCATCGCGGTGAGTGAGTATGAAAGCCTGCACACCGAAACGATGAGATACTTTCCAATAGAACCGGCCCTCGACATAAGTTGAGCACCCCTGTTGCCTGCCCTTGACGATGTAGATCCGGACTTTGCCCGTTCGTTTAAGCTGATCTTCTGCCCGCTGATGAAGATAGATTTGAGCTTTATTGAGCCGAAAAGGAATGACCGCCCCACTTTTTGCCCGAATCTTGAGGCACCGCGGCGCGTAATAGGCGAAATCATCGCGGAACTTTCGGCGTATTCGGAGCTCTTCTTCATCCATCCTGATCCAGTTTTCTCAGAAGATCCTCATGAATCGCAATCTCTACCGCGGACTTTTCTTTCCAACGATCCGGCGCCCTATTAACCAGCCACATCTTGATCGCGCCGACATCCGGGGGAAGATGCTTTGTGACCTGTTTGACGGGCACTAACGCCATGACGGGTTTCTCTTCACCTGTTAGAAAGTCAAATTCTATTTCACCCGTCGGCCGCAGCTCCCGGGTTTCCTCGATGAGATTGTATCCGGTCACTCTTCGAAGCAATGACCCTACTGCAACTCCGCAATCAAAAACATCCTTGCCCTTCTGCACTGCTTCCGCAAAAGCCGGGTATCTTCTCATCCAGGCATTGATCGTTGCCGGGTGAGCCCCGAAGGCGGCCGCAAGATCATCGCGCGTGAAACCGTGCCGACTGCAAAGACGTTCGGCCCGGGCGCAAAAGCTATCCTGGTATTTGACATGGAGGCGCCGAAATAGTTTCTTACGCGCCTCGACGCCGATTACCTGGATGCGTTCTTTCTTACTCATGCCTTCCGCGCCTCAAAATAATCTTTCAAGATCAGTCCACCCCACAAAACGAGCCAGTCCGGGACCGGCTTTCCCGAGAGCATCACGACACCGATCAAACTCATTGTCCCGATTGTGAGCAGCGCCCGGATAGAGCCACCCGGCAACCAAAGGGGCTTTGCCGGATCCAGATAAAGAAGTTTTTGCGGCTGCTGATCCATCTGTCAGGCTTCCCCGCGCCCCGAGGTAGCTGTTTCCACTTTCGGGACTTCAAAAAGATCCTGGCCGGAAATAAGACGGCTTCCGGCGTTCATTATCTCGACGAGCGGATCGATGAGAACCGGGGCAATTTGGCCTATAGCCGTCCAGGTATCTTTCTGGCCGCCGTTACTCATGGCCGCCATACCCGAGGCCAAAGTGTTCACCCCGTCAACTACGAGTTGCTTTTTGACTGCCCCCTGTTTCACACCGGTTACAGCTTTTTCAGCCAGTTGAACCAAACTGGAAACCAGTGGAATTGCCATCATTACGATTTGAGCCCACCCCATATTTACCCCCTTCTCATTTAATTTTTTGTGATAGAACAGCGACAAAGCCCCCAAGAAACCCGAAGGCGCCTGAAGTCATTGAGTCCCAAGCTCGACGCTTTTCAAGGCGATCAATCCGAACTTTGCAGTTGCCACAACTGTCAACCAGCAGGTCAAAGAGTACATCCAACTTTTGAGCTGGTTCCATTCGCTCAAACGTATCTTTCGTTATGCCCGCGAAGGTTTCAGGCGGTGTCATTACGAGAAATCCCCCGGTTTCGGCCATCGGTACGCCAGCACTCGGTCAGCCTGGTACCGTGCTTCGCAAACCTGATTTGACTGATTTCCCCCGAGCAGAATCACGAATTGGCCTTCCCTCGCCATGAAAAACCCGACGTGGCCCTGCAGTCCGGTCCCCCGCTGCAAAACTGTGATGCACCCGAGCACCGGAGTTTTTAGCGGCAGACCCCAGTTAATCCAGGATCTCGCCCTGGCTGAATTCGTACCCTTGATGCCAGCGCGTTGAATGCAGAAATTGACAAACGCGGAGCACCAGGGGGTTTCGTCATCCGTTGCGTTAAGCGATGTCGAGGCGTGGTATTCGAGGATTCGGGAATTATGGGAAGGTCCAGGTATCTCAATGACTGAGCGGGATTGCTCTTGGAGTGCGATGTCTAACCAAATCGGGTTACCTGTCACATAACGCCCCTTTTTAAAGTGGGCCGGCGGGGAGGAGGCCGCCGGCCCGAGCACCGGGAGAAGGAGGAGAATCGCGTCAGTGTGTATTCACTCACACCGGAATTGAAAAATCAACAGAAATGTATTCACCTGAATACATTTTGAAGAAAAAATTTTATTTTTCTCCGAGACCCCCAAGGGCAAATCCCCGCGAAAGCTTTCCGCAATGCAAACACTCCTGATATCCATCCGGCCTGCATAACCAGCTGTGGGGAGGGCACGAAGTTTTCAACCCTGGGCGATCATCAAAATCTTTCATCCCACGCAATTCATAAGCCAGAAGTGACATGCAGTTCCATGCAGCATGTGCCAAATGGTGAATCCCGCTTTCCGAATCCTTTTCCTCACCGCCCAGCCAAGCGTTCAAATGCCTCTGAGCCGCGGCATAAACCCGGCCATACTTGATACCCTGTTCCCAGTTCCGGTCATCGTATTTGCCGGCCCCGAACGTATAGACCCGAACCAGTTCCGTCAAAGCATCCGGAGGTACGAGGTCAAATCTTAATTTCTGCTGATCGTCTTTTCTGCCTTCTTCCATTTCAGTCCTTTCTCGCCAGGTACAAGCCAGGCAATGATCAAAATGGTTGCTGGATAAACACTCGAGGCATTTCATTTACCCTCCAGGGAATAGAAAGAAAAACAAAGGCACCAAACTCCACCACGATCGGGATAACCGGAAAAGAAACCCGACCAAAGCGAGGATCCCAAAGTCGATTGCCACTAAGACACCCAGATCCATTGTCATCACAAAAAATCCTCCACCCCGCTAGATATGCCTGTTCCGAATTCACTTTCCGCCCACCGTGCTACATGCACGGCGTCGGCCTCGTTATCGTCAATCGGGGGGCGCCCCAAGATCTTCCAGGCTTCCGCTATCATCTGGCTCTTGTCAGCACGGCCGGCACCACAGGCAAACTTTTTGAGAGTAGCCGTGTGGACGCCCACTGATTCAACCCCCTGCACCGCCGCTACCTCCTGCGCGTGCGTCTGAAGCCCCAAGGCTATTTCGGTTGCCGCGCCACCACGCATGTGCGCCCGTTCATACGCGATAACGATTATCGCCGTCGGGGAGATTGCCGGAAGTTCCACCAGCCACTTCCGAAATCTCATAAACATAATCCCGTTTGACTCACCCCGGCGCTTCGAAAAATCCTGAACGCCCGAGGCAAAAACTTTTCCGTTTTCCAAAAAACACCACCCCGTTTTTGTCGCCATGTCCAAACCTAAAATCATTTTAATCTTCCTCCTTTTCACTCCCTCGCTTCGAGCTTTTAAAGCTCGGCGGCGGCCAAACGCCGGGAAACGCCGGGGCTTTATATATAAAGCGGCGTTTCCCGGCGTTCGAGGTACCTGATTTTATTGACTTTTTTTGAACGCCATTTACGAATCATTCTCATGTCGTTTAGCCTTTGAGGCCCAGAGCCACTTCCAAACGCCGGAGAATCATTATTACCGCCGGCGTTTAGCTGTAAGTTATTAAGATCATTCAATTAGCTAAACGCCGGAAACAATTTCCGGCGTTTCCGGCGTTTAAACACCGGAACGCCATCGGCGTTCACCGGCGTTTCCGGCGTTTACTTTTTAATTAAAATTCTCCTAACGCCGACAACTCTTCGGCGTTCACCGGCGTTTCTGGCGTTTCATCGATGCACCTAATTATGAAGGCTTTTGTTCTCGTTCCGGTCCCCAATTCCGCTGTCAAAACCCGCCCGTTTTTCTCTCTTTCGACACACTTAAAAAGCCGTTCGATTTTTTCTCTGATCGTGTTGAGAGATTTACTTTTCTGGCTCTCAGTATGCTTTTTAAGCTCCTGGGCCATGCCATAACATGTTATCGGCTTGAGCCAATGCCTGAATACTTCGGCTATGACCTCCTGGTCCTCGTCGGAGAGTAGTTGTTCGGCGGTGATAAGAGCCGGCCGCATGACTCCCACCGCATCCCCGTTCGAGAGTGCTACCGATATCCTCTCAAACCACCTGGTCCCATCCCCGGGCGGGGAAAGGTTTGCCTTGGCATCATCGAGCCGGACAAACCACTTCGATCGGTTCTCTGTGATTTTGAGGGCATCAGCCTCCGCTTTCTGCATTCCAACCAGAGTATGAGCGATCCGGGCCGCTGAAACCAGCGACGAGGCCCCCCTGGCCGTGTCCATGTTGCCTGGTGAATTGGCCGAACCCTTTTTTGAATGGTGGACTGCCCCGATTGCACAACCAGTTTGTGAGGCGATCCGAGACAGGGTGAGAGCCACCTTATCGATTGCTGAGTTATCGTTTTCATTGCACCGATGACACCGCACAAAGGGATCCACAATGAACAGGAGCACGTTTTCGGCTTTGATCGTATTCACTACCTCGGTTAATGCCACTTTGTTGATCTGGGGGCCGTTCTTGGAGTCTTTGGCCAGGATCAGGGGGCGATCAATGCCTGAAGTCGTGAGGATGTTTGAAAGATCCTCGGGGGTAAGGGAGTATTCGAGAGCAAGAGCGGCAATGCGCCGGTCAAGTTCCTCCTGCGGGTCTTCCGTGTTGTAGATCCAAACTTTACCCTGGTGATAAACTGTATCCCCGGTAATGGATTTTCCGGAAGCGATTGCGGCCGCTTCCGCCATTGTGAGGGTAGATTTACCCTGACCGCCGGGCGCAATGGTGAGAGTGATGAAACCTTTTAGATATCGGCGCCCGAGTAGCCACTGCCGGCGGGGGATATTATTGAAATCGAGATCCGACATCCGCCGAACAGGAATCTTGACAACCGGGGCAGGGGCACAGTCAGGGAGTAAAGAAAGAATCTCTTGCGGGGCCAAAGCTCCGCACTGACCTTGCGCGTAGTGGTAAGCATTGGTGACTTTTTGCTTTAATATATCTGGGTCCCAAGGCTCTTCGCATCGATCAGCGTAGTGCTCCCACATCAAAAGGAAACACATATCCTCTGAAATCCCGAGGTCTCGCACCTGGCAGGCCACTTGATAGCCCGTTTCATCGATCGAGGCTTCTTTTAAAAGGAAACTTACCGCCCGGGAGATCGCTTGAGGGTCATCGAGATCACAGGTCGGCGGGGGAGTGGGGGGTTTCTCTTTGGGCTCACCGATCTTTTCAGCTACCCAAGCCGGGAGATCTGCAAGGGGAAGCTCGTTTTCCCACTCATATTCGCCGTCAGCGGTTTTAGACCCCGAGAGTAGAACATAACCCCCGGCAGACTTGGTATCGATTCCTGGGCCCAGAATATTAGCGGTAGATTTTATAGTACCCCTGTATAAAAGGTGCCGGCCGCCCGACGGGGTCCGCTGTGAACGGGTAGGGGGGAAGATATAAAACTGGTCCTCGAGATCCTGAACAGATTTGTCCGAACCGTGCCGCGGGTCCAGGTCGATTACTGCCAATCCTGAAGGACCACAGGCCAAGCCCCAGTTACACCCCGGAAACTGTTCTTCCCAGGTCTCTATCTGTTCGGGATTATCCGAGGCTTTGTTTTCCCAGTCTTTGATTAGTGGGGGCTTTTTTTGATTTCGTTTGATCGGAAATACGAATCTTCCTTTTGCCGCCATTCTCCCCCTCCGAGATAAGCTTTTCAATTCGCTCACGCATTGCGTCAGGCTGGATATTACAGACATCACAGCAGTACAGAAAAGTGCCTGTTCCAGTCCGGTCGGAACGTATCCATGATCTTGCAGTGGTAATTTCGTTATTGGCTGCGCGGTTGCTGCTAAGAGCGCTGATAGCCATATCGGGGTCGATTCTGCGCGGTTTTCTGAGGGCGTCCTGCACAGCCCCGATCAAAACACCGGCCCAAAGACATTGATCAGCACTGAACGGCTGGTCAGGGGTCGGCATCTGAATTGGTTCACATACAGCTCGATTCATTGATTACCTCCATAAATGACCTTATGAAGACCGCAGCCAATTCGGGTACTATGGCGTTTCCGTAACCTCTTAGGAGTCCTACACGCGACCCTTTCCACGCCCCCGATGGCGCGAGAGGGAAAGACGAGATAGCGCCCTGTGGCCAACAATCGTCCAGATCGGCGGATATCCCATCAGCCATCCCGAAAATGCCGGGTTCAATCTCATTGGGGATGCGGCGGGTTTTCCCGTCTCGGCAGAGGATGGGGGAGGAGTTAGACCAGAAACTCCCGCTAACCCGGCCCCGACTTTTGGATTCCCTCTTTTCTCTGCATCGTTCACCACTGGGGTATTCCACCCCGCCATTGCAGCCTGATCCTCCAGCCTCGATCCATTTAGGAATCAGTCCGGCTGTAACGAGCTCACTAAGCCATGCCGAAGCACCTGGATCGAATTCGTTGTAGTAATTCATCGGATCTACTCAACTTTTAGAATAAATTGCGTTTACCTGTATTTAATAAACGCACCCCTTCACTCGGTGCAGAGCCGCTTGTATGCTTCCGTAAAAAATGCCTTGCACTTTTTGTTTTTGGGATCGTTTTCAATCAGGTAGGAATGCAGATATGCTTCAAACATCTTTCGAAACATCTTTGAGCGGTCCATGTTGGTGTCTTCGTCCTGGTCAATCAGGTAGTCCAAAAGACACCAATAGGAATCGGGCATTGAAATTGGATTCTGAACGCTCTTATCCCCGTCTCCATTTCGCGCCATGCTGCTTATCTCCCTGTACGTTTGTAAAATTCATCCAGTGTGATTCCAGCTATCCGGCAAATCGTTTTTGCCGATTTGACATCCGGGAAACGGTCCCCCCGGCGCCATTTGGAAAGCGCCGCCCGGCCGAAATGTTCCTTGAGCACCCTCGGGGGAATTGCCCCTAAAAGCTCAAGTAATGCTGTATTTTGCGCCATTTATAGACCCCCTTTTAACTGTGAGAGGTTCCACTATGTATCCAAGTGAATACAGTTGTCAAGGCAAATTGTATCCAGGTGTCAACTTGATTAACTTGTATCCACCTGGCCGTAGCCCGTATTGTATGGAAAACAAACATAGGAAGGCTATGGGTATGGTCGAAGAAAATAAGAAGAGTAAAAAGAAGGTAGTTCGATTTCCTGACGGCAAAGAGATAACTCCTACTACTACAGTAGGAGTAAGCTTGGCTAAAAAATTGCAGACAATACTTATTACTCGTGTTAGAACATTATTGGAAGAGGGGTATAGTCTGCGGGGGATCGAGGATCGAATGACGGCTTTCGCGGAGAGCGCTAAAGATCCCGATTACAAAATCAGTCATAGCGAAATTCATAAAGTGGTGCAGGGCACCCGAGGTAAAGTACCCCCTTCCGATTTGATTCTAATTAAACGGCTGCGAGCATTGGGGGTGGACGTGCCTGAGATTCTTCGAGAGCTGTCACCGGAGGAAGCCGCCATATTTTTAGCCTATGTGACGGAGCACAAAGACGAATACAATACCTTGGCCCGGGCGATCCTGGGGAGGGGCAAATACTATCGCCGCCTCCAGAATTTCCTCGCAGAAATGCGGCAGGATATGAACGAAGAGGAACAAAAACCGTAGTCGTTTCAATATACTCCTGTAGGCAAATCCCTTCGGAAAAATTTTTTCACCTTCCGTATTCACTTGGATACGATTTTTGTTGACAGTTGGATACAAGCCCGTGTAATCTGCATTCCGTAAGCCCAAACAACGAAAACGCAAACGCAGACGAAAGGGCACCCACCATGAGACAAATCCATTTAGTTGAAATCCAAGGTACCGAATACTGGATTCGGATCGTCGCCACAGAACTAAAGGCGCTTAAAAAGCATTGCAAGGCGTCCGGGCTGAAGCTCGTGAAAGATGTAAGAAAGAAAGCGGGTTTCTTTGACCAAACCTATTGGTCTGTAGAAAGGATGGATTGATCATGGAAACCTGCCTCATCTGTAAAAAAGAATTCCCGGAAGATCAGATCGTCCCCTGTATCAAAGCCGACGGCACTTATGCGCCTCTGTGTGTCGATTGCAATGAATCCTGGTTTGCAAGGGAGTGCGAATAATGGAAATCAGGATCCGGTGTAAAAAATGCCAAACACCCGTCGAATTCAGTTTCGACTATCCTGACACGATAGCGGTCGAACCCTGTGAATGCACGGCAGGTACGGTCAGGATAGATGAGCTTGAGGAAGAACTTCGGGAAGAACAGCTTATCCGCGAAAAACTCGAGGATAAAAATCAAGGGCTTGAAAATCTGATCGGAGAAAAGGACGACGCGGCAAACAGCCTGCAGGTTGCAGCAGATGACCGGGACTCTATAATCGATCGGCTTCAGAGCAAAATCGAAGATCTGAAACTTGAACTTGATAGATACGAGTTTCTGTAGCTATGAAGACAGACGCCTTTGCACTCCTCATGAAAAACGTCACCCTGAAAACCCTGGATAGCCTTATTCTCCGGGCGCCGAAGGGGGCAAAAAGAAAATTCTTCAAGGTGAAGCCTTGCGTTAGAAAAAACAGTTGCTCCCGGTTTGGTATGATTAGACTTCGAGCTTGCGCGAATTGTTCTGAAGCCCCTGATGAATACGCAGAGTACATGAAGGGATTCGAGTTCACCCCCTTTCAGATCGCCACTACTAAATGCAAGATCCGTTTAGAAGAAAACTATTTAAAAGAGCTTCGTAGAAAAGTTGCACAGCTCCCCCTTGAATGCTTTGAGGTATCTTTCCTATGATACCGATCCTCAAATACTCCCACAGTTCGCGCCTGTTTGGCCTGATGTCGTGCTTCGGCATTCGGCATTCGGCTAAACGCGTGGGCTTTCAGTGGGACTCCCGGGGCTTTTTTTATACCCCCAGTGTATTCAGGGCAATACAGTTTGCTGAATACGCAGACGGGCAGGCCCGGCTGATTTTAAAGCCCTATCTGGATTCAATAGCTGAATCCCGGGCAACAGACTCAATCCTGCAGATCCCGGCGCCGGAAGATGTCGAGTATATGCCTTTTCAGAAAGCCGGGATTGCGTATGCGTCAAGGCGCTTCAACGTGTTAATCGGCGACGAGCCCGGCTTAGGGAAGACCATACAGGCAATTGGTGCAGCCAACTATTTAGGGCTGAAGCGCCTTTTGGTAATCTGCCCCGCGGGGTTGCGGTTGAACTGGGCGCGTGAAATCGAAAAATGGCACCTGCATAACCCCGGAATCGAGGTTTGCCTAAACGGGAAATCAGCACTTCCAAGAGGCCGAACCATTATTACAAGTTACGATCTTGCTTCACGGTTGTCAGCTTTCCAGAAAAACGATTTCGACCTTTGTATATCCGACGAGGGACACTATCTCAAAAATCCTACAGCGCTGCGAACCAAGCTCGTCCTCGGATTTCGAGGGGCGCCCGGAATTCTTGACCTCGCGCCGCGTCGAATGGTCCTTACAGGCACGCCTGTCCCGAATCGCGTAAACGAAATCTATTCGATTATCCGGAAGCTCTATCCGAACTGCATTGACAACATGAATTACAAGGCGTTCCTCCGACACTACGCAGTCATGAATTACACGCAGTACGGGGAGCAGGTAGTCGGCATCCAACACGAAGCCGAACTCTACTCCCGACTCCGCGCCGGCATGATGGTCAGACGCCTTAAATCAGACGTCCTGCAGGATCTTCCCGAGAAGCAATACAAAATGATCGTGTTCCCGAAAAATGGCGGATTCGCAACAATCCTGAAGCGCGAGCAGCAATTTTCTACGGCCGAGATAATCAAACACGGTGCCCCCGTAAGTTCGGCGCTGCCGGAGATCCGCCATGAAATGGGTGTTGCCAAGGCCCCGCTTGTCGGAAAGTACGTGGAAGATCTTCTCGAGGATGGAGTCCAGAAGGTCGTAATTTTTGCCCACCACAAAGCAGTTATCGAAATCCTGGCGCAAGGGCTCAAAGACTATGGGGTCTTAACCATTACCGGGGCCACTTCGGCAAAACAAAAACAGGCAAACACTGACGAATTTCAGAATTACGCAAGCACCAGAGTCTTGATCGCAAACCTGGTTGCCGGCGGTGTCGGTAACACCTGGACGGCTGCCGCTGACGTCGTACTGGCTGAAGCGTCATGGGTTCCGGGGGAAAATGATCAGGCAGTCGACCGGTTGCACAGGATAGGGCAAACGCGCCGGGTATTGGTGCATATCCCTGTAGTTGAGGGATCTTTAGATGCCCGGATACTCGGCGCGGCGGCACGAAAACAAATGGATATTTCAAAAGTATTGGACGGGAGAGCGAATGGATAACCACCAATGCAAAGTAAAAGACTTTCAAGTCCGGGCCGCTTTCCTCGTTCTGGCGGGCTGGCTCAGAAACGGGTTTATCGAAGTTCAATGCGCTATTTGTGGCGCGGTGTATCAGTTCAATTTAACAACAGGTGAATCGAAACGGGTAACCAAACACTAAGAAGGGAATCACACAATGGTTGAAATGCTCGAAAGATTTGTATCAGCAGTCGAAACACTGGCAAAGGCATCCGCAATCCAGGCCGATCTCATGGCGAAAATGAGTTACCCCGCCCTGGCCCCGGAAGCCCCGACGAACGGAGAGGCGAAGACTCGCACTCGGAGAACCAAGGCGGAAATCGAAGCGGAAAAAGCGGCGGCCGTACGGGAAACGCAAACTCCCGAACTGGAAGAGAAGAAAGAACCGGAAAAAGTCTACACCGCCCCGGACCTTAACGACATCCTGAAAAAGCTGGTTGCCAAGGATAACGGCAACAGGGACCGCGCCTTAGGCATCCTTCAGAAACACGGTGACGGCCGGCTGAAGGTCCTGGACATCGACCCCGCCAAGTACGCAGCCATCTACCGGGATGCAGAAAGGGCGATCAATGGCTGATCATTCAACCCTCGGCGCTTCCGGCGCTCATCGCTGGATGCAGTGCCCGGGCTCTATTCGGCTTTCTCAGGGCATACCGCAAACCTCAAGTGTTTATGCCGAAGAGGGCTCCGCCGCTCATTACCTGGCAGAGCTTTGCTTGAGGCATAAACACGACGCCCGCGAATTTCTCGGAAACTATCTGGTCCCCCTGAAAAACTCTTATCAGATCTCCCTCGGGGAAACGGGGGAGGGTTCTTTTGAAATCACGGAGGAAATGTGCGAGGCAGTACAGATCTACCTCGATGCGATCCGGGCAGACATGGCGGAAAATCCGACTGCCACCCTGTCGATTGAGAAAAAGTTCAATCTCGATGAATTGTTCCCCGGCATGTTCGGAACAAACGACGCTTGCCTGGAAGAAGCTTTCGGCCTTGTGCGAGTGTATGATTTCAAATACGGCGCGGGCAAAGTGGTTGAAGTCGAAGATAATCCGCAGCTCAAATACTACGCACTGGGCGCCTATTACGGGTTGGATTTTGACAGCGTGGAGCTCGTGATTGTCCAACCCCG
>Ga0209340_1001700_pt1 | contig 14614 bp, 10 predicted proteins | sample EPASupsiteSAE323_FD_187266 | JGI IMG/M metagenome (GOLD analysis project Ga0209340, IMG submission 187266) | Bioremediated contaminated groundwater from EPA Superfund site, New Mexico - Sample SAE3-23 (SPAdes) (version 2) | ecosystem: Environmental > Aquatic > Deep subsurface > Groundwater >... | reverse complement strand
GATTTGCTTTAATATCTGCAGTAGAACCGATATTTATACTTGAGCCGCGCATGCCGACTCCTCTGGTTGCATTTACGGTTCCGTTAAAAATAATAGAACCTTTGTCAGAAATGTCTGTTTCAAAATTCAGTAATTTATTTAATTTAGTTCCATCTATATATTCAGTTCCGGTTATATCCTTAGCAAAAACATCATCCATAGCTGATTTAGTAGGAGTTGTTAACGTTAAACTTCCTACATTTAATACGCCTGTGCTTCCGACTACAAAACCGTTTGAGTTTGCAAATACTACATTTCCGCCTAAAGAACCTTTGCTGAAAGAGTTTACTTCCCCGTTAATTTGAGAAGCACTGCTGTCATATATAAGGTTTATAAGTCTGTCTGCATTGAAGCGAAGATTAGCAATATCACCCGTATCTACATTGAATTTTTCAAAAGAGTTTACACCTGAACCATTTACATATTTTTGAGTTGTAACATCATAAGTATTACCTGTATTAGTAATTACAGGTGCTGCGCAATTGCTGCTGCCAACAATTTCGCTTGCAGCAAAAGCAACTTGATTAGAAAAATAAGATAAAATAAGAATTACTGAAATAATTCTTTGAAAAAACTTAACATTAAATACTTTTTTTAGCGTTTTTTTCTTCACTTCTAAATCCTTATCCTCGAGTCTGATTATTTTAAATTAATTTAATTTTATAATTCTGATAACATACTAAAGTTAAACACAAACCATAAACTTTTATTGTCATTTTCCCCTTAAATATTAAGAATTATTTAAAATATTAAGAAAAAAATACAGTATATTTAACACGAAAACAAAATATTTATTTTATGTTAAACTTTTTTACATTAGTTGAAATTTATGAGATCGTGTACAAAATTCATGAAATTTAATAAAAATTATTTAATTTTAATATTAGCTTTTAGCTTATTTATAAACACAAAAGCGTTTGGAAAAACTGCTCCTGTACCCGTACGACTTGCTATGGATACTAATATACAAAATGTAACCGACACAGACAAAACAGAAGAGAGTGCTCCTGTTCCTAATCGGCTTATTATGCCTATAAACACGCCAAACACAACCACAACTAATATAGAACAAATCAAAGAATTTTCTAAAGAGATTAAATCAACAACAGAAGAAAAAAATAAAAAACCCGAAAATATTACCCCGGCTGTTGATAATTCTCAAAACAAATCTGCAATTAAAGAAATACCTACTATATATATAAAAGAAGTTACTTTTGGTAAATCCAATATTTTTTCCGAAAAAGATTTAAACGGATTTTCAGAATCACTTGTTAATAAAAAAATATCTGCTGACGAAATTAACAACTTAATTAATACAATAAATGTAAGCTACAGAAAAAAAGGTTATATAACCGCAAAAGCTGTGCTTCCTCCTCAACAGCTGGAAGGCGGCGCTCTTAAAATTGAATTTATCGAAGGAAAAATCGGTGAAATAATTGTAAAAAATAATAAACATACAAAAACACCGTATATTATTGACAAATTTAAAGAAAAATCAGGAGATTTGTTTGAACTTAAAGTTTTACAAAATGACATAAATAATTTTAATTCAACAAATGACAATGTAAAAATTTCCCCCAAATTAAAACCCGGCAAAGAATTTGGAACAACAGATATATATATAGATACAAAAGAAGAATTTCCTTTCCATTTCACCCCGTCTTTCGATAACTTCGGAAGAGAAACAGTCGGTTTATTAAGAGGCGGCATCGTTGCTTCTCATGACAGCGTTTTTGGATATCAAGACAAGTTATCAAGCGGAACATACTTAGGTAGATCATCAGTTTCGAATTTTGAAGATTATAATTTCCCTATCTTTAATAAAGGAACAAGGATAGGCGGAACCTTTTCTTACAGCAACATAAGCGTAACAGCAGGTACATACAGAAATATGGACATTAAAGGTAATACTTTCTTGTATTCCGCTTATGTACAGCAGCCACTGATCAGAAAAGACCGATTCAGCATGTCCACAAGCTTATCTACAAATTTCAAGAGATCAAACACAGATATAGTCGGCATTCCATTTACAAAACTTGATGATAAATCCCTTGCTGCAAACCTTTTTGCTAAATACACATATAAACGCGGAATGATTTATACTTCCCATACTTTCACTAACGGAATAATGGAAAAAGAAATGGTAAGACATTCCAACTGGTACACAAAGTACGAAGGAAATGTTACCAACATACACAACTTTAAACATGGCATAACAAACATATTTAAAGCTACAGTACAATTAACTCCACAACAGTTAGAATCTTTAGAACAATTTCAGCTGGGGGGCATGGGGACAATCAGGGGATTTTCAGAAGGATTATTACTAGGAAACAGCGGTTATATTTTCAGCGAAGAATTATTATGTCCAATACCTGTTATTCCTAAAAAAGTATTTAACTATAAATTAAGGGATAATGTAAAATTTGCAATATTTGCGGATCATGGAGCAACCTTTCCCTACAGAGGCGATGGAGTTTCCGCAAAATCCAATGATTATCTAACAAGTGTCGGTATGGGCTTAAGAATAAGATTAAGCAAATATATTACTGCAAGAACGTACTGGGGCTTTGGATTTAACTCAAGAAAACAAGGAGAGCCCAGAACAAGATTTCATTTTGACTTAGTGTCATATCCGTTTTAAAGTTACAATTTAATAAATACTTGTTAAAAATGAAAATATGTAATAATTTTATAATTAAAAAAGTAATACGTTTTAAAAGAAGAAAGGATAAAATAAAATGAAAACAATTTCAAAATTATTATTAGTAGGTATTATAGCTTTTGGCATTGGAGCTGTTTCAAACAATATCGCATATTCTGTTAATAATATGAAAATTGCGGTGGTTGACGTCCAAAAGGTGGTTACAAACTACAGCAAAGTAGATAAACTTAAAGATGCACAAACCGCAAAATTAAACGACTTAAAAAAATTCGTTGAAGATGCCAGAGCTCAAGTCGCAAAAGAAAATGATGCTAATAAAAAGAAAGATTTAGAAGATAAATATAATAAAGAATTAAATTTAAGAAAAGAGGCTATAGACTCTGATTATAAAAAACAGCTTGATATAATTAATAAAGATGTAACAACAGTTATTAATACTACAGCTAAAAATCAACAAATTGATATCGTTTTAGTCAAAAGCAGTGTATTATACGGCGGTAAAGACATAACTAATGATGTTGTTAAATCATTAAAATAAAATCTTTCCTAAAAAGCAGTAAAAACATCATCGGTAAAAGTTTTACCGATGATGTTTTTTTTAAATAAACTTAACAAAATACATAATCTCCTCTTGATTTTATTTAAATTCAAGTTATACTATAATAATCATATGGTGATATATTTCACGATTAAAAAACCTAAAAACAAATTTAATTCAAATTGTTATTTATAAAGCTTCAAGATTAAATCTAATCAGGACTTTATGAATAACTTCCTGCAAAAGATATTTTGTTTTTATGATGTAATTTCACCGGATGAAACAATAATACCTCTTATAGAAACCCGTTCATTTCATAGTAAAAATTTTTTAATTTTATTAGTGACCGAAATCACGAAAAGGTGGAAAAGAATGCAATTAACTATATGTGTCGGATCTTGTTGTTATTCAAAAGGCGCTCAGGAAATTATAGATTTTGTTAAATTCAAATACCCCGAAATAGAAATACAGGGGGCTTTTTGCCTTGGAAATTGCTCTCAGGGCGTTTCAATAAATTATAACGGCAAGATAAGTCAGGTTAAAAACACTAAAGATATAGAAAAACTGATTAAGGAACTAAAATGAATATACTTTCTATCAATGAAGTAAACTGCAAAGACTGTTATAAATGCGTTAGGCATTGTCCTGTAAACGCAATAAGAATAAAAAACGGTCACGCAAGCGTAGACGTTGAAAGATGTATACTTTGCGGATCATGCTATGGTATTTGTCCTCAAAATGCAAAAGTGGTCAGAAATGATATAGACAGGGCAAAAGAAGCTGTAAAAAACAGCATAATATCTATCGCAAGCATCGCTCCATCGTTTTTTGCATACTATAAACAGCCTTTAGCGGGAAAAATATTAAAAGCCTTAGAATTACTTGGATTTAGCAAAACCGAACAAACTTCAAGAGCTGTAAAAGAAGTATCTATGGCTCATTATAACATTTATGAGTATGGTAAAAACATTGTTATCTCAAGTTCTTGCCCTGCTGCTGTAAATCTTATCGAAAAATATTATCCTGATCTCATAAAATATCTTGCGCCTGTTGTAAGCCCTGCGGCGGCACATTCCAAAATTATTAAAAATGAATATGAGGAAAAAGATTACGCAATTGTATTTATTTCTCCTTGCATTGCGAAAAAAGAAGAATTAGAAAACTCGGAAGTCAATGCTTGCCTAACATTTCAAGAATTAGAAGATTGGATTGAAGCAGAAGGCATAAATTTAGACTCTCTCGAACCTCTGGAGTTTGAAAAATATTTTTCAAAAAATTCAAGTTTATTTCCATTACTTGGCGGACTGATTAAAAGAGTCGGTCTTACGGAAGATTCTGCCAGCAAAGAACTCTTTTCTATAAGCGGAATAGGTGAAATTAAAGAGTGCTTGTCTCTTATAAGAAATAAAGAAATAAAGTCAGGTTTCATAGAATTCTTGTCCTGCAAAGGCGGCTGCGTTTCCGGTCCTTGCAGACCGGCTTTGCATGCTAAAAAAAGCTTTATGGAATTAAAAATAAATTTAATTGAAAATTTGAATAATTTACCAGAAAAAGATGAAAAAGATTTATTGACTAAAAGTGAGCTTTACAGGGGTTATGAAAACAAATCTATTAAACTATCTCCCCCATCCGAAAGAGATATAAAAGCTATTCTTGCCCTTACGGGAAAGCTTAAAGAGGAAGATGAACATAATTGCGGAGCTTGCGGATATGAAAGCTGTAGAGATAAAGCAATAGCTGTAATTTATGGCATGGCTGAAGCTGAGATGTGTATTCCATATATGAAAAGGCAAGCCGAAAAATTCACTTCAATTATATTAAAAAACACCCCAAACGGCATAATTTTACTTGATAAAAACTTTATAATTCTGGAAGTAAATACGGCTTTTGAAAAAATTGTAGATAAAAACGCAGAAGATTTGATAAACAAATCTATTTCAACAATTATGGACGAAAAATCCTTTAAACTGATAGATTTTGAACGAGAAACAGTAAACAAGTCAACTATAACTTTGAATAATAAAAAAATAAATAAAATTGTCTATTCTATTCCTGACAAAAAACTGATTGCGGGGATATTTATTGACATTAGCGATATAGAAGCACAAAAAAACGCTCTTGATAAGACTAAACAAGAAACTTTGACAAGGGCACAAGCTGTAATAAACAAACAAATGATGGTAGCTCAAGAAATTGCGGGACTTTTGGGCGAATCAACTGCTGAAACCAAAGTTCTTTTAGGTCAGTTAATGAAAACATTGTCAGAGGATTAAATGTTTATAGAATATGCTGTCAGACAACTAAATAAAAAAGATGAAGAGCTTTGCGGCGACAACATAGAAATCGCAAAGAATACATTAAGTCGCATATTTGTACTCTCTGACGGACTCGGAAGCGGTGTAAAAGCTAATATATTGTCAACTATGACAAAAAAAATCGCTTCCACTATGCTTTTACAGGAAATGCCAATAGAAGAAGTAGTGGAAACGCTTATAAGCACTCTTCCCGTTTGCAAAGTAAGAAACATGGCATATTCTACTTTCTCTATACTACAGGTTTTTAATAATTTTGAAGCAAAGCTTGTTGAATTTGATAATCCCGATGTCTTACTTTTTAGAAATAACGAAATAGTTGATTATGAACCCGAATACAAACAAATTTCAGGGAAAAACATAAGAATAAGCCATTTTAGACTTTTTGAAGGAGATTTTCTTGTGGTTTTGAGCGATGGAATTATACATGCAGGGCTAGGAAAACTTTTACCTTTAGGCTGGACAAAAGAACAAATTGCAGATTTCTTGCTTAGAAACATTAACAGCGATACCGATTCTCGTATACTTGCAGACAAACTCATTGAAACAACAAATTATCTCTATCAAGGTGAAATAGGGGATGATGCGTCAGTTTTAATCATAAAAACAAGAAAAAAATATAGCCTTATTGTAGCAATAGGTCCTCCCACAGATAAAAACAAAGATACTGAAGTTGTTAATAAAGTTATTGACTTTAATGGAAAAAAAGTAATATGCGGAGGAACAACGGCAAATATCTTTTCAAAAAATTTAAAACGTGAAATAAAAGTCAGTCTTGATAAAAATGATAAAAAAATTCCGCCTAAAGCTGAAATTAAAGGAATTGACCTTGTTACAGAAGGCGTTATTACACTTTCAAAAACTAAGGAAATCCTCGAAGAAGACATCTTTAAAAGCGAAAATCCCGCATTAATAACTTATAAAAAACCCGAAAATCCTGCTCAAGAGCTTATAAACTATTTTTACAAAGCCGATTCAATAAAATTTTTAGTCGGAACCGCAGTAAATTCGATATATACAAACTATGATTTTCCGCTAGAAAGCAAGTTAAAAATAAAACTCGTAATTGAAATTGCGGAAAAGCTTACAAAACTAGGAAAAGATGTGGAAGTTGAATATTTTTAATAAAAAAGAAGGTGCAATATGATTGAAAACAAACAAAATGAAACCGTTTTTGAAAGCCAAAGAAAATTTGCAAAAGTAAACGATATAGTCAAGCAATATGACTATAAAAAAGCGAACTTAATTGCTATTTTGCAGAAAGTGCAGGAGTATTACCGTTATCTTCCCGAAGAAATCATGACTTATGTTGCAACAATACTAAAAATTTCGCCTGCAAGTGTTTACGGAGTAGCGACTTTCTATAGTCAATTCAGCCTAAACCCAAAAGGGAAGTATGAAATAAAAGTTTGTGACGGCACAGCCTGCCATGTAAGAAAAAGTATGCCCGTATATGATGCAATAATGAAGAAGTTAAAACTGTCAGATACTAAATTTACCACCGATGACTTACAGTTTAGCGTGGAAACAGTTAGCTGTTTGGGTGCATGCGGTCTTGCTCCAGTAGTTGTAATAAACGAAAAAGTTTATCCTCAGATGACACCTGATGCTATAAACATAATAATTGACGAATTACAAGCCCGACCTATAAAAGGAGATAATTAAACATGACTGAACTTGTGAAAATTGATATGAAAAAAGAATTTAAAAAAGCCGAAGAACATATTAAAAGCACCGGTACAAGAGTTTTGATATGCGCAGGCACAGGCTGTGTAGCAAACGGCTCTCTTGAAATATACAAATTATTTGAAGAATTAGGCGCAAATGTATCTTTTAAAGACGCGAAAATAACCCCTGTAAAAACAGGCTGTCATGGATTCTGCGAAAAAGGCGTTCTCATTGTAATTCCTAGCCTTCATGTTACTTATGTAAAAGTAAAGCCTGACGATGTGAAAGAAATTTTTGAAAAAACTTTAAAAAACGGAGAAATTATTCAAAGACTTCTTTATGAAGATCCTTCAACACTTGAAAAAGTATCTGACAACGAGAAAATTAACTTTTATGCAAAGCAAACAAGGACTTCGCTGTCTAATACAGGAAAAATTGATCCTGAAAAGCTGGATGAATACCTGTTTCAAAAAGGTTATGAAGCTTTAGGCAATGTTTTAGAAAATTATACCCCAGAACAGATTTGTAAAGAAGTTATAAAAAGCGGACTAAGAGGTCGTGGCGGCGGCGGATTTCCGACAGGAAAGAAATGGGAATTTGTTAGAATTAATCAAAACTCCAAAAAATATGTGATTTGTAACGGTGATGAAGGAGATCCCGGCGCTTTTATGGACAGAAGTGTTATGGAAGGCGACCCACATAAGCTTCTTGAAGGTATGATAATTGCTGCTTATGCAGTTGGAGCAGATGAAGGGTATATATATGTAAGAGCAGAATACCCACTTGCTGTTCAAAGATTAAAAATAGCCATTAAAGAAGCAGAGGAAAGAAATTATCTCGGTCAAAATCTTTTAGGAAGTGATTTTTCTTTTAAAATTCATATCAAAGAAGGTGCGGGCGCCTTTGTATGCGGAGAAGAAACTGCCCTTATCGCATCCATAGAGGGGGAAAGAGGAATGCCAAGACCAAAACCTCCTTTTCCTGCAAACGAGGGGCTGTTTGGAAAACCAACTTTAATTAACAACGTGGAAACTTTTGCCAACGTGCCATTAATAATGCTTAACGGTGCAGACTGGTTCAAAGATATGGGAACAGAAAGAAGTCCGGGCACAAAAACTTTTGCATTGACTGGCGAAGTCAATAACACAGGACTTATAGAAGTTCCTATGGGCGAAACGCTAAGAAAAATCATATTTGATATAGGCGGAGGCGTTAGAAATAACAAAAAATTCAAAGCAGTTCAAATTGGAGGTCCTTCAGGCGGATGTCTTACCGAAGAACATCTTGATTTACCTTTGGATTATGAATCGTTGACTGCTGTTGGGGCAATGGTCGGCTCTGGGGGACTTGTTGTTCTTAATGAAGATACCTGTATCGTAGAAGTGGCAAGATTTTTTATGAAATTTACGCAAAATGAATCCTGCGGAAAATGCATTCCCTGTAGGGAAGGTACGAAAAATATGCTTATAATTCTTGAAAAAATAGTAGCAGGAAAGGCAAGTTTAGAGGATTTAGACTTGCTGGAAGAATTAGCAATGGTTGTAAAAGACGGTTCACTTTGCGGGCTCGGAAAAACAGCTCCAAATCCTGTTTTATCCACGCTTAAATACTTTAGAGACGAATATCTTGCTCATATTATCGACAAAAAATGCCCTGCAAAAGCTTGTCAGGCATTTAAACATATAGAAATCGACAAAGAACTTTGCAAAGGCTGCTCAAAATGTGCAAGACAGTGTCCTGTAAATGCAATTGAAGGCAAAATCAAAGAACCATTCATTATAGATCAAAATAAATGTATTAAATGCGGTGCTTGTTTAACTTCCTGCCCGTTTGATGCCATTAAGGAGGTAAATTAATATGACAAATACGATTGTTGAAAATAAACTTTTCATAGACGGCAATGAAGTTGAATTTAGTGACGAAAAAAATCTTCTTGAAGTAATAAGAAAAACAGGTATAGAAGTGCCGACTTTTTGCTACAGACCGGACTTAAGTACTTACGGTGCTTGCCGTATGTGCGTTGTAGAAATCGAAGGTAGAGGTATACAGACAAGCTGTACTATTAAGCCCGAAGCAGGGATGAAAGTAAAAGTAAACACTAAAAAAACAAGAAAAATAAGACGCATGAATATTGAACTACTACTTGCAAGTCATGACAGAGAATGCACAACTTGTAGCAAAAGTAACAATTGCGACTTACAAGACCTTGCAAAAAAGCTTGGCGTAAGAGATATAAGATTTGAAAGCAAAAAAGAAGTCCTGCCAATTGATAACAGCAACCCGTCAATAGTTAGAGATCCCAACAAGTGCATACTTTGCGGGGCATGCACTAGGGCATGTAAGGAAATTCAAGGACAAGGCGTTCTGGAATTTGTCGGCAGAGGCTCTAAAACCATAGTTACTCCGGCTTACAAAAAAAATCTTAACGAAGTTGACTGTGTTTTCTGCGGTCAATGTATTTCTGTCTGCCCAACAGGCGCATTGACAATAAAATCCGACGTTGATAATGCCTGGAAATTAATACTGGACGAAAAAACAAAAGTAGTTGCCCAAATTGCCCCCGCAGTAAGAGTAGCTTTAGGCGAAGCGTTCGGACTTCCCGCAGGAGAAAATTCCATAGGATTAATAACGGCTGCGCTTAAAAAAATAGGCTTCGACAGCGTTTTTGACACTTCTTTTACAGCCGATTTGACAATAATGGAAGAAGCGACAGAATTTATAAGCAGAGTTCAAAAAGGCGAAAATTTACCGCTTTTCACCAGCTGCTGCCCTGCATGGGTAAGATTTGCCGAGCAAAGATATCCTCAGCTTCTTAAAAATCTTTCTACATGCAAATCTCCACAGCAAATGTTTGGATCAATAGCACGAAAAATACTTAAAGAAGAATATTCTCTCTCTGAAGATAATATTGCCGTTGTTTCTATAATGCCATGCACCGCTAAAAAAGCTGAGGCAAACAGAAGCGAGTTTTCAACAGACGGTAAAAAAGAAGTTGACTTAGTTCTCACTACTCAAGAGCTTATAAGAATGATTAAAGAAGCTGGTGTTGACTTTAATAATATTCAACCCGAACATTTGGATTCGCCTTTCGGAATTTTTACAGGGGCAGGAGTAATCTTTGGAAACTCCGGAGGAGTTTCAGAAGCCGCAATAAGAACTGCTTATGAACTTATTACCGGAAAAAGGCTTGAAAAAATCAATGTTACTCAGGCTAGAGGCTTAAATTCGCTGAAAGAATTAAAACTTGAAATAGAAGGAAAAGAAATCAAAGTCGCAATAGTTAATACTTTAAAAGAAACCGAAAAACTTGTCGAAAAAATACTAAGCGGTGAAGTTTATTACGACATGGTGGAAGTAATGGCATGCCCCGGAGGATGTATTGCAGGAGCAGGACAGCCTTGCGATTATAAAGACAGCACTTTAAAAGAAAAAAGAATGAAAGGACTTTATCAAGCTGATATCCTTCTTCCTCTGCATAAATCCCATGAAAATCCTGAAATCAAAGAACTTTACAATAAATGGCTTGAAAAACCTAACAGCAAAACTGCTCATGAATTTTTGCACACTCATTATAAAAACAGAAAAAGAATTTTAGGCGAATCAATTTCGATAATTTCTGCACCAGAAGGGGAAAAAACAACTGATGTTTCTGTTTGCGTTGGTACATGCTGTTATGCGAAAGGTTCTTACAACATAATAGAAGGTCTTACAAAACTTATAAATGAAAATAATTTACAAAATAAAATCAACGTAAAAGCAACTTTTTGTGTAGAAAATTGCAGCAAAGGACCGTCTATAATAATTAATAATAATATAATTCCTGATACATTCAATAAAAATGCGGAATATATCTTTAAAAATTATATTCTTTCTCCGCAAGAAAGCAGATCCTAAGCACTTTTTAATGAACTATATATTAACTGCTTAAGTATATTTTTTAAAAAAATATACTTAAGCAGAAGTTTTGTAATCTTAAAAAGATTATTTTATCTAATTTTTTAGGTTAACTTCATAACAAAACATATGACGCTTCTAAAATTTTCAAACTATAGCTGTCTGCCACAATCCAACTTAAAATTTGATCTTGTGAAACCTCAAGAGCTGTTGATAATCTTTCCAGAACAGATTTAGGCATGGTTCTTTTGCCTGTGATTATTTGATTTAAACCACTTTGACCGTATTTAATTTCTTTACTTAAAACAGTTCGTGAAATTCCTTTTTCTTTTAAGATATTATCAATCCTAGTTGTCAGGATTAATTTTTTCTTATACGGAAAATCTTTTTTAGCCTGAATAGCAAGTCTTAAAACTTCTTTCGAGTATTTATCTGCAAGAATCCAGCTCTCAAATTCTTCTCTTGAAACTTCAAGAATTGGAAGCAACTTATTAACTGCATTTTCAGAAAAAGGACTTTTAGCTCCTATCATTTTTCTTAAAGCACCTTCAGAAAAATTCATTAATTTACTTAATTGATAAATATTTGAATTTTTTTCATTTAATATTTTATTTATTTTACTTGTAATAAATGGCATCTTGTTTTAATAACCTTATTTCTGTACGTGATGAATATGTACTTGACTTATGATTTTTTATCGTTTATAGTTAAGATGCATAAGATGTAGAAAATATAATTTTGTTCTGGCTGGCAAGCTATTAAAAAATTGCCCTAGTTTTTAGTTAGGGTTAGTTTTGTATGCGTTTTAAACTCAATAATAACATACTATATAACGTCAGAATTGTGTAAAATAAATAGTTGGTCTGAAGGGTAAAAGAGTTCATGAAATATTGCAGATATAAGCAAATAAATTCGGCTTCTTTGCTTTACAAAGGCTTCACTCTCATGGAAATGCTTATTTCTATGACTGTAATAGCTATACTTATGGCAGTTTCTGCTCCGATGTTAACTCAATTTTCTACCGCAAAGACAGGTGTGGATAGAAATGTATCGATGTGTATTAATAATAATACTGTAAGCAATGGTGACGGCACAGATTGGTATACAGCTTCTACGGGTAATACATCAATTCCTATAATTGAACCTTGCAGAGCTGCTGTTTCAGACGTTCAATACAACAGAGGCAAAGCTTATAATACGGCTGCATGGTTTGCGGGAATACATGGAACTGCTGATCAGCAGTCAATGGCTAAAAAAATCCTCAGAGCCGCCTGTGATCAGGGCGGAGAAAAAGCTTGCGATTATTTTATAAATCACTGCTGGAAAGACGGAAACACCAGTGCTCCATATTGTGATGATACATCGGATTTTAGTGATATTACGTATTATCTTCACCAAAATCCCGATCTCAATACAAATTATGGAGCAACTTATATCTATAACCAGCTTGAGTCTTTGCTCCCCAAACTCATCCCAAATCTCATACAGGAAGTGCTTTACTCATGCGATAATGACCAAGCACCTGATAATAACCAAAATATCGGAAGTAATATTGCCTGTGAACTTACTAAACCATGGTTATACATAAAAAGTTGCAGTCTCGGATATCTGGATGCTTGCACAATCGCACATGACAATAATTACAACAAAAGCTGTACACAGATAAAAACAAATTGGTCAACAGCACCGACCGGTGACTATAATTTAACTTACAAATATGACGGAACAGCTTCAAGTCTGGTTCCTGTAACTTGTAAAATGTATAACATAGCTAGTGCTGCGGTTTCAGGATGCAACGCAATTGATCCCGCAACTGAAAATACTTATAACTGTTCTACTTCTCCTATTACCGACGCAACTAACTGCTCAGATGACTGCTATTATGCCTATAATAGACAATATAACAGAAGTTGTTCCCAAGTTTTCGCATCATGGCCTTATATCACAGAAGGAAATTATAATCTTACCGTTAATGGCGCACCCAATCCTGCTGTTCCTGTTACAACATTTTGTAACGGCGTCGATCCAAACTGCGATGCCACTGGAAATGAAGGACACATGTGTCCTGACGGAAGTATTTATGCGGGAGAATATAACGGAATTAAACTTTATACAACCCCCTCTGACGAAAACGGTCCTTCTGATATCCACACATATCCATGGAACAATGGTTTAGGTCTTCCTGATCTAATTACTTATGAAGGATTTGACACACTTATCTGGAGCAGCACTAGTGGGAAAAAAAATCAATTCGGGTTAAACAAAATGAACTATTACGGAAACGGAACATACGTTACACTAATAATGCAATCTGCTCCATATAAAGCTGCTCAAGCCTGTCAAAACTCAACACAGGTTCCTACTCATACAGACTGGTTTTTACCATCGATAGAAGAATTGGCTGTTCTTTACACAAACAGAAATAAAGGAGCTTTGTCAGGAACATTTAATACTTCTATCTATTATTGGTCATCTACTGGCACCTCAGCAAGTTCATCTGCCCGATTAAATTTTGCCACTAGTTATACAGGAGGTGCCGACAGAGACACTTTTTACCGTGTAAGATGTATCAGAACGAATGACAGTACTGCTTACCCCGATATCATATTAAAAACACGACACTCGGGCGATTGTTCCGTGCCCGAGTCTCAACCTGTAGGAACAAAATGCACTGATGCAGCACATTTAAATCAATTATACGCAGGTAGATATCTTACCTATAATTACTTTATAAAAGAAACCGATGAAACTGGTGTTATGCCTTGGAATAACGGCACTACAAACTATATTACAACAGGAGCAACCAGTACTACAAACGGATTATCTAATACAACAATGCTTAAAAACAGTACTGATATAGGCTCCCCTTATTATGCAGCCTTGGCTTGTAATGATCTCAATTCAGGCTCGGGTACTCTTGGTAAAACAGACTGGTTTTTACCTTCTCTATATGAGCTAAGATATGTCTTAATGCAAAATGTTGCAGATATAGGCACTTTTCTGACTGGTAATGATTATCATTCTTCTACAGAAGTGGATGATGATGAAGCATATTTTTCCACTTCTAATAATACCAATTATAAAGAATTAAAATACTACAACAAATCTGTCAGATGCATAAGAAAAGACTAATTATACAAGTTTATATAAGGAAATTAACTATGAACATAAAATTTATAGAAAACCTGAAAAACATAGACAAGAAAAGCCTTATACTCCTGACAGGCTCGGTGTTAATTTGTTTATCAGCAGGCATAATCGGCAAACTCACTGTCAGTCCCGAGTCTTTAATCTGGTATTCATATCTTTTCAAACCTGCTTTAACTCCGCCTGATTGGATTTTTCAAAGCATATGGTTTGTTTTGTATTTGCTGATGAGTCTTTCTTTGTATATTTTTTTAAACAGCGAAAAAATTAATCAGGAACTTTTTTTAAGCAAACTAAAAAATCTTGGCATAAATTTTGAACCTCATATAGATGCAAAAAAAAAGAACAACA
>Ga0209340_1001696_pt1 | contig 14677 bp, 13 predicted proteins | sample EPASupsiteSAE323_FD_187266 | JGI IMG/M metagenome (GOLD analysis project Ga0209340, IMG submission 187266) | Bioremediated contaminated groundwater from EPA Superfund site, New Mexico - Sample SAE3-23 (SPAdes) (version 2) | ecosystem: Environmental > Aquatic > Deep subsurface > Groundwater >... | reverse complement strand
TTTGTTATTGGAGACCCAAGATACTACCATATTTACAGTGTTTTGTTAAGGTGACTATATCCCCAGCTATGACATTTCTATTTGGGTATGCTATGACATTATCACATGTGAGCGACATTTTTTCTTGATATATTGTAAAAGATTAAAGAGTATGATATAATAGAAATATTAAAAGTATTATTATTTTTTTATGAACAACAAATTAGGGTTTCTTTCAAATGGATTAGGGTATGTACTTGCTATTGGCATAATCATTACTATAGCTGTTCTTTCCAATGTCAATTCGAGTAGCATCATTTCTAATATTTCAGTAACCACAACTACTATCATAATAACAGACACCACCCTAAAGAATACTACTACTACCAAAAGCAAAATAAAAACTACCACTACCACAACTAAAGAGGATCTTTCTTGATGTAAGAAAGGAGAGATTATTTTAATTCAAGATAAAGGAGTCTCTACTAAGATTAGTGAAATTGAAAAATTAACAGTTGCTGGGGTCAAAATGAATTTATGTTGTTCTTATGGGAAGTTAACCGTCCAAGCTGATACTGGGTCCATAGACAATTTTAAAGCCTGTTTTAACCAAACCGGTTATGGTATTCAGTACTTATATAAAGAAAGCACGAAGACCTATAGAAAAATATCTGAATCATACCCGAAAGATGGTAAAACTTGCGTTAGATTATTTGGTTTAGATGGAAAGGCAGGAGAAGAGATATGTCTAAACATTAAGAAATAAATTAATAAAAAAATAAATCAAAAAATCATGGAAAATAAAAATCATTTAGAGCTCATGGCCGTTATTCTAGGCATTTGTCTAATCATCAGTTCTGTCTGGATAGGCAATGCTTTCTACAAAGTTAAGGGGCTAGATAATACATTATCAGTAACTGGGTCTGCCAAAAAACAAGTAGTATCCGATATGGTAAAATGAAGATCTAGTTTTACAAGAGTAGTTAGCGAAGGAAATCTAAAAGAAGGATATGCCCAAATGGAGAAAGACATAATAATTATTAAAAAATTCTTTGCTGATAACAAGATTGATGAAAAATTAATTAATTTTCCTCCTCTAGATGTAACTCAGAACTATAAATACAATGATAATTCAGGCTCCAGAGAATATACCTTACGACAATCAATTGAACTACAATCACCAGACATAAAGGGGATTACAAGTTTAGCTAAAAACACTAAGCAAATTGCTCAAGGAGGAGTTATTTTTACTTCCGATGCTTTAGAATATTATTATTCTAAACTATCTGATCTAAGAGTCACCCTATTAGGAGATGCAGTTAAAGACGCTGTTTCTAGGGCTGACGTTATCGCTAAAAGTAGCGGTAAGAAAGTAGGCAGCATTAAATCAGCTAGTATGGGGGTAGTTCAAGTATTACCAGTTAATTCCATAGAAGTTTCTGATTATGGCACTTATGATACATCCAGTATTAATAAAGAAGTTATGGTCACCGTAAGGGCGATGTTTACGATGAAATAGTAACCTTGGTTATAAAAAGCATTGACAAAAATAATATTGTTTGATATAATCAAAATAGCTAGAAATAGCTAAATAAGTCTAATGCTTGGGGGCCGTGTTTTCACGGTCCCTTTTGCCTTTTTATATTGTTAATAAATATGTCATAAATAGTTGAATTTTAATTCTTTTTGTGATATATTTGAACTAACAATACGTAAGTTATTTTAATGTCTAATTCCAAAAAACAAAACATATTAGTAGCCCTAGCTTGACCTTATGTAAATGGAGATATTCACATAGGGCACTTAGCCGGGTATTTATTACCAGGAGATTTTTTTGCTCGTTTTCATCGTTTAATTGGCAATAATGTTTTAATGGTTTCAGGTGCTGATTCTCATGGAACCCCAGTTACCATTGAAGCTGATAATTTGAAAATGCATCCTAAAGATGTAGTAGAGAAATATTATCAAGAACACCTTAAATTAATCCAGAAAGGAGATTTGAGTTTTGATATTTATACCAAAACTACAACCGAAAATCATAAAAAAATTGTTCAGGATCTTTTTTTAAAACTTCTATTACAAGGATATATTATTCGTAAAACTACTAAACAGTTTTATTCCAAAGAAGATAATAAGTTCTTACCTGACCGATATGTAAAAGGGAATTGTCCTTTCTGTGGGGCTCAAAAAATTAACAGTGACCAATGTGATATCTGCGGAAAGATCATTGATCCAGAAGAATTAATTAAACCAGTAAGCAAATTAACTGGTAATCCAGTTACCTTAAAAGAAACCGAACATTACTTTATCGATTGATACAAACTAACTCCATTTCTTAAAAAATATTTCTCTTCCCATAAAAAGAATTGAAGACAATGAATTCAAGCAGAAACTGGTCAATGATTAGAAAGAGGATTAAAGCCAACTGCTATTACCAGAGATCTTGAATGGGGGATTGAATTACCTATAGACAGAATTCCAAAGGACCTATTGATTGATAATATTGAAAGTAAAAAGATATATGTTTGGTTTGAAGCAGTTATTGGATATCTTTCTGCTTCCGTTGAATGAAATAACAAAAAATACAGAGATTTTTGATACAATTCAAAATCCAAACATTATTACTTTATGGGCAAGGATAATCTAGTTTTCCATACCATCTTCTGACCCGGAGAACTATATGCTTATGACAAAAAGATCCACTTACCAGATGTTTGTGCTATAAACCAATTCTTAAATTTAGAAGGACAGAAATTCTCCAAAAGCAAAGGTATTACCGTAGATGCTCAATATATATTAGATACCTATGGTTCTGATCAAGTTAGATTCTATTTTACTTCTATAATGCCCGAAGAAAGTGATGCCAATTTTTCTTGAACTGATTTTCAATCAAGAATTAATGATGTTTTGATTTCTAATTTCGGAAACTTCATTAATAGATCCCTAACCTTAGCTAAAGATATTTCCATAGACAAGAAAATCAATTTAGACAAGAAAATTATATCCCAATCTACTAAAAGCTATAAAAAGATAATTAAATCATTGTCTGGAGTTCATTTTAAAGATTATTATAATGAATTTATTAACTTTTCAGGATTTGCCAATAAATATATATCTTTACAAAAACCCTGAAGTCTAAAGGAGTCAGATCCCAAGAAATTTAAAGAAATAATGATCAACTGTTTGTATTTAGTATTATGTTTAGACTTGTTTTCTAAACCCATTTTAACCAAGGGGAGTGTTAAGATCGAGAATATGCTGGGAATCAAAATTGATTCCTGACCAAAAGATAAAGATTTAGAAAAATATCTTAAGAAACTATTAATTCAAATCAAGATTAATAATGTAGCCCCACTTTATCAAAGAATTGAAACAAGCCAGATTCAAACTGAGCAAGATAAATTGCCTAAATTAAATTAGTCATGAAATTCATTAAAACCTATTGATTTTTAATTTTCGTGTTTATTTTGGCTGGGTTTTTAGTTTTTCTATTTAATACCAAGAAGGAAATCAATATTAAACCATCTTTAGCTACAAGCACTACAATTGCTACGGCATTAAATACGTCTTCTAGCCATGAGACTACTACCTCAAGGGGGAATCAGTCTAATGATACAGGGCTTAACCAGTCTCTATCTAAACTATTATTTAAAGTCAAAACAGCTGTCTCTCCAAAGGGGTTGGCTTTTTCTCTTGATAATAAAGAAATATGGGTTACTTCATTAATGAATAAAAATACAGGAGCGGTAGTACATGATGTTTTTTCTGGAAAAATTACATCTAATATATCTTTACAAAATTATGGAGGTGTTGAAGTTATTTTTTCAAAAGATGGATCGCGTGCCTATATCAGCCAAATGGAAACAGCTTCTGTTTTTGAATTGGATTCTAAAACAAAAAAGATTTTAAGAGTTTTTAAAACTAATAGTTCCTGAACCAAAATATTAGCATTGTCTAGCGATGAAACTAAATTATATGCCTCTAATTGGGTAGGGAACAATGTCTCGGAGATTGATTTAAAATCCGGAACATTAATTAGGAACATTAAAACCGTTAAAACTCCAAGAGGAGTCTATCCCACTAAAGACGGAAAGTACCTATATGTCGCCGGGTATGATAAGGGGGAATTGCAGAAGATTAATTTAACCGATTTATCTAGTAAGATACTATATAACCAGGGAAAGGCCTTAAGGCATATAGTAGTTGATGAGAATAAAAATATTATGTACATTTCCGATATGGGTAAAAAAGTTATTCTTAAACTAGATTTAAAAACTGATTTACTAACAGAATTTGTTTTTACCGATATTAATCCTAATACGATAGCTTTATCCCCAGATAAGAAATTACTATTTGTTTCTTGTCGAGGAAAAAATTTCTCTCCAGATGATTATTACCAACCAGGACCAGAATGGGGGACTGTTTTAATTTTTGACACTAATAAAGGAAAACTAGTTGATGCAATTATCGGGGGAAATCAACCTACAGCCCTAGATGTTTCCCCAGATGGTAAAATTTTAGTTTTTTCTGATTTTCTGGATAGTCAATTAGAGTTCTATCAAATTCCCGATTACAAGGAGTTGAAAAACAATAATAGTTCTTGACTTACAGAATATAAAAAGGCAATCATCAAGTAATATTGACATTTTATATTTTTTGTGGTAGTGTAATAGAAAATCAGATAGGGGGAGGAAAACGTGAAAATTAAAAAAATGTTTAAATCCATCGTTGCAGCGTTAGTTTTTATTGTTTTAATTCCGTATCATTTAATCGTATTTTTTATAGATATGCAAGCGGTTGAGACAGAATGCCCTATGTGTCATGAAAAAGCGCAGATGCGTCTAATGTCAACCAATCCGCTCATATATTGTTGTTCCCAATGTGGAGAGACTATTTTTTTGTAAATATAATAAAAAGGGGGGTCAAGTTTTATGACTATTATTAAATCGCCTGATATTACTTTTGAAAATCAAACGGATAAACGGGTATTTTGCACCATAAACCCACAGTTAGCACAGGAAACTGGATTCATCACATTAGTTCATCAGATTAACGGGATCAAGAGCGCTTATTTCGCCGGCAATAAAGGTAGCCGTATTTTGATCTTTGAGATGTTTGACTTTTATAATAATAATACCGTCAAGCGTTTATTGTGTCAAGCCCTAGATACTTTTTTACTTGGACATACGCTCAATTTGGGTCAAAGAATATATGGTATTACAATTAGTGGGTCCAACGAATCTCACAGGACATATACTATCAATCAGAACGTTGTATTTTCGAGTATAAGTTTAGAATGGCCACTGAGATTAATCACTAACACGGAAAACATAGATTTCTATTACAGAAAAAAGAATTCAGGTTGGGATAAAGCTGAATATGATCTTAAAATTCTAGCCACTAAAATAGTGATGGTAGAAAACGTGGACAGTGTATGGATACATGATAATGAAATCACAATTTCTATCAGTGTCGGAGATTGGGAAAAGATTAACAATATCATCAAGGACTTTCTCTGTAAACTCTTCGAGATTAAAAGGCAATTGATAAATACACATTACACCCAAGTGGGTAATGAAAGTTTAGAAAATTAAGTATAAAGGAACTGTACTAAATAGGCCCCACTACTTCCAGAAGCAACAAAACTTCTGGGTAGTGGGGTTACTCTTGTTTTATGCATTAAAAAATGTTCTCATTTAGAGAACTTTTTTTGATTTTAGTCAATATTGTTTTAAATTAAAATCTATGATATGTTTAACTCCACTTTAAAAAACGGCTAAACGCATCAATATGGTTTTATCTGACAGAGATATTAAGAAAGCTATAAAAGATAAGGATATAGTTTTCACCCCTAATATCCAAGAAGAGCAGATTGAAGCTGCTTCTGTGGATTTGAAATTAGGACCAGTTTTCAAAGTTTTTCATACCCATAAAGAATCTCTGCTAGATTTAAAAAAATCAATTGATTTCAATAAAGTTATGGATACAAAGACCATAACTAAAAATGAAGGATTCATTTTGCATCCTAACCAATTTGTTTTAGCTAGCTCTAAAGAATATATGAAATTATCTAATAGGGTTGTAGTTAGAGCAGAAGGGAAGAGCAGTTTAGCTCGTATGGGGCTGTTGGTCCATACTGCTGGATTTGTTGATCCAGGATTTGAGGGAACCTTAACTTTAGAAATTAGTAATCAATCAGATATTCCCGTAAAACTTTATCCCGATATGTATATCTGTCAGATAGCTATTGAATGGCTATCTTCTCCTTGCGATAGATCATATTTAGAAAGAAAAAAATCCTTGTATCAGAAATCTGTTGGTCCCAGAGTAGCTAATATCGGGAATTTATTTAAAAAGAAGAAATAAAAGAGATTATTGACATGTATGATTTTTTGTGATAAGATTTCAATAAATTAATTAGGGAGGTTATTTATGGAACTTAATAGAAACGGAATAACATTTTATCCGTCAGCATCACAAGATACTGTTACTTGCGTTTTTGATCACCCGATTGATCAAAAGGATACACGTCCAATTCGTGAAAGAGTGGGGTCGATTCATGGAGTCAGTACAGCTTACTTCGATGGATTAAACAATCATCTCATCGTTGGCATTAGGAGTTTGTATGAAACAAAATGCGTTGTAGAATTGGTCAAGAAATGTATAGGGGATTTTTTTGATGGTAAGCAAGAAATAGATCGTGGACCAAAAGTCTGTGGTATAATTGTTAAGGCAACCGAGAAAAGCAGGATATATACCATAAATTATAATCCTAAGTTGGGACCCCTTTCTTTGGGCTGGCCATATAGGCTGATTCCAAAAGAGTACCAAACAGATTATTGCAAATTTGAAAATCCGAATTGGATTGCCTGCGATAACGGACCTATTAACATTACAGGGGCAATATTAAAAATTGTCATTTTCGAGTTTGTTTCCAAAATCCAAGTCAACGAAAACGAAATTGTTGTCGATCTCGCCAATAAGATAGATGATAATTTCATAAGGACCATGGACGCGAATATAAGCTATGTGATCGCTGAACAATTTTTCAACATAAGTCCACAAGAAATGTGCTGGGCTTATAAATAAAATGTTTTAGTTATTAGTTAAGAGGAGCAATAATTTGCTCCTCTTATGCTTTAAAAGAATAAAATGAAAAGGAGAGGGAAGCCCTCTCCTTTTTAGGATTCGGTCAAAAGCTTTATAAAGCAATTTGACCGAGGAACATTTTTGATTCTAAGTATGTTTGCGAACACAGGAAAGTAGGTAGCTCGTGAAGTTCAGTTTCTAACAAAATAACTTCTTTTTCATTAAGACTGGCTTTTAATTTATTTAAAGCGTCTAACTCGGATACATGTCCAACATCTACATTAAGATAAGTCAGGCCTTTTTTATTTAAACAACCAGGTAGAGTAAAGGACACTTGAAAGAGCAACATCGAGGGGGTTTTTGTTTTTGTTCCGGAGTTGATTCTTTCAGCGATCAGCCGCAAATCTGAAAGATATTGTTTAGATCTTGGTTCCAGAAGTTTTAATGTTTGATCAAACTCTTTCCTTTCTTCCGCAAAGTAATTAATAGTCTTGTCTTCCATTCCCTCCTCTGTGTAGCAGGAATATTTAATCATTAGTTGATCTGGATGACTATCACTGCTGACAATGGAAAGAAAAGTCAGTAGATCAATACATACACCTGCCTTAGCAAAAAAATATCTACTAATCATTTTATCCTCCTTAAGGACATAGAATCATATAAAACATATTAAAGTCCTAATATAGCGCGGACGACCGGATTTGGACCGGCGACCTCCTGCGTGACAGGCAGGCGTTCTAACCAGGCTGAACTACATCCGCATTTTAATTTTTCTGTATTTATGTGTCGGTAATAAGAATCGAACTTATGTCTAGGGTTTATGAGGCCCCCGCTTTACCACTAAGCTATACCGACTAAGTTAGTAGCCATATATCTGATGCTTGTTGCGGGAGTTGGATTTGAACCAACAATCTCGAGGTTATGGGCCTCGCGAGATACCATTTCTCTATCCCGCTATAATTAGCTAGGTTTTATCTTATCATATTTTAATAAATAAATCAATACCAAAAAGAAATTAAAATATTGGCATCTTGCATTATATGACAAAATGTGGTATAGTTTGGATATTCAAATAGGTAATAAAACATGCAGTTTAACAAGAAAATTAAATATATTCATAGGAGGATATTATGGAGATAAAAGCTTCGGATCTAAATTTTTTGTGGATTCCAGTAGAGAGAAAGATTATATCAATAGCGACCAGAAGATTAACAACGGAAGATATTTGCCAGCTTTCTTATATGGGTAAAGTTAACACATTTACCCGGCATAAGGGGTTCGGAACCCTTGTAGAAATACAAGGCGAAACAAGGCCCGCATACGTAGGAGATTGGATTGTAAAAACAGAATACATGATAACAGATACGGTACATATTGATTTAAATGTATTCAGTAATCAAGAGTTTGTAGCCAAGTATGCTATAATCGAAAAGGAGGACAAAGGTAATGCCCAGGGAAAATAAAAGTAAATATGGTCGTATTTTTTATGATACTGATCCACATGCCAAAACAGAGAGGAAGTTTATCTTTATTCGCCATGTTAAGATTTACGTAGCAGAAATAGAAAGCTGGCAATGTCAAGATATCTATAAGGGGTCAGAATTAATAAAAGCCGATATTGTTATTCATCAAAGAAAAACAAAACAGCATATCTCTTTTGGTACGATAGCTCTTCGAGATAAATGGGCTGATAGACTTAGAGAAAGATTAGAATTCAAAAAAGAATTAGAATTGGAGGAAAAGGAAAAAAATGAATAGTATTGTTCTTTATTCTATAACTGGTGGTTTTTTTAAAGGTAAATTTATAGCTGCGTCAAACAGTGTCCTTAGCGAAAAGGGCCTTGAGTCGTTAATAACTATGGGGCGACTTATCACACGAGAAGACAGAAATGGTAAGACGATTTTTGTATCTAAAATGGTGCAAATTGTTAGTCACGAGAGATTCAAAAATAGTGAAGATTTTGTACATAAAGGATTTCTTTGTCTAGCTTCAAAAGAAGAAAGGGAAACTTTAAAAAAACTGATATCTCGAGAATGGGATATTACAGACAGAGAAAGATTATTCGATCTCATTAAGGAAATAACTACTAATCACAATTTGTTCCGGTTGTTGTTCGAAGAAGAGTATCACTATCCCGAAAACTATGAAATATTCAAAAGTTCATTAGAGAAATCTTTTGAACCGTAAATTCAAAAAAGAAAAAGGGGTGGCAACTGCCACCCCTTTTAATATATTGTAAATTTTAAATAAATATGATATCATATTCTTAGCTAAAAAAAGTAAATATTTTCACATGTCTAAAAATCTAATGTGGTTTAAAGAATTTGGAATTAAAGATATTCCACTAGTAGGAGGAAAAAATGCCTCACTCGGAGAAATGATTCAAAATCTTTCTGAAAGAAAAGTTTTTAAAGAAGAAGATGTTTTATCAATATTAATGTCTGCTATAAAAGAAGCAGGATATATCCCTGGTAAAGATGTTACTTTATCTTTGGATGTAGCTGCTTCTTCTGTTTATGAGGATGGAATATATAAACTAGGGGGAAAAGAATATTCCAGCGACGATTTAATCAAATTTTACAAACAGTTAATTTATGATTTTCCTATAGTATCTATTGAAGATGGATTAGCCGAGGATGACTGATCTGGTTGAAAAAAATTACAAAAAGAAATTGGTTCCAAGATTACCTTAATAGGGGATGATATTTTTGTAACTAATACTAATTTAATTTCCAGGGGAATCAAAGAAAAAGCTGCTAATGCTGTTTTAATCAAACCAAATCAAATAGGTACACTATCTGCTACTATGGATGCCATTGCTATGGCTAAAAAAGCTGGATGAAAATGAGTTGTTTCTCATAGGTCTGGAGAAACATTAGATACCACTATCGCTGACATCTCTTATGCTACCGGTGCCTATGGTTTAAAAACAGGTTCTCCACATCAAAGTCCCACTATGGATCCAAAAGAAGATGTTCGTAGAGTTAAATACAACAGAATGGGATATCTTGAAACTCTAGAACAAATTAAAAGTAAGAAAACTCCCATTGGTTTGATTATCCTAGATGGCTGGGGAATTAAAAAAGAAATCAAAGGAAATGCCATTAAGATGGCTAATCCACAGGTGTTCGATTCTTTATGGGAAAAATATCCTCATACTCAATTAAATGCTTCTGGAACATCCGTAGGGTTACCTAAAGGGGAGATGGGAGGGTCTGAAGTAGGACATTTAAATATTGGAGCCGGAAGAGTAGTTGAGCAAGAAGTAATAAGAATTGACAAGGAGATTAAAAATGGGGAATTTCTTAAAAACGATGTATTGCATCGTGCCTTTGCTAGTGCCAAAAAACATAAATCCAATGTTCATATTATTGGATTAGTTTCTAATGCCATGATCCATTCTTCCGTTAACCATTTATATGGACTATTAAATTTCGCTAAAAAAGAAAATTATTCAAACGTTTTCATTCATGCCATGACAGACGGACGAGACTCTTCTCCTAATGGGGAATTAGTTTGAATGAAAAACTTAGATAATAAAATAAAAAGCATTGGTGTAGGTAAAATAGCTACCATGTGTGGTAGATATTATGCTATGGACAGAGACAATAAATGAAATTTAACCAAAGAAGCTTATGATCTATACACAGAAGGGAAGGGAATGATAGAAAAAAATTGAAAAGAAGCTTTGGAAAATTCATATAAATCAGGAATAACTGATGAGTTCCTAAAACCAGTAGTTTTAGAAAAAGAGGGAATTATTAAAGATAATGATGTGGTTATTTTCTTTAATTTCCGAGCAGATAGAACAAGACAGATAACCAAGGCTTTTATGGATAAGAATTTCAGACATTTCACTACTAAAAATATTAGTAATCTCACTTGGATTTGCATGACAAATTATGATGATAGCTTTATTAATTTTGAAAACCTTCATGTAGCTTACCCTCCCAAAAAAGTATTCAATACCTTAGCTGATATTATTTCTCAATCAGGATTAAAACAATTACATATTGCTGAGACTGAGAAATACGCCCATGTAACATATTTCTTTAACGGAGGAAAGGAAGAATTCTTACCTAAAGAAGAAAGAATTTTAATTCCTTCACCAAGAGATGTCGCTACTTATGATTTAAAGCCAGAAATGTCTGCTAATCAAGTAACAGAAACACTATTAGAAAAAATGCCAGATTTTGATTTCTTTGTTGCTAATTTTGCCAACCCAGATATTATTGGTCATACTGGTAATGTTCCTGCTACTATTAAAGCCATCCAAACAGTTGACTACAACTTAGGAAGGATTATAGAAAAAGGAAAAGAATTAGGATATACTTTCATAATCACTGCTGATCACGGAAATGCCGAAGAAGAAGATATTAATGCTCCAGAGCATTTAACTTCCCATTCCTTAAGCCCCGTTCCTTTCATTCTAGTTGATTTCTATAACAAACTCGGAGGAATAGAATTAAAACCAGAAGGAGACTTATCTAATATTGCCCCAACGATACTAGATATTCTTGGGATCAAAAAACCTAAAGAAATGATCTCGTCTTTAATTTCCAAGAAGAATATTAATGCAAAGAATATTAATAAGAAATTCTTTATTAAATCTGTTGAGGCAGAAGCCATGGTTGATTCTAGAAACAAGCCAACCATTAAGGCTAGAATTATTCTAGATAACAATTTTATAGGGGATTGGGCTTGTGTGCCTGCTGGCAAATCTACTGGTAAAGGAGAAGCACCAGTAGTTAGCGTAGAGGATGCTTTAAAGAATATTAAAGAAATTGAAAAAGAATTAATTAACAAAAGTATTTTTTCCCAGAAAGAAATAGATTCTTTGTTTATGAAGAATTTAGCTAAATGAGGAGGAAATACTACCCTAGCTGTATCTTTAGCTATTGCCAAAGCTGCTAGTACTGTTAAAGGACAAGAACTTTATGAATATTTACAAGAACTTTATCCTCAATCCATTTCTCATAACAAAACAAGATTCTTAATGAATGTCTTTAATGGAGGGCTACATGCCTTACGCGATGGGGAGGTATTAGGGAAAGATAAGGTTAGCACTCAGGAATTTATGATAAATATTCTCGCTCCTAATTACAAAGAATCCTTAAATATGGCTGATAAAATATATTGATCAATTAAATATTGTTTATCAAAACAAGGATATGACAATTCTAATTTTGGAGATGAAGGGGGATATTCTCCAAGAAAAATGAAGGCCTTGAATATTCCAAATGGTTTTGCTCTAACTAGTTTTGCTTATTTTAACTATCTTAAAGACACAGGATTGGATATTAAGATTAAAGAGATATTGTCTGGATGAAAATTAGGAGAAATTGATGATTTGCAATCAAGAGGAAAGAAAGTTAGAGATTTAATTAAAAAAACTCCTTTACCAAAATCATTAGAGAAAGAAACGATTGAGTATTACAAGGAATTATGCAAGGAATACAAAACTCCTAATCTTCCAGTTGCTATTCGTTCCTCAGCCACAGAAGAAGATTCAACAGATGCTTCTTTTGCCGGTATGCATGAATCATTCTTAAATATTTCTGGAGACAAGAGCGTATTACGTGCCGTTAAAGAATGTTATATCTCCTTATTTACCGATAGAGCTATATCCTATAGAATTGAAAAAGGATTTGATCATACAAAAATTGGCTTGTCTGTTTGTGTCCAAAAAATGGTTAGAAGTGATTTAGCATCATCTGGTGTTATCTTTTCTTGTGATACAGAAACTAATTTTGGAGATGTAGTTTTAATTAATTCTAGTTATGGATTAGGAGAAAATGTTGTTAAGGGGAGAGTTGAAGCAGACCAGTTCTATGTTTATGAGAAAACTCTTGCTAAGGGATTTGCTCCGATTCTTGAAAAAAGATTGGGACGGAAAGAAGAAAGATTGGTTTATACCGCTAACAAAACAAATAGCACCAAGAATATTAAAACAACTAAAGAAGAACAAGATAATTTTTCTTTAACCGATCAGGAAATATTGCAATTAGCTAGATATGCCATGATTATTGAATCTCATTATGGCAAATCTATGGATATGGAATTTGCTAAAGATGGAATCGATAAAAAACTATATATTGTTCAAGCTAGACCCGAAACGGTTCAAAGCAGAAAAGAAGTTGACTCTCTTGAACAATATTCTTTGAAAAAAGAAGGAAAGTTATTAGTCAAAGGATTATCTATCGGGTCTAAGATTTCTCAAGGTAAAGTTAGAATAATCACTGATATTAAAAAATTAAAAGAATTCAAAAAGGGAGAGGTTCTTGTTACCTATATGACCGATCCTGATTGAGTACCAGCTATGAAATTAGCTTCAGCCATCATTACAGAAAGCGGCAGTAGAACCGCTCACGCTGCAATTATTGGCAGAGAATTAGGTGTTACTACTGTAGTTGGCGCTAAAAATGTTACCAAAATATTAAAAAACGGGCAAAAGGTAACTGTTTCTTGTGCTAGCGGGGAAGAAGGAAAAATTTATGATGGATTTCTAGAATTTAATATTGAGAAAGTAGATATTTCCAGCGTCAAAAAACCAAACGTAAAAATTATGATGAACGTTGGTGAACCAAGTCAGGCATTTAATTTGTGTTTTATTCCTAACGACGGAGTAGGATTGGCCAGAGAAGAATTTATCATTTCCAATGATATTAAAATTCATCCTCAAGCCTTGATCGATTACAAAAAATTAAATTCTGTTTTACAGAATAAAATTGATAAATTGACTCCAGGGTATAAAAACAAAACTGATTTTTATGTAGATACTTTAGCTAGAGGTATTGCTAAGATTGGAGCTGCTTTCTATCCCAAGGATGTTATTGTACGTTTCTCCGATTTTAAAACTAATGAATACAGGGGATTGGTGGGAGGCGATCTTTATGAACCTCAAGAAGAGAACCCTATGATAGGCTGACGTGGGGCATCAAGATATTATGACCCACGATTTGAAGCTGCATTCAAATTAGAATGCCAGGCTTTAAAAAGAGTTAGAGATGAATTTGGTTTAACTAATGTTATTCCTATGATTCCTTTCTGCCGTACCATAGGTGAAGCCAAGAAAACTATTGATGTTATGGAATCTTGTGGATTAAAACAAGGGGTTAATGAATTAAAAGTATATGTTATGTGTGAAATTCCTTCCAATATAATCTTAGCAGATGAATTCTTGGATATCTTTGATGGAATGTCTATAGGGTCTAATGATCTAACTCAATTAACCTTGGGTATTGATCGAGATAACGGAGGATTACATTCCATAGCTGATGAAAGGGATGAGGCAGTTAAGAAATTAGTTAAAGATATTATTCACAAATGTACAGAAAGAAATAAATACATTGGTATTTGCGGACAAGCGCCAAGTGATTATCCTGAATTTGCTAGATTCTTAATTAACGAAGGGATTGGGAGCATATCTTTAAATCCGGATTCAGTTTTAAAGATTATGAAAGCATTAGAATAAAGTCATATAAAAACTTAAATTATAAATATGATAAGATATGACGGAGCTCCGGGATTTTAAATGAGCTAAAAAGAATTAAGCTGCCTTGAATTGTCAAGGCAGCTTAATTTGAAAACTAAAATTGATCTGGCGTT
>Ga0209340_1001695_pt1 | contig 14682 bp, 10 predicted proteins | sample EPASupsiteSAE323_FD_187266 | JGI IMG/M metagenome (GOLD analysis project Ga0209340, IMG submission 187266) | Bioremediated contaminated groundwater from EPA Superfund site, New Mexico - Sample SAE3-23 (SPAdes) (version 2) | ecosystem: Environmental > Aquatic > Deep subsurface > Groundwater >... | reverse complement strand
CCCACGCGTTACTCACCCGTCCGCCGCTAAGATATTATTACTAATATCTCCGCTCGACTTGCATGTGTTAGGCGCGCCGCCAGCGTTCGTCCTGAGCCAGGATCAAACCCTCAATTAATATTGAATGATTTAATTGGCTCTTTACTTGTTTCGTTCAAACCTTTTACGGTTCTCACAAGGTTCTACTCTTCTTTACACTGTTCACTTTTCAATGTGCATTCGCTGTTCTCCCAGATGTCCCGCTCCCGAAGTGCGACAGCTTAGTTATTATAGCACTATGTTTTCTTGCAAGTCAACTCTTTTTTATCCCTTTTTTTCTGTTATTTTTTGCTTTTTTCATTACCTACTTTATTAATATTCTCTCTCCCTACATCATGCACTCTATTTCGCTTTATATCTATAGAATATAATCAAAAAACACCTGATAGCTATTAAGCGCAATCAGGTGCAATTCCAGCATGGATATTAAATATAGAAATTATTCGTTAGTCTTGTACAAACTCACCTATCTCTTTTTCGAAAGACTTTAATGTTTGTGCTACTGTGTCTTTTAATATCTTTAGCTCTGATTTTATATCAACAAGTCTTTCTCTTTCCTTTTCAATATCTTCTTCAATCTTTCTTTTTTCTTCAATAGCAGCTTGCTTGGCTTCTTCTAAAATGCTTTCAGCGGTAGCTTGTGCTTTAATAAGCACTTCAGCAATCTTAGACTTTTCATCACTATTTTCATTTGCTTTCTTAGAATGATCTTCAATTTGAGTTTTGTACTCTTTTATTTGGTTTCTAATCTTAACCAGTTCATCATCTTTTTCCTTAGTCTTCGACTGGTATTCTTCTGAAAGCTGTTCTATATAAGCATTAACATCACTTTTATTATATCCCATTGCAGATGTTCGAAATTTTGCTTCAATATCCATCATAATTCCTCCAAGTTCATATAATATTTAAATAATTCAATAGGGAAAGGGAAAATCCTTCAATTTAAATTTAAATTTTTTAAAATTTATTTTTCAATTTCACCCAATGCACGAATAACTGCTGTGTATAATGCTTGTGCAATTTGTTCTCTATATTTCTCAGTAGTGAGCTTTCCCCTATCTGAATCGTTTGATAGGAATCCGCATTCAACTAATATTGCCGGCATCTCGGTCGAATTAAGTACAACTAGATTTGGACGAGAAACTATTTTCCTATCCGTAGTATTAATAGTTCTTAACATTTCTGCTTGTACTATTTCTGCAAATCTTTTGCTTGTCAATCCACTATTCGCGTCGTCATAAGGAAAATAAAGTGTCATTGTACCAGCAACTGAAGTGCTGTCAATCCAGTTGTTATGTATGCTAACAAAAAGATCCGCCTTCATGCTGTTTGCCATATTTGGTCTTTGGTGAAGCTCAACATATTCGTCTTTAGATCTTGTCATAACTGTTGGAATCCCCAAATCAGTTAGTATTTTATTTAGCCTGCATGCTATATCAAGATTCAAATCAGCTTCTTCAACCTTTACAACTCCGTTTTTGTCTTTATAAACCGCTCCAGGATCTTTTCCTCCATGCCCAGCATCTATAGCAATTAGAATGTCTCCATCTGGTAGCTTGACCTTGTCTCTTGCAAAGAAGTAAACATATATATTCTTCATTGTATCGGTTCTAACCGAATATGATATATTTGATTCTACTGAAAATTTGATATCTATTTCTCTTCCGCTGTCGTTTTCATCACTTATTTCAAAAGATTTAAGCATTTCATCATTAATATACATATCCCCTGATTGAATATCTGCCAATCCTTCAGGCAAAAGTATTTTAGCCTCATTCTTCTTAGTACCTTGTTCAATAGTCACTTGCTTCGAAGTATCCGCTTTTGAAATAATCAAGGTTGAAATTGCACCTGAATTCTCATATCTGATATTTTTATATCCTTCCTTATATATATAAATATTCAAGCTTCCTGTGTCATCATAAATCTGGTACGGAACCTGACTTGATGTAATTATTGTTATTTTCCCCTTTTGGGCATCAATCATTTCAGCCATTAATGAGGTTACAGGAGAACTACTTATAGGTATCGTAAATTTATCTTCTTTAAATTTAGCCTTATTGATTTCTATTTCAACCGAATCAGGTTTTGTTCCCCTTTGAACCTTTATTTCCTGACTCTTATTCTTATTTATAGTTACGCAAATCTTTTCTCCCTCATCTTTTAACGCAACAGTATTATCTTCTCCTATTTTAGAATTGAAATATTCATAATCCTCTACAGTTCCTGTTTGTGAACCGTTTAGCTTATCCTCTTGCGAGATACTACCACCAATGGAAACAAGCAAAGCTTTTTTATCTTGAGTAAAATCCAAGCTATAAGAAAGTTTCGATGTCATATCAAGAACAACTCTGACTTTTTTGGGCGACAGCTGATATTGGGCCGAGCGTATTTTTGTAATTCTTCCATCATCAACAGGAATTGTTAACTGAGAAATATTTATAGACTTTTCTGGAATATCTATAACAAGCCTGAATGACTTGCCTTCCTCATTAAGTTCTAGTTTGGAATAATCTGATATACTTGAATCAGATTGAATTGTAACAAGAGTTTTTTCGCTGCTGGTCTCAAAGCTTATATTATTAATAACCCCTGAAGATGTATTAGTATTATTATCTTGAGAAGTGTCAGTTTCAGTCTTTTTCTCCGATATTTTTATTTCATAGGAAGCAGAATTCCACTTAACGTCTAATCCCATTTTTTCAGATACAAATCTCAGAGGAATCATAGTGTTTTCATTTATTATTTTAGCAGGCATTAAAAGCTTTTCTTTCTTTCCATTCACAACAGCAAATTCGCTGTTAATAACTAATACAATTGTGTTTTTTGCACTTGTTACAGTTACTTGCTGTGCAGATTTATTCCAAGTAACCTTTGCTCCCATTTCCTCGAAAACTGCTCTTGCAGGAACAAGGGTTGTACCTTGCATAATTATAGGTGGAACCTTAGGGTTAAGAGTCTTATCATTGATTATCAAAGATACAGCCCTTCCATCATACATATGAACCTTGCCGTCATAAACAAGTTTGATGGCTGCAAAAGCTGACATTTGGCTTATAGATAAAATTATAAATAGACAAATAATAATTGCTGTTAATTTCTTCATTAGTAACCCCCCTAAACTCACCCCTGACCCCTCTCTTTTGAAAAGAGGGGAATTTGGATATCTTATAACCTTACGGAATCATTAGAAGCAAGCAGTACTAGGCGCACGAGGTGAGGTGTGCGGAGCATATATCTAATATGTGAGCACACCGAATCCAATGTGCAACAACGTAATGCGCCGCTTATAATGATTTCGAGCCAAGGTATCGTTCTTTTTCGGATACTATACACCCACAATACTTCTGCATATACAACCCGAGAGCTCTGGCTTGTTCTTGTCCTTTTCGAAATCCTTCTCTAAAATCCCGATAATAAAAATTCACTCCATGTCTTTTCCCTGCTTCTTGAGCAATTTCAGCAAGCATCTCATGCTTCTGATATGGGCTAACCAACAATGTAGTTGTAAAAGCTTCAAATTTGCGGTTGCTTGCTTCTCCTGCAATTCTATCCATTCTAATAGAATAACATTCCATGCATCTATTCTCTGAAAACACAGCTTGTTTTAAGAACAAATCCAATCCGTAACCATCTAGTTCTTTAAAATCAATCTCAGCTTTTTCAAAAAGCATTTTAGCTGAATTCAATCTAGAACTGTATTCAGTATAAGGATGAATATTAGGATTATAAAATAATCCATGAATATCAATGTTTTCGCTTTTAAGTATCTCTAATGGATAAACCGCACATGGTCCACAACAAACATGCAATAAAAGTTTCATAAAAAATCCTTTAAAATAATTTTCTTATAATTGCTAGCTTAGCAAATACATCTATTGACCCTAACACTTAATATTTTTAGTATTTTGATTATTAACTGTAAACTGTACACTGTCAACTGTTAACTATCCCTAGGTGTTCATAGCATAATTTCGTTGCTGTCCTTCCTCTGGATGTTCGTGATATAAACCCCATTTGAAGCAAGTATGGCTCATATACATCCTCAATTGTCTGAGCTTCTTCTCCAATACAAGCCGCAAGAGTATCTAGTCCAACCGGTCCTCCTTCAAATTTCTTTACAATAGTCATAAGCATCTGCCTATCCATATTATCCAAACCTACTTCATCAACCTCAAGCATATCAAGTCCCATTCTAGCAACTTCAAGGGTGATTTTCCCTTCGCCCCTTACTTGAGCAATATCTCTAATTCTCTTTAAAATTCTGTTAGCAACTCTAGGAGTGCCTCTTGACCTTTTAGCAAGTTCAATCTCAGCTTTGCTATCTATTTCAATATTAAGTATTCCTGCCGACCTTCTGATTATCTTCTCCAGTTCTTGCGATGAATAGTGTTCAAGCCTATGCATTACCCCGAACCTATCTCGAAGTGGTGATGTAAGAAGTCCAGCCCTAGTTGTAGCGCCAACAAGCGTAAATCTCGGCAGGTCGATCCTTATGGAACGAGCACTAGGGCCCTTGCCAATTATTATGTCAAGGGCGAAATCCTCCATTGCTGGGTACAGAATTTCTTCAACATTTCGATTCAGTCTATGTATTTCATCTATGAAAAGCACATCATCAGGACTAAGATTAGTCAAAAGAGCAGCTAAATCACCCGGCTTCTCTATAGCCGGTCCTGAAGTTATTCTCAAGCTAACACCCAACTCATTTGCAATTATGGATGCAAGAGTTGTTTTTCCCAAGCCAGGGGGGCCATAAAGTAATACATGGTCAAGCGGTTCATTTCGCATCTTTGCAGCTTCTATAAATATGCTAAGATTCTCCTTAACCTTTTCCTGCCCAATATATTCGCTAAGCTTTCGTGGTCTAAGCGAAGTATCCAATTCAAAATCTTCCGGGCACACCTCCGGCGAAATAAATCTTTCTTCCATTTGTACTCCTAAAGTTTTTTTGGTTTCTTGCATCAATATTATCATAAAAGCGCTTAAATATGAAGGTTTTTAATAAATATGAAATCAAAACTTAAAAGAAAAAGCGGCTATTTATAAGCCGTTTTTTCTTATCAAAATTTAGTATGAAATTTTTTCATCCTTTTCAATTGTATATGACACGCTCATCAGCTTGCCTCGGGCTTTTTCCATATGATGTTTCACATCAGAGTCAAGTGCTGCAATATCACCTCTAAACCTATAGCAAATCTGTCCTATTTCACATCCGTTACAACTTTCCTTTTGCATTATCCCATAAATTGCAGGACATGCCATCCTTTGGTCTTTGTATTTCGCAATACTTACTGCTGGGAAAATAACTTCTCCATTCATTTCAAACGGAACACCTTTTTGGGCTTGTTCTAAGCATTTACTGTTTTCCATTATTATCCCTCCTTCCGGATACGTCCGCACAATAACATTTGTTATATACCGTACAATATACATCCCTCTTTTAGAGTTAATAAATATAAGAGCCAAGACTAATTATTTATTCATTTTATTATATATATGTAAAAATATATAACAGAAAATGTTAATTTTTCCTTAATTATTGCTACATAATTAAATTAATTAAAAGCTTTTGAATATAATATTTTGTTAGCATTTTTAAAAAAGTTCTGTTAATTCTGCCAATTTTTTGATAAAATTAAATAAATATCGTTAAGAATTAAACATACAAAATTTGCCATCTACAAGAATGGGGTTACCAGGAAATCATCTTATCTCGTAAAGAGATTTAAGAGGAAGTTAAACAAAAAAGAGAGGAAGGTAATATCGGAATGAATCAATCAGATTGGAAGTCAATGGGAGACAACAGAAAGGTAATAAGTAGGATTTTGACCATGCCAGCTTATAATTCCAACATCACATTTGAGAAGCGCACTGTATTTCTCTGCTATGGAGATTGGATGGTAAAGACTGAACAACTTTCCGCCGAGGATTTGGAAATCATTAAAGATGTTTTCATTCGGTGGGAAAAATCCTTATGTAAAAAGCCAAAACAATTTGCACTTTCTCATTTGAACAAAAAAGAAGTCGACTTGTTGCTGTCTGTCTGGGAAAAATTTCAGCAGTGCATTCAGAAATTCCAGTCGAACTATACTGAAGAATCAGCCCAAGCATAAATAAAAGAGGAGGCAACTGCCTCCTTCTTTATTTTTTCCCTAGCTCAATAATTTTTTTCACATAAAAATCAGTTAATTCTTGCGCAAATTCTTCGTTTGCTGCTTCTCCTATAATACTACATACAGGTTCCTCAGCATCTGGAAGAATTAATACCCAACCATTATCCTTATGGATTTTTACTCCTTCAATTAATTCCTTGCTATCAGCATTTATATCTTCTGCTATATTTCTTATTACCTTACCTTTCATATCCCAAGTACAATCAACAATTTTTCTATTCATATAAAACTCAGGAACCGTATCCACTAAATCAGAAAGCTTTAGCTTGTTAATTTCTAGAAAATCTAATATCTTAACTAAGCTACTTAATGCGTCAAAATAATAGGCGAATTGTTCCTCAATTACTTCTTGTGAGCTATTTGAATTAAGGTTAAGCATAATATCTTGAACTGAGGTTTTTGTCCTCAGAATCCTACCATTGTATTTTTGTGCAATTTGCTCCATAACATTTGAAGCTGAAATAGGCACAACAGCAGTACTTCCTTTATATTTCTTAAATAATATTAATGTAGTAACAGCAAGAAATAAGTCTTGATTTATTACTCTCCCTCTGTCATCAATTAAATGTAGTTTCTCACAATTATTATCTATATAAACTCCCAAGTCGCATCCAGATAACCTTACATAATTGGATAAATAAGAAATCTCTTGATTTATTGCATAATCAAGCTCTTTTCTATTTGCTAAAACACTTAAATTGATGCATTCAATTTTGCATCCTAATTCATATATTATTGATTTAATCGTTTCTTGAATAAATTGAGATTCACAGTTAAGAAGTATTTTCATATTAATTGTTTTTGATTTAACACTATTTAAAATATTTCTTAAATAAAAAGAATGAAAATTATTTATATCCACAGCTTGGTTAATGTCATCAGCATCACACCTTGAAAAATCTTCTCTGATAAAAGTATTTTCAATTTTTCTTTCTAAGCTTTTACTAATATTTGCTCCTTGCTCATCAAGGAAATCAACCTGTAGCCTAGAATTATTATCTAAAATAGAGGTTATATGAATTCCACCATTTAATCTATAAAATTTTACTGCATTTCTAGTCATTGGAAGAATCATTTTTTCGAATCTATATACTTGCACACCAGCAGATAACAACCCTGCTGTCATGGAATAAAAAAACATTTGGGAGGATGGTTTGTTATCATGACTTATACCAATTTTAGAACCCTTTTTAAATATTGCGCCAAAAGATCCTGAAAGTTTTGATGCAAATTCAGGAGTAATATCAAGATTAATCTGCCCTTTTATTCCTCTAGTACCAAATAGAGATTTTGAATAGGTATTTCCCCAAACAAGATTTGTGTTAACTTCTGTTCCAACATCAACAATCTTATTAGGCCATATTTTAACATCATTTCCTACAATAGCATGCTCTTTAATTATAGTTCCATTTCCAATAACAGAATGTTCATTAATAATACAGCCATTCATTATTTGTACTTTATTGCCCATTATAGTTCCATTAAGTTTAGTATTTTTCCCTATATAACTATTTTTCCAAATAATGCCTCTCTTTACATAGCTATTTTCTTCAAAAATCACATTATTCCCTATGACAGAAAAAGAGTCTATCATACAGCCTTTTTTTATCTTAGCATTCTTGCCTATTACAACAGGTCCATTTATTTGGGTATCCGGGTGAATCTCGCAACCTTCTCCAATGTATATATCGCCTTCTTTTTTTACATTTTCTATATCAATATTAACTTTCTTTTCAAAGATATCAATATGAGCTTGATAATAAGCTCGTAAATCGCCCACGTCACACCAATAATTATTAGTTATATAACCGTATATTGGTAGCTTGCTTTTAAGTATATAAGGAAATAAATCCTTACTAAAATCAAATACCTCATCTTTTTTAATTATTTCAAAAACATCAGGCTCTAAAATATATATTCCTGTATTAACCGTATCACTAAACACTTCTCCCCAACTTGGCTTTTCAAGAAATCTAGTTATTCTTCCATCATTCTCTGCAACTACAACTCCGTATTCCAGTGGTACTTTAACCCGAGTTAGAACTAATGTAGCAATAGATTTATTTTTCTTATGAAATTTTATTGCATCATTAAGATTTATATCAGTAAGGGCATCTCCGCTTATGACAACAAATGTATCATTTAGAAAATCCTCTGCATTCTTAACACTTCCTGCAGTTCCTAATGGGAATTGTTCAATATAATATTTTAGTGATACACCAAATTGTTCTCCATTTTCAAAATAGCTTTTAATAATATCAGGCATATATTGTAATGTAACAGCTATATCAGTAATATTAGTTTTCTTAAGCAATTCTATTATATGCTGCATTATAGGTTTATTCATAATCGGAACCATTGGCTTTGGAATATTACATGTAAGAGGTCTTAATCTCGTTCCTTCACCTCCGGCCATAATTACAACTTTCAAGTAAAATTCACCCTTTCACATTAATTTTGCATTTCATATTATGTGTAAATAATCTGTTCTTATTCTGCTTCAAATTGGGATGTATTTTATTATTAATAATGAAAATAATATATTAAGTAAAGTAATATAATCGAATTTTATGTTAAGTATGAAACTCGTTATATGATGATGGCCTTGATATGTATAACAACGCAAGGCTTTACATCAAACTTTTCTAGATTTTAGAAATGGAGGAATAACTATGAAAAAGAATCCTTATCTGAACAATGGTATTTATGTTAAGCCCACGCAGGTTACTATGGGTGATAATATCAAGCTTTCTTATGATGGTCTTCTTGCAAAATCAGGAGCAAATGAAGTTTATGCTCATATAGGATACGGAAACAGGTGGGACGATACAAGAGACTACAAAATGATTAAGACAAATATAGGTTTTGAGACAAGTATTCCTGTTACTAAAACTGAAACTCTGAATGTTTGCTTCAAGGATAGCACTAACAATTGGGATAATAATTCTGGAATGAATTATACTTTTGAAGTTATCAGCTAACAAAATAAGGAAGGACACTTCATACGAAGTGTCCTTCCTTATTTTCTATTTAATTATTGGACAATAACTTTTTCACTAATCATCAATATTCATTACATTGTACAACAGCTTTGCTGCTTCTGCTCTAGTTAGCGTTCCCTGAGGATTAAATGTATTATCAGCATTACCTTTTGTTATATTTTTTTCGTAAGCAATCAACACGTATTTTTTTAAACCTGACGTTATCTTTTTTGAATCACTAAATAGTGTATCCAATTTTGATAAATCTACAGCTTCATTCTGGTACCCTTTGGCTTTTACAAGGGCACAAACCATATCTTCTCTTACAGCATTATTTTTGTCTTTGTAGTAAAGCCCATCAGCTTTTTGTTCCCCAGTAATAAAGTTCTTTACAGATTCGACATATTTATATGCCCAATTATTTTTTTGCACATCTTTAAATGTAGGTGTTTCAGGCTGAACAACTTCTAAGTTTAATGCACCTACCATCATTGTTGCAAACTCTGCACGCGACACAACATTATTGGGTTTGAAAGTACCATCAGAATAACCTTTTATTATACCCTTTTCCGCCATATCCATTACTGCTGAGTATGCCCAGTGGTTTTGAGGAAGGTCAGAAAAAGATTTGCTATAATTTCCTTCTTCAGAACTTGTAACATCAGTATCAGAATTAGTTAAATCCCCAACAACTAATATTCCATTATTAGTAGCAACTACATATTCGTTTCCATCCCACACAACATCTCCCATCCATAAGGAAGTAGATAATTGTTTAGTCCAATTCTCGCCATCTGGCGATGTAAAAAATGCTCCCCTGCTTCCAACCGCGGCGAATTCGGTCCCGTTCCATGTAATTGCACTAAAATTACCATCATATCCATATCCCAAAATACTTTTTTTCGTCCAGTTTTCACCGTCATAAGATGTACATATCGTCATTCCCCCATTAGTAATCGCTACATATTTGTTATTTCCAAAACAAACATCATTATATCCGTCTGAATTTATACTATAAGTTTTTTCCCAGCTAACACCATCTTTAGAACGCAAGAAAATTCCATAACCAAATGCTTCAAAGTTCTTACCATCCCAAATTACATTACGCAAATGTTCATAACTAGAAACTTCGACCTTTTGCCAGCTCACCCCATCATTTGATGTAAGAACAGTCCCATTTTTGCCAACAACTACATATGTCTTACCAGACCAAGCAACCGAATTCAAATTTGAGTATGTCTGATAATCTTGCTGTTCCCAATTTCCCCCATCGTTTGAAGTCAAAATGGTTCCTGACGCTCCAACCACAATATATTTATCACCATATGTTATGTCATACAAATCTGCGCTGACACCTGTATCTACTTTGTTCCAGTAAAGTGGATTTGTCGAAGTTTTGATAACTCCTTTGTTCCCAATTGCAACATATTTTCCATTATTAAATACAATTCCAGTCCCATATAAATCATTTGCTACCACATATTCGCTTATCTTTAAAACCCCTTCCTCAGAAGGAGCTATGCTAGTTGTATAATTTAACCCAACAGCAATAAATTTATTACTTGAACTAACAACACCATATAGAGGCTGATAATTCCCCGTAGGGTATTCGTTATCATACCAATAAACTCCATCTTCTGATGTCGCAATATTGCCATAATTCCCAACCGCCATATATTGTTTACCGTTCCAAGCTATAGAATAATAACTAAGATAATTATCATATGATGAGGTCGTTATCTCCCACTTCAAACCATCGGATGATGTCAGAATGGTCTTTTGGCTTCCAACCACTACGAATTGATTTTGTGCCCATATTACAGCATTAAGCAGCTTATCAGTATTAGAATTTTGATTTGTCCATTCCAAACCATTTTCCGATGTCAAAATAGCTCCTTCACTTCCGACCGCTACGTATCTAGTTCCATTCCACGCAACAGCTTTAAGGCTTTGACCATCCTCTAAATATTGTATAACCTTCCAACTCGAACCATCTGATGATGTCAGAATTGACTCTCCATCACCTACTGCCACGTACTGCTTACCTGTCCAAACAATTCCATTGATTCCGTATTTTACGTTAGTGCTTGCTTTAGACCAGCTTTTCCCATCCTTTGAATTCAATATAATACCAGCATCTCCTACTGCAACATATTTTCCATTTCCCCATATTGCAGCATTAAGATTCGTAGAAACACCTGAACCCTCATTTTCCCATCTAGATCCATCTGTAGAAAGTTTTATCGAACCATTTTTGCCTACTGCTATAAATGAATTTTCATGACACGTTACTCCAAGCCCGTATAAATCAGTTGCTACCTCATTAACAATCGGATTAATATTTGTTTCGGCAAATATAGTTCCAATAGGTAACTGCATTGTAATAATACTTATTATTAGCAAAATTACAATTTTATTTTTCATAGTCGTTCTCCTTTCAAACTCTTTAGTAAATTTAAAATCACTAAAAATATAATAACATATGAATTATAAGTCTTCTACAAAAAAGAAATTTTTGTCATTAATTGAACTAATTATTATCACGCCTTTTATTTTTGCTTGATTTTTTATGAGCACTAGACTAAAATGAAATTCATTTACATTATACGCTCTGAATGAAAAGTTTAGAGGGAAAGTGGTGACTAAACATAAAAGTTAAAGCAAAAGCTTCTAGCTTAACATCTAAAAATTATTTTTTAGAGTTCTTCTTATCTTCTATAATATTTTGTACAATTGTGTTTCAAGGTGGATATTTTCCGTTCCAATACATTGCAATATTTGTTGCATTATGTTTTTTTATGTTTTTTTTAATAATCAAAAAAGAAAATATATGGAATCTAAATAGAACTGTTTTATTAATATTGCTTCTATTTAATTTTACATATTTGATTTCCACATTATTTGCTGCTGCCAATAAATATAATGCTGTTCTTGAATTCATTAAAATGCTTTGTTTTACATTATTTTTTGTTGTAATAAGCTTGAAATCAAACAGGGAATCATTTTTAAAGAATATTTTTCGGGGTTGTTTTGCAGTTAGCTTGATAGGGTTATTTTCATATATCGGTTTGTTAAATTTCTCAGGTTTTCTGATAGTTTCTCGTGATACAGTAAGGCTTCAATCCTTATTACAGTACGCAAATGTAACCGCAGTTTTTATGGGAATAGGTTATTTTATATCACATTACTTTTCTTTAAATGCTACAAATTTTAAAAAAGAATTAGAGTATAACATATATAGTTTTGTATTCTTAGTAAGTATGATGCTAACATTTTCCAGGGGCACACTTCTAGTATTTATTTCTTTTTTAGTAGTTATACTTGTAATGTTAAAATCAGCAAAATCAGCCCTCCTTGCCCTAGCAAATATACCCTTAGCATTTTTTATTGCCATTATTGTTAATAAGTACGTTGTTACAAAGGAATACGGCTTAGCTATACTATGTCTTTTAGGCTCTATCGCAATTGCTGCCTTTATTTTTGTCATAGTAAAAAAACATGAGAATAATCTGAAAAAGCTTGTGTTTTTTATTGTTCTCTTACTTATAATCTCATTAATATCCGCCTTTTGCTTTAATATATCCGTGGGAAACAGACTGTTTAGATTATCTTTTCATGACGGGACTCTTATCGAAAGACTTATATATGCTCAAGATTCCATTTCAGTCATTAAGTCAAATCCGCTTTTAGGTATTGGTCCAGGAAACTGGGTATCCCAACAATTTTTTTACCAAACAGCTCAATACTATACAAGATATATACATACCGGAATTATTCAGTTTGCTTTAGATGCCGGTATCTTCGCAGCTTTATTGTTTCTATGCCTTTTGTTCACTTTCTATAAAGATTGTATAAGCAGTCTAAGACTACCACAAAAAGATAACTTTTATATTTTTTCATTCGTAATTGTAAGCTTTGTTATTTTACATAGCCTAATTGACGTTGATTTAAGTTTTATCTCGGTATTAATGATTATTGCAAGTTTTATTGCTCTATCAGTTAATATAAAGAAAACCACAGAAAATTTATTTCTAAAGAACTTTCCAAGGCATATTATTGAAGTGGTAGCTATTACTCTTTTAATATCTTTTGGGATTATTTATCTTATTGGCCAAATTCTTTCTAACTATGCTCAGAATGTATTTTCTGAAAACAATTTTCAAAAAACAAAACAAACTTGTAATATTAACGAATTTTTTAAACCTTTTGATGGGGATAATTATCTACTGATTTCTAAATGTTTATTAATCCAAGGAGAGAATAAAGATAAAATATTATATTACTTAAATAAAGCACATAAGTCAGATATTTATCAACCTAAATACTTAAAGGAATTAATTAATTATTTGGAAAGTACAAAAGATTATGCTTCTGCATATCAACTCTCTAGACAATTAATTATCATTGAACCATTAAATAATTATAACTATGAAATGGCAATCAATAATCTTAAAAACATGTTTCAAGCTGGCACTATTAAAAAAGAACAATTACAAAATGAGCTTAGAGAAATATCGGATTATGTAAAGACTGCAAATTCTAAAATCAATCCCTTATCTGTAAATTTAAGATTGCAAAAACCTATTTCTATCAACACACCTCAGGATATAGCTCCGATTCACTAAAAAATACATGCAAAAAATTACTTTACGTAATCTTTGCATGTACCCACTTTTAAATTCAGAAATTATTTTTTGTCAAATTTGGTTAGCGCGGCACATTCCATTTGTTTTTCATGTACTCTTTTACCTGTATTTCATAGCCGTTATTATATGGGGTATAGTATACTGTATCTTTCATTTTGTCAGGTAAAAATTGCTGTTCAACATAATTACCTTCATAATCATGAGCATATTTATATCCTTCCCCAAAACCGAACTCACTCATACCACTTATTGGCGCATTTCTTATATGATAAGGAATCTCGCCCGTTTCTTTATTTTTAACATCATACAATGCTTTCTCAAGTGCCAGGTATGAAGCATTGGACTTAGGGCTTGTTGCAACATAAACTGCCGCCTCAGACAATATTATTCTCGCTTCCGGCATTCCAATCATATGAACTGCCTGACCCGCTGACGAAGCAACAACTAAGGCTTGCGGATTTGCCATCCCAACATCTTCTGCTGCGCAAAGAATAATCCTTCTTGCCATAAACACTGGGTCTTCTCCAGCTGCAAGCGCTCTTGCCAGGTAGAATACTGTTGCATCAGGGTCACTTCCACGCATTGATTTTATAAATGCACTTATATTATCATAATGTCCATCTGCATTTTTATCAAAAGTTATAGTTCTCTGCTGGAGACATTCTTTTATAATATCATTATCAATAGATAAACTTCCATCCGCATTAGCAGGTGTTGATAAAACTGCTAATTCCAATGCATTTAAAGAAGTTCTTGCATCTCCATTTGACAAATCTGCAAGAAATTCAAGTGATTCCTCATTTATTTTAATAGTTAAATTTCCAAGCCCTCTTTCATTAT